>Ga0315281_10004853_pt1 | contig 19410 bp, 21 predicted proteins | sample YL17G07_0_MG_FD_204540 | JGI IMG/M metagenome (GOLD analysis project Ga0315281, IMG submission 204540) | Sediment microbial communities from Yellowstone Lake, YNP, Wyoming, USA - YL17G07_0 | ecosystem: Environmental > Aquatic > Freshwater > Lake > Sediment | place: USA: Wyoming | collected... | reverse complement strand
GCGATAATGCCCTTGAGCACTTCGTTCGGAACCTTGACCTTGGCCATGCGGGACTCCTTCGTGCGCGTCAGGCGTTGGCGTCGTAGGTGCCAGTCTTCCGCGCCGCTGTTTCTGAATTGAACACCGGCAATTGGTTCACCGCACTCGCGGTGTCCACTAGCTCCAGGTGCTGGTAGATGTTCGTGGTCAGACGGATATCACTGTGGCGCATGAGTTCCATCGCGGTACGCGGCGCAACGCCGCTGCGGGCGAGCAGAGTCCCGAAGGTGTGCCGAAGGCTATGAAGGTCCACCGTCCGGCCCGCCTCGTCCTTCTTGGCGATCCCGGCCAGCTCGATGTCCATGTTGAATGAGCGTAGCGCAGGCACCTGCGGGGTAAGCGGGTCCGTCTGGGCCAGAGCGGCAGGCGCAGGCCTTCCCGACCGGAGCGCGTCCTCCTGAGCCTCTTTCAACCGCGCACCCAGATACTGGCGGATGGCTTGGGCGAGGTCGTCCGGCAGCGGCTGACGCGCCCCGCGCCGGGCCTTGTCGTGCCTGGCGTGAAGGTTGAGGTGCGGCGGCTGGTCGTCTAGGTGAACGTCGGCCAAGGTCAGGCTGGCGAGCTCCCCGACCCGCAGGCCTGTGTAGATGGCGATCCGGTAGAACATCGCCCGATCCTGACCCAGCCGTACCATGCGGCGTTTCGTCCGCTCGTTGACCTTCGCCCGCAACGTGCCCTTGTCCTTCCCGCGGGTGATCAGCATCTTCTCATGCAGCGGGCGTTCCTCAGCGGCCTTCAGGAGCTTGCCGATTTCTTCGAGCGTCAGCGCACGTCGCTCGCGCCGGCGGTCGGCCGCCTCGTTGGCACGCGGCAGCGCGGTGAAGGGGTTCGCCAACAACCGGGACTCCCGGACGCACCAGTTGCCGAAGGACACGAGGGCGATGCGATAGGTGTTCCGGGTTCGGGCGGACATCTTCAGGTCCGCCTGTTTCAGCAGCCATCGCTCGGCCTTGACCCGTTGCAGGTCGCGCAACCTCCCGAATTCACAGTCGTTCATCACGCGTGCGATGGCCTGGCCGGTGTTTCGGATGTGGTCTTCGCAACGTTCGCAGGCGCGCATGTGCGTCAGGTAGTCCGAGACGTGCTGGGCCAGCGGCGCGTCCGAGTGGACGCTGACATGGGCCTCGTCGCGGCTGAGGATGCCGGACTTGATCTTTTCGACTTCAGACATGATGTTCGCCAGGACCTGCTGCGCGGCCTGCTCGTCGCGGCAGCCGGTGGTCACCCGACGCATGATCCCGTCGGCGTCGCGGAAGCGGACAAACCAGTTCTCGTACTGGAAGATGACCCGTTTGCCGTCCTCCTCCACCTCTCCGACCACCGTTCGTCCGCCGCTGTCGGTCCACCGGGCGACCTTCTTCCCTCGCAACATTCCGATCTCCGCGTTTTCGGGGATCGGCCGCCTGTACTTCTCCCTGTAAATCGTTGCCATGCAGCACCTGCCTTTCTGAGCACATCAGGGCAACTCGGGCGCCGGACATCAAGGCGAATTCCGACAATTCCTTGACGCTATGTGGCCACTCGGACGGCGTGCGCCATGCTTCTCTTGCGTGCGTCCGGACAGCCGGCGGCGAGCCACGTCTCGATCTCGGCGCGGTTCCATCGGATGAGCGCCCCGAGTTTCACCGGCCTCGGCATCCGGCCCGCGTCGGCCAGGCGGCGGACGTGCTGCTTCGAGCAATTGAGCACGCGTGCCACATCGGATACGTCCAGAAGCCGGGAAGCGGACGAGACTATGTCATTGCCGGGCGTGTTGTCCTTCTCCCGTATTCCGTCCATGATTCCCCCGCATTCGAGCCGGCATCGTTTGACGCGCATTCGAGGTGGAGACTCCGCGGCCCCTCACCCCTTACATACCGGAGTCATCTCCGAAACGTCGGCGACGCTGGCGAACAGATTCGCCACGTCCCTGAGGTTTCATCTCTGGATCGGACCACTGCCGGAGCGCGGCAGTATTTTTCTGTTGGACACAACTCCTTTTGCCACAGCATGTTGATGCCGCGAGGCCAGAATTATCCTGCGCCGGGGTTGACAACTGCTCACCTGAGCAGTATAACTAAGAAAGACATGCTGGAGGAAATAATGAGACCCCTGACTCAAAAGCAGGCGCGGATTCTGGAATTCGTCCGGACGCGAATCGACCGTCGGGGCTGTCCGCCGACGGTGCGGGAGATCGGAAGCGAGTTCCGTCTGGCGTCTACCCACGGCGTTCGGTGCCACCTCAAGGCATTGGAGAAGAAGGGATATCTTGAGATTCAGCCCCATTCCTCACGCGGAATCATCCTGAGTCCCGAATATCTGGATCATTCCGGTCTGCCGATCATCGGGCATGTGGCCGCCGGCGCGCCGATCATGGCAGAGGCGCACGTCGAGGGCTACCTGTCGCCTGACCTTTTCTTTCCCAAGGATGACAGTTGCTTCTGTCTGCGGGTCCACGGGGACAGCATGAAGGACGCCGGGATACTTTCTGGCGACATCGTGGTAGTTCGGAAGAAGGAGGACTTCACGGATGGCGAGATCGGCGTGGTGATCCTCGACAATGAAGCGACCGTGAAGAAGCTTTACCGACGGGAGGGGAAAATCGAACTTGTTCCCGCCAACGAAGACTACAAAGCAAGCTTCGTTGAGCCGCCCACGGAGTTCAGATACGCAGGGGAGGTGATCAGCGTCCACAGAAACTTGAAGTAGCGGCGCAGCGACAATTTGTCCTAAAGGACAAGAGCTACCTTTACCGCGCTTGGCGCGAATTAGGGTCCGCTTCCAGGGCATGAAGCCTTGGGAGGTGGGCCTTTTTTGTTGGACAGACCGCCTGCCCGCCGCAGACGCACCGCACGTCGCAGCGGCGCGAGTCCGAGCCGCCGTGCCGGAACGGACCTCGCCGGCGTGAAGAATTCCGCGTGGAGGCAGACATGAACAAGACACTGACGAAGAACAACCTTACACCGGGCCGGCGTCGGCTTGTGGAACTGATGCAGTCCACAAACTACGGCAAGATCAAGGGCTTGTCCGTCAAAGCCGGGCAGCCGGTCTTCGATCCCCCGCCGCGCGTGGTGCAAAGGATCAAGATCGCCGCCGCCAACAGGTCCCGAACAGGGTCGCCTTCCGGGGACTTCACGCTGAAGAAAGAGATCACCGAGTTCTTCGAGCACCTCGACCGCCTGGGAACGGGCCTCGTCAAGTGCATCGAGGTCAAGGACGGTTTGCCGTTCACGTTAGACTTTGAGACCAAGGTCCGGGGATAGGCCCCGAACCTCGTACCCACCAGACAACAGACTGACCGCGAAGCGGAGGTCGTTGTGGGTGTCGCCGAAACCGGCGAACTCATGACGCCTCCGCTGTTTTTATTTCTGGCGCCCTAGTCCCGCTTTCGCCGACGCTCGCACGACTTCCCCTCGCCGCAGAGGAGGAAGCCGATGGGTTCCACGAACCGTTTTGAAGGTATCGACGAGTACGCCGCCAACCTCATCCGCCACAAGGCCCGGCAACTGGCCCGCAGGCCGGAGTTCAGCCAGACCGACCAGGAGGATCTGGAGCAAGAGATGATCCTGGACCTGCTCCGGCGCCTGCCGCAATACGACCCGCAGCGCTCTCCCCGCAATGCGTTCATCACCCGCGTTGTCAATCACATGATCGCTCGGCTGATCGAGTTCCACCGCGCCGGGAGCCGCGACTCCGGCACACCGACCGGTTCATTGAATCACGAGGTCGTTCATGCCGACGGAAGCGTCGGCGACTTGGTCCAAACGGTGGACGAGGCGGCCTGTCATCGGCGCACCGGCATCACTTCGTTCCCGGAACGTGAACGCCTCGACATGAAGTTGGACGTCGAGACGGCCCTCCGCGACCTGCCGGAAGACCTCCGCAGGCTGTGCAAGCTTCTCCAGTCAAAGACCGTCACCGAGATTTCCAGGGAGACCGGCATTCCCCGCCCAACCCTTTACGACGCGATGGAGCGAGTGAAAGAGCGGTTCCAGAAAGCTGGCTTGAAAAAGATCGGATGAGGCGTCCGACGTTTGGGCCTGACCGCCGGTATGTAAGGGGTGAGGGTTTGATGGTCCCCGGGAGGAGACAGAAACGTGGACGAACAGGTTCACCGCCCCGAACGCAAGAAAAGCGTGGCTCTGCGGCTGCTGACCCACAGCGCGATGGCCTGCGCGCGGCGCTGCCTGCGGCAGTACTTCTATCGTTACGAGCTCGCCCTGCGCAGCCGGCGCGATGCAGCGGCGCTGCGACTGGGCACGGCGGTCCATAAGGGACTGGAACTCTGGAGCCTGGGGACGCCGGCAGACCTGGCGATCCTGGAGGCCACGAAGGGATACGAGACCTGCCCGTCATGGGCTGACCTCTACGACTGGCAGATCGAGCGGGAGACCGTTGCCAATCTGCTCGCGGGCTACTTCTGGCGTTACGGCAATGATGCGCTCGAGTACGTCGAGGTCGAAAAACCGTGGGAGATGCCGCTGGTCAACCCGGCGACGGGGCGCGAGAGCCGCACATACCAGTTGGCCGGCAAACGCGATGGACTTGTGCGCGCCTCGGACACCCGGCTGTTCGTCCTCGAGCGCAAGACCACCGGCGAGGACATCGGGCCGGACTCGGAGTACTGGCTGCGGCTTCGCTGCGACCAGCAGATTTCCCTCTACACGCTTTCGGCCCTCCACGAGAAGCATGACGTGGCCGGCGTCCTTTATGACGTGCTCCGCAAACCCACCATCCGCCCCCGTCAAATCCCAGTCCTTGATGACGCCGGCCAGAAGGTCGTTATGGACGAGCAGACCGGAGAGCGCCTCTTCAACAAGGACGGCAAGCCGCGCCAGAGCGCCGGGCCGGGGATGAAGCTGGCAACGTGCCCGGAGACGCCCGAGGAGTTCGGCGCGCGCCTGCTCGCGGATATCGAAGAGCGCCCGGACTACTATTTCCAGCGCCGCGAAGTGCCGCGTCTGGAAGACGACCTTCAAGCATTTCGTTTCGAGTGCTGGCAGCAGGCGCAACTGCTCTCCGATTGCCGTCGCTGGGGGCGGTGGTTCCGGAACGTCGGCCGCAACACCTGCTCGTTCTGTGAGTACTCCAGCCTCTGCCTGCACTCGATCACCGTGGACCCGAAGGCGCCTCCGGGCGGATTCGAGATCGTGGCCGACGTCCATCCCGAGCTTTCGGAAGGAGACGAATCGTGACCACGGGATGCACGCCTTCCGCGCCGGCCTCCGCAGCCAGCCCCGAGGTCCTTGTCTGGTGCCCGGTCTGCGGCGACGCGCCCGGCATGGACGAGCATGACGGCTTTTGCTCGCGCGCATGCCGGGCCGCATCCCTGGATTACCACAACCGGCAGGAGATCGAGTTCGACCGCGAGATGGGGCGCATGGGGGGATACAGCATCGGCGGATACGTGCATGACAAAACATTTGACCGCAAGTACGCGAAACCCTGGCGCAAGAGAGGAAACAGAGCATGAACGAAGCGAAAGGAGGAGATCGCACCGTGCAGCTTGAACTGTCGCAATTGCACACCGACGGCGGGACACAGCCTCGCGTCGCCATCAATGACGCGACCGTCACGGAGTATGCCGAGGCGCTACGTGAAGGCGTGAAGTTCCCGCCGGTCGTCGCCTTCCATGACGGCGCGAAGTACTGGCTGGCCGACGGGTTCCATCGCTACCACGCTCACGGCCAGGCCGGCCTGGACAAGATCGAGGTGGACGTCCGTCGGGGCACGCGCCGTGACGCGATCCTGTATTCCGTCGGCGCGAACACTGCCCACGGCCTGCGGCGCAACAATGAGGATAAGCGCAAGGCTGTAATGACCATGCTTACAAGTGAGGCCGTAGCGCGAAATGATGACGCCGAACCCTGGTCGGACAACGAAATCGCAAGAGTGTGCAGGGTAAGCCAACCCTTCGTGACGAAAATGCGAAGCATCAGCCAGAGCAATCTCACTTCAAACGTTTTAAGTGAGAACCGACCCAAGTCTCGCGCGTACACGAACAAACACGGCACGAAGGCGGTGATGAACACAGCGAAGATCGGTCGATCTCCGCGCCCACCTCGCAGCCCAAAGCCCTCTGAAGACCCGCCTAGCGCGTTGCCTTCCGTCGTCGAGCACGGCAGGCGCATGCCGAAGACTGCGCTCGATCTGCCGCACGACCCGCGCTGGGCGGCGCGTGCCGTGGTCAACGCCATGGGACGCGAATTCGCCCGCGCCCTGGCCACTGAACTGACCGCCTACCTGGACAGCCCGGAGCCGCAACTGTGCTCGAACTGCGGCGATCCGAATTGCTCAGGCGAATGCGAACGCGATGAGTCGGACCAGACGTGATCCTTCCGCTTGAAGGCGGAGTTAACCCCCATTTTGAAGGAGTCGGTCGATGAACAAGCCGGTGAAGAAGAACGTCGCGGCGCCCACTGTCGCCTGCATGATGATCACACCGGACATGGCGCTGAACTGGCTGGAGAAGGTCAATACCAACAACCGCCCCGTGGTTGACGCCCACGTCCACCGCCTGGCGCGTGACATGAAGGAGGGACGCTGGATACTGACGCACGAAGGCATCGCGTTCAGCCCCGACGGCGTCCTCCTGGACGGCCAGCACCGGCTGTGGGCCATTGTCGAAGCCGAGGTGCCCATCGAGTTGCACGTCTGGTTCAACGTCACGCGGGATGCGCTGATGGCCATCGACAGCGGCAAGCCCCGGAGCCTCGCCGACATCCTGCACCTGGGCGGCGGTCTCGGCCGAGTCACCCTCAAGGACCTGGCGGTGCTGCGCACGATGCTCGGCGGGATGAGCGGCCCGAAAGCCCTCTCGCCGTCCGAAGCGGCCGAAGCAATGGCCCGGCACGGCCGCGCCATCGCGTTCGCGGTCGGTGCGTTGTCCAACGTCAGGTATATCTCGAATGCGCCGACCCGCGCCGTCATGGCGCGCGCCTATTACTCGGTTGACCGAGACCGGCTGGCCGAGTTCGGACGGATGCTGGCCAGCGGCATCGTGCCGGACACCCGCTGCACCAGCGTCATCCTCCTGCGCCAATACCTCCAGTCCAACGTCGGCGTGTCGCATGTGGAGCGACGCGAGAGATACGCCAAGACCCAGCGGGCGCTGGCCGCGTACCTCGCCGGGGAACCGATCACAAGGCTCTACGCCGCTAACGAGGACGTGTTCCTGCTGCCCGAAGAGAGGAAAGGGGGTAGCGAAACGACCCAGGACTGAATTGCCGTGCGTATGGACAACCTCAGACCCATTGGAAGGAGAAGAACAACATGCCGGCCACATTGACGCGCCCCGCACCCCCGCGTGCGCCGCAGCCACCGACGCCGCAACGCCGCACCCTGTGCTTCGAGAAGCCCGCGCCGCACGCCGGGCACCGGATCGTCCTGTACGGTCCCGGCGGCGTCGGCAAGACCACGCTGGCCGACCTCGCCCCGGGCCCGGTCGCCGGTTTCGATCTGGACGACTCGCACGCCGTGCTTCAGCCGAAGCATACGCGCCGGATCGGCGGCGTCGAGGCCTGGGATGACCTGCGCGCCGTGCTCAACGGCGACGGCTGGGACGAAGTTCACACCATCGTTATTGACAGCGCCACGCGCGCCGAAGAACTCGCCGTCGCCTGGACCATCGCCAACGTCCCTCACGAGAAGGGCAACCGCATTGTCCGGATCGAAGATTACGGTTTCGGCAAGGGTTATCAGCACGTCTATGAGACCTTCCTGACGCTGCTGGGGGACATGGACCGCCACGTGCGCGCCGGGCGCAACGTGATCCTGATCTGCCACGACTGTTGCACCAACGTTCCAAATCCCCAGGGGGAGGACTGGCAGCGGTACGAGCCACGCCTCCAGTCGCCGTCGAGCGGAAAGGCTTCGATTCGCCTGCGTGTCCGAGAGTGGGCTGACCACGTCTTCTTCCTCGGCTACGACGTGGACGTGAAGGAAGGCAAGGGGCACGGCTGCGGCACGCGCACCCTCTGGCCGGTCGAGATGCCGCACTGCATGGCCAAGAGCCGACGCTTGGCCGACCCGATTCCCGTGTACCCGAACGACGCCGCTGTGTGGACAGCGCTCTTCGGCAAGCCCGAAACGAAGGAGGAATAGCATATGCACGCCGACCGTGAAGGACGTTTCCGTGCCCGCGTGATGGATGTGGGCGTCAACGCGACCGGACCCAACAAGCTCTGCACAGTCGTGCTGCGCTTCGGCCTGACCGAAGAGTACGCCGACGGAGAGTGGCGCAACGTCGAGGCCGAGGAACTGGACGTCGTCACTTACTGCTACATCGAGAAGCGCGACGGAAGCCTGAACGACTTCCAGGTTGAGGCGCTCAAGGAGGCGTTCGGCTGGCCGGGGATTGACCCGTTCTGGTTCGAGGAGCAGAAGGAGCTTCCGCCCGTCCAGGTCACGCTCGACTGGGACGAGTACCAGGGTAAGCAGCGAATCCGGGTGCAGTTCATCAACGGCTATGACTCGCAGCCCAGCGGGATCTCCCACGCCGATCCCGACCAGCGCCGCGCGATGCTGGCCCGCCTGGGGCACAAGCTGCGTGCCCATTCCGGCGGCAAGCCCGCCCCCGCCCCGAAGCCGACCGGCGCGCCCAAGCCGCCGCCGAAACCGGCTGCCGCTCCCGAACCGTCGAGCGCACCCGCGCCGGCGGCCAAGCCCACGTCCACGATGAACGCCGCCTGGGTGCTCTTCACCAAGTGGGCCGAGACCAAAGGTGTGGGCCAGGACGACCTGAACAAGGCCTGGTTCGCCGCGATCAAGGAGGTCTGCGGCCACGAGGACGCCGAGAAGGTGACGCCGGAGCAGTGGCACGAGGTCTCAAACAAAGTCACGGACATCCCGTTCTGATCCTCGGCGCAGGGGCGGGTCGCTGGCGATCCAACGCCACAGGCGACGCCGCCGGGGCCCGCCCCTCGCCCTTTACGAATGGAGAGACGATGAAGATTGCTTACATCGCCGGACCGTACCGCGCGCCCACGGTCTATGAGACGACGCAGAACATCCAGCGAGCGCGCGAAGTGGCCGCCGAGTGCTGGCGCATGGGGTATGCCGTGATCTGCCCCCACCTGAACTCCGCTCTGATGGACGGCGTCGTTCCAGATGGACTCTTCCTGGCCGGCGATCAGGAGTTCATCAGCCGCATGCGGCCCGGAGACGTCTTCGTGCTGCTGCCGGGATGGACGGAGTCCATCGGCACAATGGCCGAGCTTGCCATTGCTGTTGTACTCGGTCTCACCATCGCCGAGTGGTCCGCCGCCGAGCATCGTGCCCGTCTGTTTGCGCGAACGAGCGTCGTCTTGAAGGCGGCCTTATGATCCTGCGCGATTACCAGCGCCAGGCCGTGGACCGGGTGAAGGCCGTGCTGGACAGGCGGCCCGTCCTGGTCGCGCCGACCGGATCAGGAAAGACCGTGATGGCCGTCGCCCTGGTCAAAGAACTGGACCTGCCGACGCTCTGGCTGGCCCACCGCAAGGAACTCATTGACCAGGCAGCCGCGCACCTCGAGGGACTCGGCCTGTGGTGCGGCCGCATCATGGCCGGCTGCGATCCCGCGCCGCTGGCGAACGTACAGGTCGCCAGCATCCAGACGCTCGTCCGGCGCGCTATGCCGCCGGCGGGACTGATCGTCATTGACGAATGCCATCACACGCCCGCGGGCACTTACGGGCGCGTCCTCGAGAACTACCCGAATGCGCACGTCGTCGGCTTGACCGCGACGCCATTCCGCTTGGACGGTCGCGGGCTGGGCGACGTCTTCAGGGAAATCGTCATCGCCGCGTACACGGACGACCTCTGCAAGGCGGGCGTCCTTCACGACCCGCGGGTGTACGCGGGCAAATCGCCGGACCTGCGCCGCGTGAAGATCAGCATGGGCGACTACGCCGTCGGCGAGCTGTCCAAGCGCACGAACACCCAGGAGCAGAACGCCGACATCGTCAAGACCTGGCAGGAGAAGTCCGCTGGCCGCCGCACCGTCGCCTTCGCCGTGGACGTCGCGCACAGCCAGGCCATCGTCGCAGCATTCCACGCCGCCGGCGTCGCCGCCGAGCATATTGACGGCACGACGCCCAGGGATGAGCGCGAGGCGATCCTCGGCCGCCTGCGCGATGCCCGGACCCACGTCGTCAGCAACTGCATGGTGCTGACCGAGGGCTGGGACTTGCCGGCGCTGGAGACGGCGATCCTCGCGCGGCCCACAGCGAGCTTGAACCTCCATCTCCAGATGATCGGCCGCATCATGCGTGCATGCCCGGATAAGGCCGGCGCCATCGTCCTGGACCACGCCGGCAACCACCACGTCCACGGGCGCGTGACGCGCCGGATCGAATACAGCCTCGACAGCGATAAGAAAGTCGGCGAGAGCGATCCCCTGCGCCTGAGGCGGTGCCAGGCATGTCAACTTCTGTTCGATCCCGGCGCGCCGTGTTGCCCGGAATGCGGATGGACGCCGGAACCGGCCACGCCGCGAGAGAAGGTCCCGATCCACGGCGACGGAAGTCTCGTGGAGTTTGACGACGCCGACTTCGGCTATCGCCAGGAATTCTGGCGGCTGATCGAGGGCCAGCGCATGGCCGCCGGCTACATGCCGGGATGGGCGGCCTACCGGTTCAAGGAACGTTTCGGCAACTGGCCCGTGGTCGCAGACGGAGAACTCGTGGACCCCGCGCACGCGACGTTCGAGGAGAAGCGCGCGGTGTACATGGAGTTCGTCCGCCAGGCAACGCTGAAGGGCTTCAAGCCGGGCTGGGCGGCGTACCGATACCGTGACGCCTTCGGGTGCTGGCCGAAGGGATTTGTCGAGGACGTCCGCCGCGAGGCCATGCGGGAGCGAGTTATGGAGTGCGCGCAGGCGTGAGCGAGAAGGCAATACAGAACGACATCCTGCGCGCCTTCGGCACAAAGCGATGGATGCGCCTGTGGCGCGCGAACACCGGCGTCGCTCGGATCGGCAACCGCGTCGTGCGGTTCGGTGTGCCCGGACAGGCGGACCTGACCGGCATTCTGCCGGACGGCCGCCGGTTGGAGATCGAGGCAAAGTCGCCGGCAGGAACACAGACCGAGGACCAGCGCAATTTCCAGCGGATGATTGAGCGGTTCGGCGGGGTCTATGTGCTGGCGCGATCGGTCGAGGACGTCCAGCGCGCGCTTGCGCAGGCCGGTCATGACATGGAGACGCTATGAGCAAGTGCGGAGAACGGTATGCTTGAAGAACCCAATGCCCTCCTCGAAGCGGCGCTCGTTTACGCCGCGCGAGGATGGCCTGTCTTCCCTCTGGCGCCCGGCGGCCGAACGCCCGTCACGGCGCACGGATTCAAGGACGCCAGCGTTGACCCGGAGAAGGTCCGCTCATGGTGGACCGAGCACCCGACCGCTAACATCGGCATCCGAACCGGCAAAGGCTCCATCATTGCCCTCGACGTGGACCGCCACGGCAAAGGAGACGGCGAGGCGTCCCTGGCGAAGCTCGAATCCCAACACGAGAAACTGCCGAAGACGTGGGAATCCATTACTCCGCGCGACGGGCGACACCTGTACTTCGACGCACCGGACTTCGAGATCAAGACGCGCACCGGAATCCGGCCCGGCATTGACATCAAAGGCGAGGGCGGGTACGTCGTCGCGCCGCCCTCGGTCGTGGCCGGATTCGAGCAGCCCTATTCCCGGCGCAATGGACAGGCGACCAGCCCGCTTCCGCAGTGGATCGCGGATCTCGCCAACAGCAAACCGTCGTCGCCGCCAAAGTCCACTGAGGCTCCGAACACACGCAACCGCGCGACCTCCCGATATGCGGAGACGGCGCTAAAGCTCGAGCTGCACAACCTGCGCAGGGCTACGGAAGGCACGCGCAATGACACCTTGAACAAGGCCGCGTTCAACCTGGGGCAGTTCATCGGCGGCGGACACCTCGACCGACAGCGCATCGAGTCCGAACTGACCGCCGTCGCTGCGATGATCGGTCTCGGCGAGGGCGAGGCAGCGGCCACGATTCGCAGCGGCACCGAGGCCGGGATGAAGGAGCCTCGAACGATTCAGCCACGCCCGGCTCGCGGCAAGCCCGCGGCGTCCGCTGAGACACCCACGTCGTCCGACGGTCAGGCCGCTGACCCAACCGCGCCCGGCACATCAACAGACTTCATTCTCATCCCCGGCCCGCACAAGGACGACATGGATCGGTACGTCGAGCAGTCCAACAAGGACTTCGCCGATCAGGTCATCGCAGCGCTGCCGGTCGACCTGATCTATCGTAAGAGCCACATCCCCGGCGAACTGATCGGTCAGCCCGGACGACGCCGTTGGAGCGAACTCGTCGGCGACCGCGTGCGGCTGCTCGTGGATCAGCGACTGAAACTCGGCGCGTGGTATCAGCGCAAGAATGACGAGGCCGTGCTGGTTTACAAGCCCTGTAACCGCGACCACGCCGGGCTGGTGATCGCCGGCGCGCAGCAGGACGCCCGCGTTCGAGACCTGGACCTGCTCGTCCACTACCCGGTCTATGGCCCAGGCTTCGTGCGCGTCCGGCCCGGCTGGCACGACGGCGTCTACTACGATGAGCCGGAAGAACTGCGCGGCCTGGTACCGGAGCGCGACATCAAGGAGATTCAAGACGAGCTTCACGAGCTGCTCGTGGACTTCCCGTTCAAGGACGAAGCCAGTCGCCAGAACTTCATCGGCCTCCTGCTCACGCCGCTCTTGGCCTCCGCAATTGACGGAAACCGCCCCTTGCACCTGCTGCTCTCGCCCCTGGAGCGCACCGGCAAGACGAAACTGGCCGAGGAGGTCTTCGGCGGAGTGATCCTCGGCCGCGAGACGCCGGCCCTGCAAATCAGCGACCGCGACGAGGAGCGTGACAAGCGACTCCTGGCGCTCCTGCTCCAGGGCGAGACCATCGTCCATCTCGACAACCTGCCGCCGACGGTAGACAGCGCAGCCTTGGCCTCGATCCTCACGGCCACGACCTATCAGGGCCGGATCCTCGGCGCCTCGCGCATCGTCTGTCTGCCGAACACGCTGACGGTCGTCGGGTCCGGTAACAACACCGAATGCAGCGGCGAGATCGCCAAGCGCACGGTGCCGATTCAGCTTCAGCCACGCACGGCGCATCCGGAGGCGCGGAAGGATTTCCTTCACCCAAACCTCCGCGCGCACGTGAAGGAGAGCCGCCGGCGCATCCTGTCGGTCCTGCTGGGCATGGTCGAGAACTGGCTCGCGCAGGGCAAGCCGCGTCACCAGAACCGGTTCGGCGGGTTCGAGACATGGTCCGAAACGATCGGCGGCATCCTCCACGTGAACTGCTTCAACAAGTGGCGCACGAATGAGGCGGACTGGCGCAGGTCGGCGAATCCCGCGCTTCAGGAGTGGGAGACATTCGTCGCCGCCTGGGGGGAGAGGCACAGCACACAGCGCATTTCGGTTGCCGACCTCATGCAGCTCGCCGACGACAGCGGATGCTTTCAAAGCATTCTGAACCGCAGGACGAACCGTGGACGCCAGGTTGCCTTTGGGACGCTGCTGCGCCGCCGCATGGACACGCCGGTCGGCGAGGTCGTGATCCGGCGCGAGGGGTGCGGTTCGCACTCCGCGTACTACCTGGAGCGCAGGTGAATGTGCAGATATTGCTGTGGACAACCTGTTGAAAAGCGCAATCTCGCAATCTCGGCGCAATCTCTAATGATGAGATTGCGCATCACAACAGACCGTAGGACTGTCGGTTATGACAATCACCGCAATCTCGCAATCTTTTTTAGTGCTTAGCGCATGCGCGCGCACACACACACACGCATGCACGCGTGCGCGTGAGAGGTGATACCCATAATAGATTGCGAGATTGCGCGGGCGATCAGAACACACGGTGAAGGTGCGAGTTATGACGCGCAATCTCAAACCGCGAGATTGTGGTGAGATTGCGAGATTGCGAAAGGGACGACACGAATGCAATTCACGAGACCTATGAGCAAGTTCGACGCGTCGCCGGTTCTTCCGGCCCCGCACGGGGATTTCCGGGAGCGCATGGCTGCGCAATTTCTCGCTCGCGCTCTCCCGAACATGACACCGGACGAGCGGGTCGCCTTCGAAGAGCGCGTGGCTATCTGCACGTTCGACGGGAATCTGGCCGAGGCCGACGCGATCCGTGTGGCGCTGAACGACTACGCGACCCAACGGGCAAGGAGCAAACGATGACCCAAGCATCAGCGCACCAACCCATCGTGTCTGGAACTCTCGACGATGAAGCTGAGAAAGCCATCCGCATTCACTCCCGCGCCCTCGTCGGGACCGCAGGGTTCGCAGAACAAGACCTCGACGACGTCCGCCAGGAGATGCGACTCGAGGTCATCACGCGACTGCCGAAGTTCGACCCGAGGCGCGCACAGCGGAGCACGTTCATCACCCGCATCATCGAGCGCAAGGCGCGCCAGCTAATCAGGCATCGGAAGGCAGAGAAGCGTGACCGTCGCCACGAGGCGTACTCGCTCGACGCGACGGTGAAGGACGCGGAAGGACGGGGTGTGGCACGTCAGCAACTGCTCTCTGAGCCTGACCAGACCCGCCGCGTCAAGCGACGCAGTCGTCTGCCCCAGTACCGGCGGTCTCTGCGTGAGAACATGGTCCGCGCAATTGCCTCTCTTGCAAAGGACGAGCAGACGCTCTGCCGCCTCGTACAGCGGTTCGGTCTGAAACGACTGCACCAGGGCATGGGGATGCCGCCAGGTGAACTGGACGCACGGGTCAAGCGCATACGGCGGCACCTCTCTCAGGCCGGAATGCACGCCTACTTGGAGGAATAGCGAATGGCGATGGCGATAAGTTGCGGGCTGACCGAACTAACGAGTGGCGTTAGTTTGGTCAGACTGGGGAAGAGGTCTGTGGCGAGCAATCGTGCATTATGCGAAGTAGTGCAATGCTTCGGCCGCGCCGGCAACAAGAATCTGCGTATCTCCGAACGTGTGCAGTTTCCAGGCAGGTTTGGCGACGAGCTGAAGCCCTCTCTTACAAGGCAGCAAGGGGGCAAACCGCTTCCAGTTTGGGGACAGTTCTGTGTCTGCCTGCTTGACCTCGACCGGCAGCCAGGGCTTGCCGTCGCGCACAATAAGGAAATCAATCTCATGCATTCCTTTGGTGCGAAGGAAGAAGAGGGCAAACTCGCCTTCGCCCGTGTCGGTCCAGAATTGGCATGCTTTCAGGAGGTGAAGGGCGACGAGATTCTCGAATCGCGCAGCCTCGTTTGGAACGGCAGCGAAATCCCAAAGGTACATCTTCCCCTCGCGACGAAGCGACCGGGGGATGCTGCGGTGATAGGGTTTGACCTCGAAGAGGTAATACAGCGCCTTGAGATAGCCCAGCCACCGCTTCACCGTGGGAATGCTGACCTCCAGGTCCCGTCCCATCGAGGCCAGACTGAAAAGCGAGCCGATGTGTTCCGGCAAAAGCGTCGTCATCATCTCGATGCGCCCCAGTTCCGGCAATCGGCTCAGGTCATGCAAATCCTGCCGGATCACGAGGCGTTCGTGGCTGCGCCGCCACAGTCGCGCAGACCGCGCATTCTGTCTGAAGAGCGGTTCGGGAAAAGGGCCATAAGCCATCAGCGATGCCAAATGCTCTTCCCCGTGTTTGCCTTGCCGCTCCGACCTGGCAAAGAGGGCCTGCAGTATCGCATCCGGAGCCAACACGTCGGCACGTTCCATCTCCCGGAGCGAGAAGGGATGCAAGCGAAAACTGTAGTGCCGGCCCATAAGGCTGTCGCTGCCCTTCATGTAGACGTCCAGCCGGGCACTGCCGGTAACGAGGATGTCGCAGGGCGATTCCAACGTGTCGTACACGCCCTTGAGGTTCCGTTTCCAGCGGCGCTCTTTGTGAATCTCGTCGAGAACCACGAGAGGGACATCTTTGCCTTCGGCCCGCGGGATGATGGCCGAAGGGGTAGTCGCCCAAATGTGCCGAACCGCCAGGTCGTCCCAATTGCGATAGGCGCTGACCTTCCGTTCCCGCATCAGCATTCTGGCCAGTGTCGTCTTGCCGCACTGACGGGGGCCGGATACGAACGCGATCTTGTGGTCGGCGAAGGCGAACTCTTTGATGGGCTGTTCAAGCATGCGCGTCTTCATGGTGACCATACTAACGACTGGCGTCAGTTTGGTCAAGGACTAGGCGTGTCCAAACTAACGCCAGTCGTTAGTTTGGACAGACCATTACAGACGTGCGTTCTGTTCACCCACGCCGGAGCATGTGCAGTTTGGCCAGCCTATCCCACGCGCGCACACGTGCGTTCAGTGCGCAACGGACCAGGCCGTGCGCGCAAACGTACCAACGCGCGGACACGACGCAACGTGGGCCAAACGTGCGCGCCCACGGCGAACGCGCGGATCGCTGCATTCTGAAGCAACTCGGTTAGGTACTCCAGCGCGACGGTTTTTCCGACCCGCGCGGGAACCAGCCGCCAAGATAGACAGAGTTTGTTTTCGGTGTCCGACATTTTCAGGAGGTGAGGCAGATGCAGATCGAGATGCGCAAGGTCAGCGAGATCAAGCCGTACGAGAAGAACCCACGCCAGAACGATGACGCGGTGGACGCCGTGGCGCGGAGCATTCAGGAGTTCGGGTTCCGGCAGGCGATTGTGGTGGACGGTGAGGGCGTCATTGTCTGCGGCCATACGCGCTGGAAGGCGGCGCAGAAACTGGGGCTTGAAGAAGTGCCGGTCCACGTGGCGCGTGACCTGACGCCGGAGAAAATCCGCGCCTACCGGATCGCCGACAACAAGCTCGCGGAGCTGGCCACCTGGGATATGGACCTGCTGCCAATCGAGCTGACCGACCTCCAGGCCGCAGGCATGGACCTGTCGTTGATGGGGTTCGACGCCGAAGCGCTCGCGCAGATTCTCCACCCGGAGCTTCAGCAGGGCCAGACCGACCCGGATTCGGTGCCCGAACCGCCGGACGAGGCCGTCTCCAAACGCGGGGAGGTCTACCAACTTGGCAGCCACCGCCTCATGTGCGGTGACTCGAGTTCCGTGGCCGACCTCGACTTGCTCCTGGGCGGCCAGCCGATCCATCTCGTGAATACCGACCCGCCTTACAACGTGAAGGTGGAGCCTCGCAGCAACAACGCCATCGCGGCGGGCTTATCGTCGTTTTCCAACGACCAGCACGGGAAGAAGGCGCTCTTGAACAAGACCTGCCGGGCCGAGAACTCCGGGCTGACGCACCACCAGGGGTTTGACCTGGCACGCGGCCACAGCAAGGCCCACGCCACGACGAAGAAAATGCGGCCGAAGGACCGCCCCCTCGAGAACGACTTCGTCTCAGACGAGAAGTTCGATGAACTGCTCGCGGCGTGGTTCGGAAACATCGCCCGTGTCCTTCTGCCGGGGCGGGGCTTCTACATCTGGGGCGGGTACGCCAACTGTGGCAACTACCCACCGGTCCTGAAGGCGTGCGAACTGTATTTCTCCCAGGCCGTCATCTGGGTGAAGCAGCACCCGGTCCTGACCCGCAAGGATTTCATGGGCAATCACGAGTGGTGTTTCTATGGTTGGCGCGAGGGCGCGGCACACAAGTTCTACGGGCCGAACAATGCAACGGACGTGTGGCCGATCAAGAAAGTCAACCCGCAGAGCATGATCCACCTGACCGAAAAGCCTGTCGAACTCGCGGTGCGCGCGATCCAGTACTCGTCGCTGACCGGCGAGAATGTCCTCGACCTCTTCGGCGGGTCGGGTTCCACGCTGATGGGCTGTGAGCAGACCGGCAGGCACGCGTTCCTCATGGAACTCGACGGACCGTACTGCGACGTGATCCGGAAGCGGTGGGCCGAATTCGTCCACGGCGAGGGATGCGCCTGGCAGGAACTGACGCCCGTCTGCGGCGCGCCCCAGCCGGCGGTTGTGGGGAGTGCTGAATGAATACCTGGCGCAAGGGGATTGCATGCTGGAAGTGCGGCGGCACGCTGTATCTCAGCGTTCCGTTCACCTGGCTGCTGTCGGAAGCCAGGGAATTGGCCCGCCAGCACAAGGGCAAGGTTATCGCCGGCGGACCGGCGGTGGCCTTGCTGGGAGCGCCGTGGGCGGACGAGACGCCGGGACAATGTCCGTTCGACGCTCTGGCGATGCACAATCCCTGCGCCACGTTTACCACGCGCGGATGTCCCAACCGTTGCCCGTTCTGCGCCGTGCCCAGAATCGAAGGTGATTTCCGGGAACTGTCGGCATGGAAGCCCGCGCCGATGGTCTGCGACAACAACCTCCTGGCGGCAAGCAGACGGCACTTCCGGCGAGTGATCAACTCCCTGATGGCGTTCCCGGAAGTGGACTTCAATCAGGGTCTCGACGCCAGGCGGTTCACCCATTGGCATGCCGATCAGATCGCGCGGCTCCGGCGCGCCAAGGTTCGGTTCAGCCTCGATCACGTCGGCATGATCGGAGTGGTGGACACCGCTGTCGCCACGGCGCGGGCGGCCGGGCTGAAAAACTTTGGCGTGTATGTCCTGATCGGGTTCCAGGACACGACAGAGGACGCCTTGGCCCGACTGGAGCACGTCCGATCGCTGGGCATCCGGCCCAACCCGATGCGATATCAGCCGCTCGATACGCCAGCGCGGGATTCCTACGTCGCGCCGGACTGGACCGACTTCGAGTTGCGCCGCATGACGCGCTACTACAGCCGGCTGCGGTGGCTGGAGCACGTCCCGTATGAGGACTATCAGCCTTGTGAGCAGCCGTTGTTCGCCGGTCTGCCAGACCGTGAGGACGCCCCGGTTTTGGCCGGGGCGTCTGAAGGAAAGGTGGAATGAGAATGTTTGCATTACCGATTCAGAAAAAACCTCCCACGCCCGAAGTGCTCTTCGGCGCGCCGGAACTTCGCGTCGCCGCCATTCTTCGTCATGTCGCGCAGGATCATGGCGTAGAGGGTGTTGGACGGCGTTTTCCCGCCCTTGGCCGGGGCCCAGTAGCCCTTGGACATGGCAAGCTCGACCATCTTCGTCGTGCTCATCGGCAGGTCCGCCTGATCGGCCTCGGCGACCACCTTCGCGGCGGCGTCCATCAGGCTGGTGCGTTTCTTCTTGGCCTCGGGCGCGCCCTCTTCGCGCGTGTGGCGTCCCTTCGTCGCCTTGGTAGTCGTGGGCGTCTCGGCGTCCGAGGCGGCAACCTGCGCGCCCTCGTCGCGTGTGGCGGCGTGTCCGCCGGGCACCGGCTTCAGGCGCGCGGGGTCGGCGATCTTCACCGTCTTGCCCGTGCCGACCGTCTTGAGGGTAATGCTCCCCATCGCAGGGACCTCGACCACGACCACCCTCACGTCGTTGCGCCCGATCTTGCACAGGTACTCCTGCCCGACCTTGATCTGCTGCTTCTTCACGGTACTGCTCCTTCCTGTTTCGAGGGACCTTGCCAAGGCT
>Ga0315281_10004852_pt1 | contig 19412 bp, 19 predicted proteins | sample YL17G07_0_MG_FD_204540 | JGI IMG/M metagenome (GOLD analysis project Ga0315281, IMG submission 204540) | Sediment microbial communities from Yellowstone Lake, YNP, Wyoming, USA - YL17G07_0 | ecosystem: Environmental > Aquatic > Freshwater > Lake > Sediment | place: USA: Wyoming | collected... | reverse complement strand
TACTTTAAACTGCAAAGGCCGGGATGTCCGGTAAAACTGGCGGCATGAGGAATGGTGGTTTCCACCTTAACTCAGTCCCAAAGCTGTCCAACCTTTGGGGTCCACCTCTGATGGCGTGTTGAATAGAATTGACCAATTAATAAAATTAAAACCAAAAAAAATCTTTTTAATGATTGGCGTAAACGATTTAGTATCAGAAAGACCAATTAATATGATTGTGGATACCTATACGCAAATTATCAATAAAATCTACACAGCTTTGCCTTCAACTAAGATATTTATCCAGAGTGTTTTGCCAGTTTCTGACTCTTTCAAGTGCTGTGGAGCCGGTGAAATTAATGAAGAAATAATAATATTAAATGAAAAACTTAAGGCTCTTGCCAGCAATAATCACTTAATATACTTGGACATACATCCTCACTTTTTAGATTGTCAAGGGAAATTAGATAAAAAATATTCTAAAGATGGATTACATTTATTGAAATATGGTTATTTAGTATGGAAAATTATGATAGAAAAATATGTTAATGAATGAGGTAGGGTAGGAAAAGTGGACACCAACGTCGATAAAATAAGGAGACGGAGGTGTCGTTATGAGAGAAGTTCCCAATGGGCGATATTCTGAGGAGTTTAGAGAAGAGGCAGTAAAGCTGGTAGTGGAAGGTAAGTTGTCCATTCCGGAAGTGGGACGGCGGTTATCGCTGTATCCCTCGAGCTTAACGAATTGGATAAAGGCATACAAGGCAGGGAAGCTTACGAATGCTTTGGCGTCCACTATTGACATCCGGGGTCAGAACCTCATCAGGCTAAAGCCCATTGTATCACAAAGGTTCTCCGGCTCTGTCGGGAAAACCTTCGCTTCGCTCCGGGTGCCGTTCATCCCCGGACTATGTCCGTAGAATTAGTAAAAGAAATAATAAACAAGGAGAAACAGAGAATGAGGCTGCTCAAACAGGTTTTAAAAACAAAAGTTCACACGGTATTTTTAAGATGAAAAATACCTTATTGGTTATGACATTAAATGAGATTGAAGGAATGAAGGCAATTATGCCGCGTATCAAAAATGAGTGGCTTGATGAAATTATTATTGTCGATGGTGGCTCTACGGACGGGACAATTGAATGGGCAAAACAAAATGGTTATAACGTTTATGTCCAAAAGAAAAAGGGGTTCAGGCACGCTTATGAAGAGGTTATGCCGCAGGTAAAGGGTGATGTATTAATTACATTTAGTCCTGATGGCAATTCAATCCCGGAATTGATCCCAGATTTAATAGAAAAAATGAAGCAGGGATTCGATATGGTAATCGTCTCACGTTATTTGGGAGCAGCTAAGAGCGATGATGATGATTTGTTAACTAGTTTTGGGAACTGGGTTTTTACAAAGACTGCTAACATTCTTCACGGTGGTGATTATACAGATGTAATGGTTATTTTCAGGGCGTATAAAAAGAGTTTAATAAAAGATCTGGAGCTTGATTCTGACCGGTGGTATTCCACGCCGGAAAAGCTTTTTAGTACCAAGATAAGCTGGGAGCCTCTTCTATCGATTCGAGCAGCGCGGAGAAAATTAAAAATATCAGAGATACCTGGTGATGAGCCGCCAAGAATAGGTGGCGAGCGAAAGCTGCAAATGTGGGCCTGGGGAGCAGCGTATTTGTATCAATTTGTGCGAGATTTTATTGTATGGCGGTAACAGCTGTCGCGCGGCGTGCAGGCAATTGTAAAGCGTGGTATCAAAAGTAAAGCAATACCCTGACACCTCGCTTGAAAACATTTTATGGGAATGGGAAGAAAATCGATTTTTTAACTACCTAATAATGAAAAAGACACTCTCACAACTCATTCAATGGTCGTGTGAACATCCCTTTTACCTGTTTCTTCTATGGTCATTTGGACTGGCTTTTGAGTATTTCATTTTTGGGCACTATTCTTTCATTCGGATTCAGGAAGATGCGGATTGTGCTCTGAATGGTAGATTGCTTTTGTCTTTTAATCTGACTTCCTTAAAATTTGGTTATTGGAACCCAACTCAATTATCAGGAAATGATACGATTTTGGGGTCGCATATTTTTGATCTCGATAGTTTGCCATTTGTATTCTTGCCGGGGTGGTTAGCCTACGGCTTGGTTATGTGGCTGCAGCGTTTTATTGCCGGATATTTTACTTTCCGACTACTCAAAGAGACGCTTAATATAGATGCAATTTCGGCGCTTTACGCAGGACTTGCTTACTCGCTTTATGCAAACTTTCCTCAGACAGGCCCGCCACTGGGTTTTCCACTTTTCTATGGCCTGGTCATACCTGGAATATCTTTTTTTATCTGGGCGCTGGCTCGCTTGAACGAACATAAAAAATCCTCGTATCTGTTAGCATTCGGGATCGGGGTGATATTTTCGATAACAACCAATGTTGGTTTTGGTATCTTTATTCTTCCAGTGATATTTTTCTGGTTTTTATTTGTTAAGCCCAGATTAACCTTGAAGTTCTGGTTTTTGGTATTGATCTTCATAATCGGCTTTTTAGTATTTGAGTCACCTATTTTGTGGGCAATGTCACTAAATGCACCTTTATCACACCGTGCATATTGGAACCTTGCCGAACCCGCAGGACCTGAGCTTATGAAGGGGTTATTTGCTAAAGACCTTATACTTCTTGGAATCTCGGTGTTAGGCTTGGTAGCATCACGCGGCAGGTTTCGCCCATTGGTCGCATTTGTGGTCGCCATTTTATGCAGTTTAGTATTTGTTATTATTATTTATCCCTTTTTCAGTAATTATATTCATCCTCACCTTGGTTTTTTGAGAGGTTTTCAGTTTGATCGTATTTACCTGGTGTATCCTTATTTGACAATAATGGCTGCGGCTATTGGTATTTCCTGTTTGCGGGAGCGTCAATTTGAGTTTGTCAAAAAAACGACAGTATATTACAACGTTTCACTGTATAAGGCTGTATTGGTTGTAGCTATTGGTATGGTGTGTTTTCAGGCATTGAGTATGAAAATAACAATACCACGCATGAAGAATGGATCTAATTATACCACTCTATTTCAAAATCCAGCTGTACGAGAGCTTGCTGAAGCTAATAAAATGTCTCCTCCATTTCGGGTTGTGACTGTTCGAGATAAACACAATTATCCGCCTAATTTGTTTCCAGCAGCAGTAGCAGCCCAAGGGCTTGAGACGGCGGATGGATATGTTGGCGCTTATTTTCGCCGCTATCAGGAATACTGGGAACAGGTTATATGGCGTTTGCTTGAGTCTGAACCAAATCATGGTGAATTTAGCTCTTGGGGAAGCCGGGTTTACATTTTTAAGGGCGTCTACGATCTTAAGTTGCTTTCCCTGGCAAATGTCAGATTTATATTGGCGGACAAACCGTTAGATGATAAGAATCTTATTCTGCTGCCATATGGATCATCCAATCGTGATGAACAGATTGCTTGGTTAATTAGGCAGGAACAGAACAAATTGCAGGCCATATTAGAGAGTTACAGATTTCCAGTTTACCCTACGTTCGTATATGAAAATCCTCAGGTTTTCCCACGTTTCTTTCTGGCTGAGAATGTAAGGCTCTTTGAAGAATCTAAACAGGTTTTAGCATCCTTGCGGAATGCGGATTGCGCCGATTTGCGCTCGACTGCGTATGTGAAGCAAAGTGATGTAGCCTTTTTGTCATTTGGTAAATTAGGCTCAAAAGAGGGACGTGTAGAGTTGCAGCGCTATACATCTGATCGTATTGTTTTGAAAGTGAGTAACCCACAGAATTCTATTCTCATAATAACCAATAATTTCAGTCCATACTGGAAGGCTACTGTTAACGGTATAAAGACCGGGGTATTTCCGGTGGACCACACTTTTCAAGGCATTTATCTCAGAAGTGGTGAACATAAAGTTATTCTTGAGTATTCCCCTCCTTATGCTATACGTTTAGGTTTATGAGCAAAAAATTACATCCAGCTCATTGCTGGCCGGTAAAGTTTATTAGGCGCTTATAGACCAATATAGTTAGAAAAGTAAAAGCACTGTATGAAAAGAGAGACTGAAAATTTGATCCAAAGTTCACACCCGGTTCTTGAGATTATTGCCAGCTTGTCCATGCGGAGGAAAAGGCAATTAGTAATGCTGGGATGCTTGATGCTTGCTGGTGCAGTATCTGAGGTAGTGAGTATTGGAGCTATCTTGCCGTTTCTCGCTATTCTGGCTGACGCGGAGCATGCATTGCAAAAACCGCTTGTCGCGCAGGTGGTGCATACCCTTAATCTCAGCGGCACAGCTGACTTACGCCGGCAGCTTACTTTTTTATTTGCAGCAACAGCCGTGGCGGCTGGGGTGGTACGTTTTATGCTGATCTACGTCACCAACAAGATCAACTCTGGCATCGGTCACGAATTAGGGGCTGAGGTCTATCGGCGGACACTCTACCAGCCCTATGCAGTGCATGTAGCACGCAACAGCAGTGAGATTATGGGTGCGCTCAACAAGGTGGATGATGTGGTGTGGGTAGTGTACGTCCTTCTCAATCTGGCCAGTGCTCTGTTAATGGCCTCTTTTATCTTTACTGCCCTGGTGTTGATTAATCCAGCGCTGGCTTTCTCCGCGTTGCTTGGTTTTGGCACTATTTATGCGGTGGTATCGGCGATTACGAGCAAGAGGCTCAGTAGTAACGGTAAGGTCATCAGCCAGGCCTACAACAATCGGGTGCAGGCAGTCCAGGAAGGTTTGGGTGGTATCCGGGACATTCTGCTGGATCATACTCAGATCCTGTTTGCCCGCCGCTTCAACCAAATCAATTGGCCTCTGCGCCAGGCCCAGGCCAGTAACAACATTATCGGCCCCAGCCCCCGCTTTGCTGTCGAGACCCTTGGTATGGTGTTGATCGCGCTGCTAGGTTACAGCATGACTACTTCCGGCGGCGGGCTCGCTTTTGCCATCCCGACTTTGGGCGCATTTGCCTTGGGCGCCCAGCGACTCATACCCTTGGTGCAGCAAACCTATCAGGGGTGGGTGTGTGTGGCTGGAAATCGGCAGGTGCTGAACGACGTCGTCGAACTGCTGCAACAACCTGTTGCGCAGGAAATCCAGATGCATGTGGAGCCACTGCCTTTTGAGCGCCGGATTAGTCTGGAGCATGTGTCATTCCGGTACCAATCTCACCTGCCACTAGTACTGGAAGGGCTTAATCTGGTCATTCCCCGCGGACAACGCATCGGGTTTGTTGGCGCCACGGGCAGTGGCAAGAGCACGGTAATGGACATAATTATGGGCCTGTTGTCCCCCTCGCAAGGCCGGATTGTAGTGGATGATGCGCCGCTGACCGGCACTTCCCGCCTAGCCTGGCAACGCAACATTGCCCATGTCCCTCAGGCCATTTTTCTGGCAGACGGCACATTTGCTGAAAACATCGCCTTTGGCGTGCCAACGGAGCAAATAGACTTGGTGCGCGTTAGGCAAGCAGCGCGCCAGGCACAGATTGCCGACTTTATTGAGGCCGCCTCTCTTGGCTATCAGGCTATGGTCGGGGAGCGTGGCGTGCGCCTGTCCGGCGGGCAGCGTCAGCGCATTGGTATTGCGCGGGCGCTCTACAAACAGGCTACGGTTTTGGTGTTTGACGAAGCTACCAGTGCTCTGGATAGTGAAACCGAATCCGCTGTTATGCAGGCCATCGAAAACCTGGGGCGCGAACTGACTTTGCTGATTATTGCCCACCGCCTGACCACTCTGCTCGGGTGTGACCGTATCTACCGGCTTGACAAAGGGCAGATCGTTTCGTCGGGCACTTATCAGGAGTTAATTGCTCCGAATCAACAAAATATGGATAGGGGGATTTCCCATGTTGTCTGAAAAATCAATTCTCATTACCGGCGGCACCGGTTCTTTTGGCAACACTTTTGTGCCGATGACCCTCGCCAAATATAACCCTCATCGTCTGGTCATTTTCTCACGCGACGAAATGAAGCAGTGGGAAATGGCCAAGCTTTATAGCAATGACGAACGGGTACGCTTTTTTATTGGGGATGTCCGGGACAAGGACCGCCTGTCCCGTGCACTTGATGGCATAGACTTTGTTGTCCATGCTGCGGCGACCAAGATCGTTCCCACCGCAGAGTACAATCCTTTCGAGTGTGTCAAAACCAACATTCTGGGGGCCATGAACCTGATTGATGCCTGTATTGATCGCAAGGTCAAAAGAGTGGTCGCTCTGTCAACCGACAAGGCAAGCAGTCCGGCCAACCTATACGGAGCAACCAAACTTGCCGCAGACAAGCTCTTTGTCGCGGGAAACTCCTACTCTGGTCAAGACAATACCCGCTTTGGAGTTGTACGCTACGGTAATGTTATGGGGTCACGCGGGTCTGTCATCCCGTTCTTTTTGTCAATTGCCGGGAGGGGCTCATTACCCATCACAGATGAGCGCATGACCCGCTTCATGATCACGCTGGAGCAGGGCGTGGATCTGGTCTGGCATGCCTTTGAGGACATGGTGGGTGGAGAGATTTACGTTAAGAAAATCCCCTCCATGAAGGTGACCGATATCGCCCGGGCTGTGGCCCCCGAAGCCTCGCATGAAATCGTAGGCATACGTCCGGGTGAAAAGCTTCATGAACAGATGGTCGGCGCCGAAGACGCCCTGTACACTTATGAGTACGATGACCATTACAAAATACTGCCTGCAATTCATAGTTGGGGTACAGATCCCGCACGGATCAACAGCGGCAGGCAGGTATCGCCGGACTTTACTTACAGCTCCGACAAAAACAACCAATGGATGAGTATAGAGACCCTGCGGGCCTGGATTGACGCAAACCGCTGCAAGATCGGCAACCTATGACAACAATGGTCCCTTACGGCCGTCAGGACATCTCGGAAGCCGACATCCAGTCGGTAGTGAATGTCCTGCGCTCGGACTTTCTAACGCAGGGGCCTGCTGTCCCGGCGTTTGAAAAGGCCGTGGCGGATTACTGCGGTGCTGCATATGGAGTGGCGGTCAATAGCGCAACTTCGGCATTGCATATTGCATGTTTAGCCGCAGGGCTTGGTTCTGGAGACTGGCTTTGGACCTCTCCTAATACGTTTGTTGCTTCTGCCAATTGCGGGCTTTATTGTGGCGCCAAAATAGACTTTATTGATATCGATCCCCTTACATATAACCTGGATACAAATATTCTTGAAGAAAAGCTCAGGGATGCGGAGCAAAAAGGAAAGCTTCCAAAAATTGTAGTCCCTGTTCACTTTGCAGGACAGTCATGCGATATGGTGAAAATATATGACTTTGCAAAACGCTATGGTTTTAGTGTTATTGAAGATGCATCCCATGCAATCGGAGGGCGTTATCATGAACATATAATCGGTAATTGCGCATTTTCTGACATGACTGTATTCAGCTTTCATCCGGTTAAAATCATTACTACCGGAGAAGGTGGGGTTGTACTTACAAACAGGGAAGACTTGTACGAGAAGCTGATACGCTTGCGCTCACATGGCATAACCCGCAATCCACAGTTAATGGAGGGTGAATCCCATGGCCCATGGTATTATCAACAGATTGATCTTGGCTTTAATTACCGGATGACCGATATTCAGGCTGCATTAGGCTCAAGTCAGATGAGGCGTTTGGATGATTTTGTAAAAAGCCGGCATATGTTGGCCGAGCGTTATAATGACGGGTTGGACAATTTACCCGTAGTGTTGCCCTGGCAGCATCCTGATACTTATTCCGCGTTCCATTTGTATGTAATCCGCCTTAAACTTGAAGGAATCAATAAGGCCCATCTCCAGGTATTTGAAGGGCTTCGAGACAAAGGGATTGGTGTGAACCTGCATTATATACCGGTCCATACTCAGCCCTATTATCAACGTTTAGGGTTCAAATGGGGTGATTTCCCTGAAGCAGAAAAGTATTGCCGGGAAGCTATAAGCATACCGATGTATCATGGATTGACGAGGGAGAATCAGGATTATGTTGTTGATAGTGTGAAAAAGATATTGCAATAAATGTATTGAAGATGAATTCTTAAGAACGGGTAAAAATACGATGCATTTTACAACACTAACTTTTTTGAGGATGGCGATATGAAGATACTATTGATAAATCCACTTATTCGGGAATGGGCAAAACCCAATGTTCTGCCATTGGGACTTGGATACATCGCTTCCGCACTGCGTAATTCAGGGCATAGTGTGGAAGTAATGGATATAAATGCCTACAGGTGGAGCAGTGATGAAGTCGAAAAGAAGATCAAGACCGCAGATTTTGACGTGGTAGGTATTGGAGCAATTGTAACTGTTTATAGATATGTAAAATGGTTGATAGGCATCCTGAAAAGAGAGCATCCTGACAAAAAAATAGTGATAGGTGGAAGCGTAGGCACTTCTATCCCGGGAATAATACTTGAAAAAACTGAGGCGGATATTGTTTGTAAGGGTGAGGGCGAGATTACCGTAGTGGAACTCGTTAATGCCCTACAGAATGGCCTGGATCTGAAAACTGTAGACGGGATATGGTTTAAGGGGCAGGATGGGAGGGTGATTATCAATAAAGGGCGATCTCCAATACAAGACATGGATACTATTCCTTTGCCGGCCTGGGACCTGTTTCCGATGGAAATTTACCTGAAGAACCCTGTAGGAGCGCCAAACAGGAACAAATGGATTGACGGAAACAGCGATGATAATGTCCCTCTTTCCATGAATTTAAACGGAACAAGAGGGTGTCCGTATAAATGCATATATTGCTATCATGATTTTATGGGTAGTGGATACAGGCATCGGTCTCCCCAAAATATTATAAATGAAATGAGAATTCTCTATGATCGATATGGGGTCAGATATTTTCATTTTACTGATGATGAGTTTTGCCTGAAGAAAAGTTTTGTTTTTGATTTTTGCAAAGAACTGAAAGGTGAGTTCGATGATGATGTATCCTGGGGATGTGCGGGAAGAGTTAATTTAATGACGGAAGACCTGGTTACCGCTATGGCTGACTCAGGTTGTGTATTGATCGGTTACGGGATAGAATCCGGAAGCCAGAGGATGCTGGATACAATGAAAAAAGGCGTAACGGTCCAGCAAGCCAAGGATGCCATACAATTAACAAAAAAATATCTGGGCTGGGCAGACTGTTCTTTCATGGTTGGAGTTCCTGGTGAAAACAGGGAGACCATACAGGAAACAATTGAATTCTGCAAAGAAGTGGACCTGGCTCCGGAAGTTATTTTCTTCACAACCCCTTACCCTGGAACAGAGCTTTATGAATTGGCGCTGCAACAGGGAAAGATCATGGATGAGGAGGAATATATACTTAACCTGGGCGAGCAGGGAGAAAAAATAAGGGTGAATTTTTCAGAGTTGAGCGACGAGGAATTATGGAAGGCACAGGAGCATATGATCGGGGAGCTTAACGCCTGGAACAAGATAAAGCATCCGGAGAGTAGATGATGCAATCAGAGATATTGGTTTTGGGTTGCGGTTCAATTGGCAAAAGACATATCCGGAACCTGATGTCAATGGATGTTGGCGGGATAACGGCATGCGATCCTGATTTAAGCAAGCTCGATTATATCAAGAAAGAGTTCTCAATTGAGGTTTTCCAGGATATGGAAGAAGCGTTGAACTCAAAAACCTACGATGCAGCTTTCGTATGCACGCCCTCGGCTTACCACGTTGCCAATGCTTTGCTATTATTAGACAGGGGAATAAATTGTTTTATTGAAAAGCCGCTGTCCCATGATATCGATGGGCTCGATGAACTTATCGAAAAGGCATCTGACAAACGGAAGGTTGTGCTGGTGGGATATACTTTAAGATTTTCTCCCATTCTGATTAAGATCAAAAAGATGATGGATGAAGGTGCCATAGGAGATATCCTGTCATTAAAGGCATCGGCGGGTTATTACCTGCCTTACTGGCGTCCTTATGAGGATTACAGAAAGGGTTATGGCGCGAGGAAAGACATGGGTGGAGGGATAGTTCTGGATGCCAGCCATGAAATCGATTATATCCGTTATCTTGCCGGAGAGGTTGAAGAAGTCTCTGCGGTCTGTAGAAAACTAAGCAAACTGGAAATAGATACCGAGGACTTTGCAGAAATCACCATGCGCCACAGGAACGGGGTCTATTCGCAAATTCATCTTGATTATCTGCAGAGCAATTATCGAAGGAGTTGTGAGATTATCGGTGATAAAGGCATGTTGATATGGGATATTAACGAACGCAATATAAAGAAGTATAGTTTAAATGATAAAGAATACCATACCTTTTATGAGGGGCTTAACGCTGATATAAATGAGATGTATAAGCAGGAAATAATACATTTCTTCAAATGTATTGAAGGTAAGGAGAAACCGTTTATCGATATAGTGGAGGGAAGGCGTATCCAGGAGATTATTATGAAGATAAAGGAATCCTCGGACAAGAAATGCTTCCTTTCTGTCTAGGTAAAATATGAAGGGAAAGATCACGGCTGTAATTCAGGCCAGATTAGGATCAACAAGACTTCCCGGTAAGACAATGATGATGCTTGAGGATGAGCCCCTTCTTGGTCATCTTGCCAAAAGGATAAGAGCTGCACATAATGTGAATGACATCATAATTGCTACAACCGTAGAGAAACGGGATGATGCCATTGTTGAATTTGCTGTAAATAACAACCTGAAATATTACCGTGGCAGCGAAGACGATGTCCTGGACAGGTTTTATAATACTTGCGTTGAATTCGATGTTGATACAATCGTACGGGTGACCCCGGATTGTCCATTATTAGACCCGCGGATTGTTGATCTGGTTGTTTCAAAATATATGGAAGGGAATTATGATTATGTAAGCAATGTGATAATACCGACATTCCCGGATGGTTTGGATACAGAGGTCTTTTCATTCCACTCTCTGGAGAAGGCCTGGCATGAAGCGGAACTCCTCTCAGAACGGGAACATGTTACCGCTTATATCGTAAAACATCCAGATAAATTCAGTATGTTTAATGTAAAAAGAGATGGTGAAGATCTCGCGTGGATGAGGTGGACCGTCGATACCCCGAAAGATTTTGAATTTATAAAAGAGATATTTTCCAATATCAGCAATAAAAATGGAATATTTTTTTCAGAGGATGTAATTGATGTACTAAACAAGAAACCGGAACTTCTGGAGATAAATACTGATATTCAAAGAAATGAAGGTTACCTGAAATCTCTCAAAAAAGATCAGGAGCATTTTGGGAGAAAATTTAAGGAAGGCAATGGTGTCTGACTCAAGCAAATATATCTTTCAACCGGTAAATAATTGGGGCAAACTGCCTGAGGGATGGACCTGGGGATGGATTCCGTCAGTGGCTTGTGACTCGCAGGACCGGGTATATATCTTTTCGCGCAGTGAACACCATCTAATTGTCTTTGACCATGAAGGCAACTTTCTTGATTCCTGGGGCGAGGGTATTTTGAAAGATGCCCATGGGATTTACGTAGATGCAGGGGACAATGTTTATTGCACAGAGAATAATAACCACTGTATCTACAAATTTAATCGCTATGGTGAATTAGTGATGACACTTGCGACATCCGCAACGTCTGCGGAAAAAGAAGGAGACCCTTTTAATCAGCCCACTGATGTCGCAATAGACTCAAAGGGGGACATGTTTGTTTCGGATGGCTATACGAACAGGCGGGTACATAAGTTCTCGCGTGATGGAAAGTTATTATTCTCCTGGGGAGAACATGGCACTGGTCCCGGGCAGTTTGCATTACCACACTGTGTGCGTATTGACAGATACGACCGTGTCTGGGTGTGTGACCGTGAAAATAATCGCATTCAAATATTTGATACAGACGGCAACTATCTGTCCGAGCGGACCGGTTTAAAACGGCCGGCCGCAATCTATTTTGACCCGGATAAGGATGTGGTTTACATAGCTGAACTCGACTATCAGGTCAGCATTTACACTCTTGATGGGGAACTTATTGCCCAATGGGGCGGTGGACGGTCGAGTGATAAGCCCGGTGAATTTTTAGGATGTCCACACGGTATCTGGATGGACTCGCGTGGCGCTCTTTATGTAAGCGAGGTCGGCGTGGAGGGGCGGTTGCAGAAATTCGTGCGCCAAGAGAGAAGATAGTGATTAGGTTTGGTGCTCTATGAAATCTTTAGAGAAAGATGCAAAGGCAAGGGGTAATTTATGAGTTCGCAGAAGAAAAACTTTTTGGAGGGAGAAGCCGATCACTATTTCCATCGTAACCGTCAGGTATATGAAGCGGAAGTTCCAGCTAACACCTACGCATTGGATTTCTATGCGCGCTTTCTAAAATCCGGGGACCGGGTGCTCGAGATAGGGTGCGGCAGCGGGATTAACCTGGAGTATTTCAGACAAAAGTCTTCATGCCTGGTGTATGGTGTTGAGCCCTCCGCTGATGCTGTCGCGAGCGGCAAGACACTCTTCCCTGAAATTAATCTGCAGGTGAGCACGGCAGACAGTCTCTCGTTTGAGAATGAGTCAATGGACTTCGTCCTGTTTGGTTTCTGCCTTTACCTTGTAGATCGCAGGCTTTTGTTCCATGCGGTAATGGAGGCTGACCGTGTGCTCAAGGAAGGAGGTATTCTCGGCATAACTGACTTTGATCCCTTAGTCCCCCGTGTGAGACCGTATCGGCACGTCCCGGGTCTCTTCAGTTATAAGATGGACTATACTGTTCCTTGCAAATCCTGCATACTCTCTTGTCGAGAAACTCAGTTTCTCGCATTACGCCAGCGCGTTTGATAGTCGTACTGAAGAGCGTCTGAGCGCATGCGTTTTGTATAAAAATACCAGTGATGGCTATATATTTGAGGAGGACAAGTAAATTGACCGGCAATGCGCATCGCTATGCTAAGTCAGAGGAGCTGCTCGCACGTGCTGAGCAGACTATTCCACTTGGTACCCAGACCTTTAGTAAGAGCAGGGTACAGTATCCTTTCGGGGTTTCCCCCTATTTTATTGAGAAGGGCTTGGGAAGTCATGTCTGGGATGTCGATGGGAACGAATATGTAGATTTTATCAACTCCCTTGCCGCTGTGACTTTGGGATACAATGACCCGGATGTGACGGCAGCAGTCCGGGCACAATTGGAAGAGGGAGTTATTTTTTCTCTGCCCCACCCTGTTGAAATGCAGGTAGCCGAAAAAATAGTCGAGATGGTGCCGTGTGCCGAGATGGTAAGATTCGGCAAGAATGGTTCAGATGCTACGTCTGGAGCGATCAGGATTGCCAGGGCATATACAGGTCGCGACCGGGTGGCGGTTTGCGGGTACCACGGCTGGCAAGACTGGTATATAGGTTCTACCGCCCGTAATAAAGGTGTTCCAAAAGTGACAAGGGATTTGACGCATAGCTTTGCATACAACGATATTGAATCCCTGCATAAGATATTCAAAGAATTTCCCGACCAGTTCGCTGCAGTGATAATGGAGCCGATGAATACGACTGAGCCGCAGGACGGTTTTCTGCATAAGGTTGCGGAGCTGACCCGCAAAAACGGCGCGGTGTTTATCTTTGATGAAACCATAACTGGTTTCAGGTTTGCAAACGGCGGCGCCCAGGAATATTTTGGCGTTATTCCGGACCTGGCGACTTTCGGTAAAGGCCTTGCCAATGGTTATCCTGTTTCGGCCGTTGCAGGAAAGGCGGAAATCATGCGCCAAATGGAAGAGGTATTCTTTTCTTTTACCTTCGGGGGTGAGACATTGTCCCTTGCTGCCGCACTTGCAACTATGACCAAGCTCCAGCATAAGCCCATCATTGCAACAATCAAAACCCAGGGTGAAAAGGTATTGGCCGGGCTAAGGGGGCTGATAAATAAATATGAAGTGGAACATATTATCTCGTTCTCGGGCCTTCCAAACTGGTCTTTCCTGAATATTAAGGACGCGGCGCCTTACACCATGTGGGAGATTAAGACATTGCTGCTACAGGAGATGTTTTCAAGGGGGATCCTGACCTTCGGTACTCACAATATGAGTTATGCGCATAGTGATGAAGACATCGCTTTTTTATTAGACGCTTACAATGATGTCCTGCCAATACTTAAAGATGCAGTCGACAACAAAAAAATGGATAAACTACTCAGGTGCAAAGCGCTGGTGCCGCTCTTCAAGGTGCGATGAGATAGATGTTTAAATTCGGACTTAAGCTTTGGTCTAATAATGAAAATTATGTGAAAGAGGCTGTCCGGTTGTATGAAAAACGCGTATGTCAATATATTGAGATATATTTGCTGCCTGATACCGGGGGAAAGATGGTTGAATTGTGGAAGGGACTTAAAATACCTTATATAGTACATGCACCCCATTATCAGGCAGGACTTAATCTGGCAAGCAGAGACTCAAGGGAGCATAATCTCAAGTTGATAGATGAAACCCGAAGATTTGCTGACAGCCTTTCGTCGGAGAGCATAATCGTTCACCCCGGAATAGCTGGCGATATAAATGAAACAGCAAGACAGTTAAAGGAAATAAATGAACCGAGGCTTCTGGTGGAGAACAAACCTTATTACGCGTTATTTGGAGGGCTCATCTGTAACGGGACAACAGCCGAAGAGATTGGGTTCGTGATGAAAGAAGCTGGAATCGGCTGTTGCCTGGACATAGGGCATGCCTTTTGTGCAGCAAGGGGCTTGAAAGAAGAGCCGATGGAGTTCCTCAACAGTTTTCTTTCGCTTAAGCCTGAGCTATTTCATCTCACTGACGGAGATTATTCGAGCGAGTATGACAGGCATGACCACATTGGCAAGGGCAATTATGATATTAAGTCAATAATAAAACTCATACCTGCCGGGAAAAGAGTGACTGTTGAGACTGCTAAAGATTTCAGGGACAGCCTCACTGATTTTGAAGAGGACATAGCTGCGCTTAATGGTATGATATGAGCTTGCAAATATGATACTCTCAGAAGCTGATGGTTTGAGGTAGTATGGAGATTTCCGTACTATGCACAGATCCTAATCATCCTGTAATCAAAAGTCTTAAGGCATGGATTACTGATATGTCCTCAAAAGGGCATTCTGTTGGGCTTTTTCATGACAAAGCCGATCTGCAGGGCGGAGATATCCTTTTTCTTGTCTCCTGCGGTCAACTGATTCGAGAATCCGAACGAAAAAAATACAGGGCTACACTTGTTCTGCATGCAAGCGATTTGCCGAAGGGCAGGGGGTGGTCACCTCATATCTGGTCGATCCTGAGTGGAGATAGCCGGATTACGGTTAGCCTGCTGGAAGCCAATGAACCAGTTGATAGTGGTGCAATTTGGCTCAAGACAGACTTCAGCCTTGAAGGGCACGAGCTCCTTCCGGAAATAAATGAAAAGCTCTTTGCGGCCGAGTTGTTTCTTATGACGCAAGCTGTCGAACAATTTGAGAGGATCAGGCCAATCCGGCAACTGGGGGATCCTGGACCATATTTGCCGAAAAGATCGCCGGCAGACAGCCGGCTCGATCCGAATAAAACGATTGCCGAGCAATTTGATTTGTTGCGTGTGGTTGATTCCCAAAGATACCCGGCGTTTTTCGACTGTCGGGGCAAGCGTTACCTGATCAGGATTGAGAAAGGCGAAAATGACCAATAGCACAGGTGTAAATATAGCAGGGCGGGCCATTGGACCCGGACAGGCCCCGCTAATCATCGCAGAAATGTCCGGTAATCATAATCAATCCCTTTCCCGGGCGCTTGAGATTGTTGAGGCTGCAGCCGAAGCAGGTGCTCACGCCCTGAAGCTCCAGACCTATACTGCTGATACAATGACCCTGGATTTAGATGACGGGGAGTTCTTTATCTCTGATTCAAACAGCTTATGGAAAGGGAAATCTCTCTATAAACTTTATCAGGAGGCCTATACCCCCTGGGAGTGGCATAAGCCGATATTTGACCGCTGTAAAGAGCTTGGGATAATAGGGTTTAGTACTCCTTTTGATGAAACAGCCGTCGACTTTCTGGAAAATCTTGAAGTGCCGTGTTACAAGATAGCTTCATTTGAGAATACCGACATACCTTTAATACGCAAAGTTGCCGCTACCGGTAAGCCGATGATTGTCGCTGCAGGAATGGCAACTGTCGCAGAATTAGATGAAACTGTCCGAGCGGCCAGGGAAGCAGGTTGCAAGGATATGATTTTACTTAAATGTACAAGCACATACCCGGCGATCCCTGAAGATTCCAACATTTTAAGCATTCCGCATATGCGTGAACTGTTTCAGTGTGAAGTTGGATTGTCAGACCATACAATGGGAGTAGGTGTTGCTGTTGCGAGTGTCGCTTTGGGGGCTGCCGTCATTGAAAAGCACTTTACGTTAAGACGCGCAGATGGCGGAGTGGACAGTACTTTCTCTATGGAGCCGGATGAGATGAGGGCGCTTGTTCAGGAAAGCGAGAGAGCCTGGAAGGCCCTGGGCACGGTCAGCTACGGCCCCAGCGAAGCCGAGAAAAAATCAATCAAGTTCCGCCGCTCCCTGTATGTGGCGCAGGACCTCCAGGCAGGTGATGTGCTGACGAGGGAAAATGTGCGGGCGATTAGGCCTGGAATGGGGTTGCCACCTAAGTATCTGGACCATTTGCTGGGCAAGACCGTCAAACAGGCGGTTAAGCGCGGGACAGCACTGGACTGGGGTTTAATCGGATGAGCTTTGGAACAATGGAAACAACGTGAAAATATTCAATGCAGACATCAAAAATGCAATCGACCAAAGGCAGGGCATCAGTTTAAATTTTGGAGCAGGCCGGACAACACTTCCAGGGTATTACAGTGTCGATATCGTCGAACTTCCGGGTATTGACATTGTTGCTGACTTTAATCAGCCGCTTGACGAATTGCCTGACAACTCTGTTGATGCCGTACACAGCAGGGCCTCATTTGAGCATGTAAAAAACTTTATGGGGCTGATGGAGGAGATTCACCGTATATGCAAACCAAATGCCGATATAAAAATTATCGTCCCTCATTTTTCTAATCCTTATTATTACTCAGATCCCACGCATGTTCAGCCTTTTGGTCTTTACACTATGCATTATTTTATGGATGAAGACATGCAGCCGGGAAGAAAGGTACCAAGCTTTTACACATCTGCCCGATTTGACCTCGTGAGTATCCGTCTTCAATTTTACCGTGAAAAACTGGTGGATAAATTTATTGAACCGATTATAAGCAGGTTGGTTAATATCAGTATAAATACCCAGGATATTTATGAGAGACGTTTTTGTTACCTGTATCCAGCGTGGCAAGTAATATATCAATTGCATGTTAAAAAATAATAATTAAAATTCGCAATTGCCATGAGAAAGGAAGAGAAAAACGTACTAATTACAAAAGACATATGTGAAAAAATGATTGCTGATTATGATACGGTGTTAAAAAGATATTCTCGTCTTTTCGAAGGCATATTTGATAAAGATTGGATCTCACAAATACCGATTGCTTTTCAGACCAACAGGGACGCATGGCTCAAAAGGTTCATTATAAATATGTTTAATGCTTCAGTCCTTCTTAAAAAAAAAAGGAAGTTGATCAACATAAAATATATTTTTGTTGGATTAAGATACAAAGAGCTTTTAAGTGGTCTTCCCAACGATGAGATTCTGATAATCGCAAGAGGCAAATCAGATATGGCATACGCATTGAAAAATAATATTACATTTATTTTCAGTCAAAGTATTACGTATTATTTTCTAAGGGCTTACCTGGAAGGCAAACAGGCAAAGCTCGAAAATGAAATGTATAAATTCTTTAAATTATTTTCTTTGCAGCAGAAAATTTGTTATTTAATATTGACCTCCGATACTAAACCTGATGAGATGTTTTTCTCTTCACTGGCATGTCAGTTTAGCAGTATCTTTCGTTTGCTCTGTGTTCAGCATGGTATTTATAACAATTTTGAAGATGATAAATTCCTTGTTGTAGATGGAGAGAGAACGCCTTTTAATCTAATCTATAACGAATCGCAAAGAGAAATTATGTCCAGATACATAAAGGATTCAGAACTTTTGATTATGGGGCCACCCTGGAATCTTCCGTGCGTTATTCCGGAAGGAGATAGGGAGGTCATCCTTGTTGGAACTGACGAAGGATCTCCATTCTCAGATATCTTTCAGGAGTTGTCAAGGCTATTGAAAGCGAATAAAATTGACCACACATATAGGCCTCATCCGGCAGATAACAATATCCTGCCTGATGATTTGCTTAACGCTATTGACGCCCGCTCTAAAGAGGATTTATTATCTGGAAAGCCCAAGATATTTATTGGATTTATCAGCACCCTGCTGTTTGAAGCTTATATGGGCGGACACACGGTTTACTCGATAGTGCTTGACAAACAGATTGCCAGGTGTTCATTTGATGTCGATGTTTGTTTTCACGCTGATGAATTATCTGTTTTGTGCGGGATAATCGCCGGGCAATCTGTTATTAACAAGAAGTCAAGAGATCAAAACACTATAGGTCCTTTATCAGAGCGTTTTATGAAAGCAATTTCTGATGTTGAGCATGTTATTTCCAAAAAACAATAATAAGGCTGCTAAAAATGTTTTATTTGACGTTTGTCGTATTGCCTTTTCTTTATGCTGGGCATACTGATATATGTGTCTAATAACGAATACGGCCTTTATATGGTCGCTTAACTTTTTACAAGGGTGTCAACTATGATTAAAATACATCCAACTGCTGATGTTCAGTCTAAAAACATAGGAGATAATACGTCTATTTGGCAATATGTTGTTGTATTGCCAAATGCACAAATTGGGAAAAATTGTAATATTTGCAGTCATTGCTTTATTGAAAACGATGTAAAAATTGGTGATAATGTTACTCTAAAGTTTTTTGTTGAAGTATGTGATGGAGTAACGCTTGAAAATGATGTGTTTGTCGCGCCTAATGTATCTTTTACAAATGATTTTAATCCAAGATCAAAAAAGACACTGATGAAACCAGCAAGAACTTTAGTTAAAGAAGGTGCTTCTATTGCTGCTGGTGTTGCTTTAAAACCGGGTATTACAATTGGCAAATATGCTTTTATCGGATTGGGTAGTGTTGTTACAAAAGATATTCCAGATTTTACTGTTTGGCTTGGCAATCCAGCAAAACAAAGAGGTTATGTAACGAAAGACGCTGTTCTTCTTGATAGTAAATTATGGTGTAAAGAAACAAAAAAACAATATAAACTAAATGAGCAAGGGGAACCTATTGAACTATATTAAATTGTTTGATTTACAAAAAATAACCTCGAAATGCGAAACCGAAATAAAAACTGATGACTGATAGTGTAGATATTATTTCCAGACAGCAAACGTACTATCATGTCGGTAATTAAAATTAAAACATATATTAAGAAAGCTTTGTTCCCATGGCCTAGTCATTCAAAATTTGTCATTGGATTCCTTTGTATTGGACTGTGTATTGGTGTGGCTGTTC
>Ga0315281_10004851_pt1 | contig 19415 bp, 16 predicted proteins | sample YL17G07_0_MG_FD_204540 | JGI IMG/M metagenome (GOLD analysis project Ga0315281, IMG submission 204540) | Sediment microbial communities from Yellowstone Lake, YNP, Wyoming, USA - YL17G07_0 | ecosystem: Environmental > Aquatic > Freshwater > Lake > Sediment | place: USA: Wyoming | collected... | reverse complement strand
GCAGCAGCACCCGCACCCGCACGGTTTCTCCGGGAAAAACCTCGGCCGCGTCCAGCCACGCGCTTTCGATGCGGTACGAATGGTTTCCCGCCGCGCCTTCCACCCGCAGCGAAATCCCCGCGATGTCCGGCTCCTCATACGTATTCGAAAACAGCCGCGACACCGTTCCCAAAATCCCCAGCGCCACGGACATTCCGTCCGGGCTGCCGGAGTCCCCCGGCGCGTACGTGTTTTCGATGCGCAGGCTGGCATGCCCCTTGATGCGCACTTCGCCGCTCACCTGCAGCGTATTTCCCTCGCCGTAGAGCGGATTCTGCGTCAGCCCGTTCAGCGTCGAAATCGCCACCAGCATCGGCGTCAGCTTCTGCTGCCGCGCCACCTCGAAATGGAATTTCTTTTCCGCGCCGCCCCACACCACCGCCAGGTCCAGCGGGATCATCTCCGGCGGCGGGCCCAGCTTGCCCACCACCGCCGTCAAATGGTCCGCCGTGATCGTCCCGATCGTCCCGCCCACGTTCACGATCTTGGTGGAAGCCAGGCTCGAGGACAGCGTCGTCACCACGCGACTGCGTGCCATCGGCAGACTGAGTTTTCCCATCCCCAGAAACGGATGCCCGCACAGAAACACCTGGTCGCCGCGCACCGCCGTCACCGTGCACGCCGAATTGATCGAAGCGTCTCCCTGCACCAGCACCATTCCGGCCATCTCCCCGGCGTGCAGTTGCCCGTCGTCCGCCCGCGCCTCGGCCGTTCCGCCCTGCACCGCCACGAATCCGTAGCCCCCCAGTTGCGGCGCGAATTCCCGCAGCGTGCTCTGCTGGAATCCCGAAAACACCAGCGGCGTCTCGATGCGCTCCAGCGTCGCCGCCGCCGGAATCCCGCTGCGCATGGAAAAACTTTCCGGCAGCGCCGCCACGGGCCGTGCAGCCTCTTGCGCCTCCGGCAGACTCACCGGCGGCTGCAGCACGTCCTCGATGGGCGTGACCCCGGCAATGGCCTCCTTCGTGAAAATCCCCAACTTCAGCGACAGCGCACCCGCCAGCTTTCCCTCCAGATACACCGGGCTGCCGCTCATCCCCGCCACCACGCCGGTGTGCTCGACCTTTTCTCCCAGCAGTTGCACCAGAATAATCGCCTGCCGCGGCCCCAGAAAATTCGGCAGCACCCCGATCACTTCCAAGTCGAACTTCTCCACCTGGTCGCCCGCGAAAATCGTATACGCGTAGCCCTTCATCCCCGCGCGCACTTCGCTCAGCGGTAGTATCTCGTTCCCCGCGGCCGGCGCTTGCGCCCCGGCAGGCGGCACCCCGGCGGCAAACGTCGCCGCCGCAGCCAGCAGAATTCGCGGTAAGACAGTTGAAAATATTTTCGTCAGGGGCATCAGGCGAAAATCATACCCCCCAGCCGGACCGGAAGCAACGCAAGGGAAGCCGCCCCGCCGGGAAGAAAAATCCAAAACCCGCGTGGTAAACTGAATCATGGCCAAAGAGAGCATTCATCCTGCGAAGATTCTCAACGGAGCCGTCGAAACTCCCGGCGATAAATCCATCTCGCACCGCTACGCCATGCTCGCCGCTCTCGCCGAAGGCACAAGCGAACTCCGCCATTTCGCCTCCGCCGCCGATTGCCAGAGCACCCTCGACTGCATGCGCTCCCTCGGCGCCGAAGTCCATCGCGATAAAGACACCGTGCGCATCACGGGAAAAGGTCTGCGCGGCCTCGCCGCCAGCCGCTCCCCTCTCGACGCCGGCAACTCCGGCACCACCATGCGCCTGCTCGCCGGCATTCTCGCCGGCCAGCGTTTTTCCTCGACCCTCACCGGCGACGACTCGCTCCGCAATCGTCCCATGCGCCGCGTCGTGGACCCCCTCCGCCTGATGGGCGCCGAAATCCGCGCCCGCGAAGAAAAATTCGCCCCGCTCGAAATCACCGGCCGCAATCTCCGCGCCATCGATTACCCCATGCCCATGGCCAGCGCCCAGGTCAAATCCTCCGTGCTCCTCGCCGGCCTCTTTGCCGAGGGCGTCACCTCCGTCACCGAACCCGCCCGCACCCGCGACCACACCGAACTGGCCCTGGAAGCCTTCGGCGCGCACATCGAAAAATCTGGCCGCACCGTTCGCGTCTCCGGCATGGCCGCGAACGGCCGCCTCCAACCCCGCCAGCTCGACATCCCCGGCGATATCTCCTCCGCCGTTTTTTTCATCGCCGCCGCTCTGCTCCTGCCCGATTCCAATCTCCTCATTCACAACGTCGGCCTGAACCCCACCCGCACCGCCGTCCTCGACGCCCTCGCCTCCATGGGCGGCCTGATCACCATTCTTTCCCCGCTCGTCGCCAACGGCGAAATCACCGGACAGATTGCCGTGCGCGGCTCGCAGCTCAAAGGCGGCGTCATCGAAGGCCCCCAAATTCCCCTGCTCATCGACGAACTCCCCATGCTCGCCGCACTGGGCCCCTTCACCGAGCAGGGCATTGAAATTCGCGACGCCAGGGAACTCCGCGTCAAGGAAAGCGACCGCATCGCCGCCCTCGCCGAAAATCTTCGCCGCATGGGCGCGCAAGTGGAAGAGCGCCCCGACGGCCTGCGTGTCGCCGGCCGCTCCGCCGGCCGCCTGCACGGCGCCGAAATCGAACCTCGCGGCGATCACCGCATCGCCATGGCCTTCTCCGTCGCCGCCCTCGCCGCGCAAGGAACCACGACGATCCGCGACGCCGAATGCGCCGGTGTCTCCTATCCCGAATTTTATAGGGAACTCGACCGCCTGGCCGAGCGTTGATACAGGAATTTCAATTCGAACTGGCTATTTACGGAAGGGTTTTGCAGCAGTCACGAGTCACCGCATTTCCATTTCACGATCCCTTGTGTATCCCAATCGACCCGTAACTCGTCTTCAGCGTAATCCGCGGCCCGCGCGTTCCCACCTTGCCCTCCAGTCGCGCCCCGCCCGATTCCCCCGCCGTCTTCTTCAGCGTCGCCGCCTCGAATTCCGAATCAATGTCCCCGGAGCGGCAGTCCGCCGACAGCTCGAACGCCGCAGCCCGCGGCAGCGTCAGCGAAATGCTCGCCGATTTATTCGTAATCTCAATCTCTTCCTTGGGCGGCGCCGTGAACCGCGCCGTCACGTCTCCCCCGCTGTTCTCGATATTTATCCGCCCGCTCACGTCTTCCAGATTGACCACGTACGATTTTGTGCGCAGCGTCAGATCCCCCGACGATTTGGAAATCTCCAGATTCCCCGAACTGGCCTCCATCCTCCCGTCGAGATTCGTCATCGTCAGGTCGGTCCGGCTGGAGATGAACCGCACGCCCTTGGCGATTTTTTCCGCGCGAATGGGCCCGTAGAACTCCCCGTCCAGAATCAGTCCCCCCGTCGTGTCGCTCACTTCCACTTCGCCGCCCCGCCCGGAAATCTTGACGTTTCCCTTCACCCCGGTCACGCGAGCGTCTCCGTGGCCCATCTCCGCGCTCACTCCCGCGCCCGCATTCGAAACCGTCACATCCCCGTAGCGCGTGCTGACCACCAGTTCGCCCCCCAGATCGCGCACCTCCACGTCCCCGTGCTCATCACGAACGGCCAGCGAAGCTTTGCGCGGCACGGTGATGTCCAGGTCCACGCTGATCCGCGGGGTGCGTGTTTCCCCGCCGCTGGTGCGCACCTCATAGCCGTCTCCGTCCGGCACAATCTCAATCTTCACGTCCCGGGCGGCGCTCTCCGCTCTCTCTTCGCTCCACCCGCGCACCCGCTTCTGCGCCGTAACCTTCACTTCCGCCGCGTCCGCGGTATGCACCGTGATGTTCCCCCGCGGAATGCGCACGGCAATCCGCGCCGCCGGAGAAACCGCCTGCGCCGCCACGTTGGCGTCAAACGTGAATTCGCTTCCCCATAGCGGCTCCGTGCCCTGAATTTTTCCGGGCAGAATCTCCGCCACCGCGAACATTCCCACCAGCGCCATCATCCCCAGCACCAGAAAAATCTCTCCCGCGGTCACCGTCGGCGTGCGCACTCCCGCCCTCTGCCCGATCGTCCGCTCATACAGCTTTGAAAGTCCCCACAAAATCAGCAGCGCGGGCCACCAGCGGTGGAAAATGTCCGCGAAGTTGACCCCTCCGCCGTAGTTGTGCAGCAGAAACAGCGCCCCGAAAAGAATCAGCACCAGCGCGCTGAAGATCGAACTGCGTCGCGGTTGTCCGTTGGCTCCCATGGCGTCTTATTGCCCCTGTCCCTGCGGCGTCTGTGCGCCGCTCGTCCCGTGTCCCTCGGCCGAGGAGAACGACTCCGCCAGCTTGATCAGCCCCAGCACGATCAGCAGCACCGGCCAGGTGTAGCGAAACGCATAAAATTCCCCGCGCCATTGGCTCAGCAGGAACAACACGCCCACCGTAATCAGCATGGCCGGGCCCTTGATCCCGTGAATCGTGCAGCGCGTACAGGCACATCGTATTTGTTCCGCCATCGCCGTGCTCCTCTCAGGAAGTTTGCCCCAGCCGTTTCCGCAGCAGCATCACTCCCGCGGCAATCAGCAGCAGCGGCCAGAATCGCCCGATGCGTTCCCACGGCAGCCATCCGAAATTATCCAGCAGGAACATCACCCCCAGCGCGATCAGCAGGATCGGCCCCACCGGCTTTTCCTTGGTCCACGTTTCCACCGGGTCCGGCGTCAGCGGCGTGCCCGCGCGCAGGTTCCGCGCCGTGCGCAACGCATCGAACGCCATATAGAAAATAAATCCCGCGATGGACAGCCCGAAGACCGGCTCCATCCCGCCGTGGGCCGTGTTGGCCCCGGCCACCAGCATGGAAAAAACCAGGATATGAATGATCGCCTTGTTGTACTCCCCGTTGTAAATCGCGCCCAGCCCGGGGCAGAAGCCGAGGACGAATGCGATCCCCGGATTGCCCGTGCTTGGATTGCCGGAAGCAGGAGCGCCAGGGCCAGCCGCCGCAGTCGCGGCCGCGCCTGCCGTCTGTCCCATCACCTTGGCCAGGCAGTCTTCGCAGTAGAGCACTTCGCGCACCGCCCGCGTGCACTCCGCGCACAGCGCTTTCCCGCAGTTCCGGCAATACCCGCTCGCTTCCCGTTCCGTATGCACCGCGCAATTCATCGCTGGCTCCTTGGACTGAGCGCCGTCACCTGAGAGGCGAGCACGGTGACGATGCGCTGAAGATCATTGGCCCGGTTAAACTGCTGCGGCGCCGATTTCTGCGGGCCGTCGGTGACGTCATCCGGCCTCGCCTTTGGCGAAGCATCCGGCGTCCCATTTTCCGGCGCCCCCGGAACTTCTCCCTCCGGCCTCAGCCGCGACTGTATCTCATAGACCACCCGCAGGTCGTTCACATACCGCGTCCCTCGCGCATAAACCAGATGCGCCTGCCGGTCGGCGTTGCGATAAATCTGCGCCGGATGCAGGTCCGCCAGCTGCGGCTTGCTCCAGGAAAAGCCCGTGACCGTCAGCAGCAACCCCACCGTCGCCGCCACCGACAGCGCTCCATAGGCAAACTTCGGCGAAGCCAGCCCGCGCAGCAGCTCCAGCGCCACGCGCCATCCCGCAACGCTTTCCCTCTTTCCCAGCGTCTGGTCCAGAATGTTGTGAACCAGCCGCGGCGGCTCCTCCACCGCTTCCATTTCCCGCAGCCCCGCCACCGCCTGCGCAACCTTGGCCAGCAGTCCCGCGCACGGCGCGCAGCCCCGCACGTGCTCCTGAAACGCTTCCCGCTCCGTGGCCGTCAGCAGCCCATCGAGCTGCTCGCTCAGCCGCTCTTCGATTTGTTCGCAAGTCCAGTTCATAATCCGCTCCGCGCTCTCGCTCCCTGATTCGGCCGCACTCCCATCTGCTCCAGTACCCGCGCCAGCTCAATCCGCCCGCGGTTGATTCTCGACTTCACCGTTCCTTCCGGCACTCCCAGCACCTGCCGGATCTCCCCATACTCCAGCCCCTGCAAATCCCTCAGGATCACCGCTTCCCGCAAGTCCGGAGAAAGCTTCTGCAATCCGCTGTGCACCTGCGCGCTCAATTCTCCGGCCAGCGCCTGCTGGTCCGGCCGCCGCGCCGAGGACTCCTTGTTCTCCACCACCGGCATGGCGTCGTCCAGCGAATCCGTCTGCCGGTCCCGCTTCGTCCTCCGGTAATGGTCGATCAGCAAATTGCGCGTCACGCTGGTCATCCACGTCGCAAATCCCCCGTGCGCCGAGCGGTAACTCCCGATGGTCTTGTAAATCCGCAAGAAAACCTCCTGCGTCATATCCTCGGCCGTGCTGCGGTTCCCCGTGAAGCGATAGCACAGGTTATACACCCGCCGCGTATGCAGCCTCACAAGCTCCTCCCAGGCCGCTCCGTCGCCTTGGAGGCATTGCTGGACCAGTTGTGAATCCTGCTCCAACTTCGCCTCAGTCTCGAAACCCCTCTTCGCATCTCAGCCTGCTGATGGTGTAACGCAAATTGGGTCTCGAAAGTTCCCTATTGGCTGGTCGTCCCCGCACCCGGAAAACCGTCCAACAAGGGCATCTTACTCCCACTCCCCCCAGTCCCCACAAGACCCCTAAATTCTTGCAATTGAGGGGATTGCCGTCCGCCGCAAGTCCAAGTCGGGCTTGACGCCAAGCCCATGGGCCAGTAGGCTCCCTTGCATGGGTCGGACAAGCCGGAAGGTGCTTTTTATCATCATTGGGCTTAGCCTGCTGGGGGCTTTGCTCTACCGCATGCGCAAATCCATCCCCTTTTCGGGCTTCAGCGGCTCGCTCCTGCTCGCTTCTCTCCGCCATGCTCGCCTCTCCCTCCTCCTTCTCTCTCTTGCGACCATCTACGCCTGCTTCGCCATTCGCGCCCTGCGCTGGATGCGCCTCGCCCGCCGCCTCGGCGCCGCCAATTTCGGCAATATCTACCGCGTCACTCTCGCCGGCTTCAGCGCCATGTTCCTCCTCGGCCGCGCCGGCGAACCTGTTCGCCCGCTGCTCCTCGCCCGCAAGGAAAAACTTCCCATTGCCGATACCTTCGGCGTCTACGTTCTCGAGCGTCTCCTCGATACCGCCAGCGCCGTGGTCATCGCCACCATTGGCCTCTTCATCTTCACCTCCACCCATCCCGCCGGTGATTCCGCCGGCGGCCTCGAAAAAGCCGCCCGCACCACGGGAAGCATCCTCTTCGTCGGCGTCCTCGGAGCCATCGCCTTCCTGGTCTATTTCCGTCTGCACGGCACCATCGTCCTCGAACGCCGCCTCGAAAAATGGCATCACGCCCACGGCTGGCGCGGCCACGGCGCCCGCATGATCCTCGGTTTCGCCCGCGGCGTTCAGACCATTCGCACCTGGGGCGATCTCGGTGAAACACTGGCCTATTCCGCCGTTCACTGGGCTTTGGTCGCCGTGGTTTATTACTGGACGGCGCAAAGCTTTGGCGGCTCTCTCGCCGCCATCACCTTCGGCGGCACTCTCCTCGTCCTCGCCTTTGCCCTCGTCGGTTCCGCCGTGCAGTTGCCCGGCGTCGGCGGCGGCACTCAGGTCGCCACTTTTCTTGCCTATACGGCAATCTTTGGGGTAGAAAAGGAGCGCGCCGCCGTGGCCGCCATTGTTGTCTGGCTCATTTCCTTCGCCTCGGTCAGTCTGGCCGGCGTGCCCTTGCTCATTCGCGAGGGCTGGTCGCTCGGCGAACTGCGCCGCGTGGCCCTGAAGGAAGAAGAAGAGTCGGCCTAGCCGGGCGGGTAACCGCCTCATGCAGGAAGAGTCAGCCTGGCCGGAGTCGGCCTGGCCGCCTCTCTAAAAAGATTTGTCATTCTGAGTCCCGGCGCTTTTTGCCGGGACGAAGAATCTCAACTGCAAGAGTTGCCGGCGTGTACTGTTTCCAGCGGGCCGTTCGCCCGCCCGCCGGGCAAGGAGAAGCGCCCCATTGAAATGCCCATTCTGCGCCCACGTTGACGACAAGGTGATCGACTCTCGCGAAGTCCGCACCGGCGACACCATCCGCCGCCGCCGCGAATGCCTCAAATGCGGCCGCCGCTTCACCACCTACGAGCGCATCGACGAAATCCCCTACATGGTCATCAAAAAAGACGGCCGCCGCGAGCGCTTCGACCGCCAGAAAATCCTTCAGGGTCTCCTCAAAGCCTGCGAAAAACGCCCCGTGCCCACCCCCAAGCTCGAAGCCATCGTCGACGAAATCGAAGGCGTGGTCCATGACGCCACCGAAAGGGAACTGACCACCACCGAAGTCGGCGAAATGATCATGCACCACCTGAAAAAACTGGACAAAGTCGCCTATGTCCGCTTCGCCTCCGTCTACATGGATTTCAAGGACGTCAAGGAATTCATGAGCGAACTCAAAGGCCTGCTGAAGGACCGCACCAAAAAGTAGCGACTGACGAAAAGAATCATCCCGGAAGGGAATCGAGGTTAGCCATGAACAGTAACAGGAAAAAAATTGCGCTGTTGACGGTGGTGTTTCTGAGCGCCGCGGCATTCGCCGGCTCTCGCCTCCTCGCCGGCGAGGACTCCGCCGGCCTTCCCCCCGCCGCGGCCGCCGCCATGCGCGCCATCAACCCGGAAAATCTCCGCGCCCACGTCCGCTTCCTCTCCCACGACCTCCTCGAAGGCCGCGGCACCGGCGCGCGCGGCGGCGAAATCGCCGCCGAATATATCGCCACGCAATTCGCCCTCGCCGGCCTTAAGCCCGGCGGCGACAACGGTTCCTTCCTCCAGAAAGTCCCCATGATGGGCGTGCAAACCCTCCCCGAAACCACTTTTACTTTGCAATCCGCTTCCGGCGCTGCCCTGCCATTGAAGATGCTCGACGACTATGTCGCCGGCGATCAGACCCAGCGCCCCTCTTCCGACATCGACGCCCCCGTTGTCTTCGTCGGCTTCGGCATCCACGCCCCCGAATACAAGTGGGACGATTTCAAGGGTCTCGACCTGCGCGGCAAAGTCCTGGTCATGTTCGTCGCCGAGCCTTCCTCCGACGACCCCCAATTCTTCAAGGGCAAAGCCCTCACCTACTACGGCCGCTGGGTCTACAAGTATGAAGAAGCCGCCCGCCGCGGCGCCGTCGCCGCTCTGGTCATTCACCGCACCGATCTGGCCAGCTACGGCTGGGAAGTTGTCCGCAACTCCTGGAGTGGCGAGCGCTCCTACATCGAGCGCGATTCCACGCCGGTTCTTCAGGGCGCCTCCTGGATTACCTGGGACGTCGCGAAAAAACTCGTCGCTTTCGGCGGCCAGGACCTCGAAAAACTCTTCGCCGCGGCCCAGTCCCGCGACTTCCAGCCCATCGAACTTCCCGTCCGCTTGAAAGCCCATATCGCCAGCAAGCTGCGCCCCTTCGTCTCCACCAACGTCCTCGCCTATCTCCCCGGCGCCGACGCCGCCCGCCGCAGCGAAGCCGTCTTCTTCACCGCTCACTACGACCACTTCGGCATCAACCCCGATCTTCCCGGCGATAAAATCTTCAACGGCGCCATGGACAACGCCACCGGCTGCGGCATCCTCCTGGAATTGGCCCGCGCCTACGGCTCGCTCTCCGCCCCGCCCGCCCGCTCCGTCTATTTCGCCGCCGTCACCGCCGAAGAGCAGGGCCTCCTCGGCTCCGAATTTCTGGGAAAACATCCTCCGCTGCCTCGCGGCAAAATCGCCCTGGACCTCAACTTCGATAACGTCCCGCCCCTCGGCGATCCCGAAGAGACCGAAGTCAGCGGCGCCGAGCGCACCACTTTTTTTCCCCAGGTCGAAGAAACCGCTAAAGCATTCGCCTTGGCCATCAAGCCCGATCCCGTCCCCGAAGCCGGCCACTATTACCGCTCCGACCACTTCAGCCTCGCCCGCGTCGGCGTTCCCGCCTTTTCTGTGAACCAGGGCGCCAAGTTCGCCGGCCATTCCGCCGAATGGGGTCTGGCTCAGGCCAAGGACTACGTGGACCACCGCTATCACCAGCCCTCTGACGAGTACAAATCGGAAATGGATTTTTCCGGCACCGCCAAAATCGCCCGCTTCGGTTTTGCCCTCGGCTGGAAGGCCGCCACTCTTCCCGCCCTCCCCGCCTGGCTCCCCGGCGATGAATTCGAATTCGCCCGCAAGGCGAGCCAGAAGCCCTAGCCCGCTCCCCATGCCCCCACCCACTTCCACCGCCAGTCCCTCCGGCGCGCATCACGCCGTCCTCGCCGGCTTCCTCGGCTGGACCCTCGACGCCTTCGATTTCTTCGTCGTCGTTTTCCTCTTTGACACCCTCGCCCGTCAATTCAACGTCTCCAAATCCCAGATCGTCCTCTCCACCACACTCACTCTCGCCATGCGCCCCCTCGGCGCTCTCCTCTTCGGCCTCCTCGCCGACCGCTTTGGCCGCCGCATCCCCCTCATGGCCAACGTCATCTATTTCTCCATCATCGAAGTCCTCTGCGGCTTTGCTCCCAACTTCACCGTCTTCCTCGTCCTCCGCGCTCTCTTCGGCATCGGCATGGGCGGCGAATGGGGCGTCGGCGCCTCCCTCGCCATGGAAGCCGCCCCCGTGCGCTGGCGCGGCATTCTCAGCGGCATCCTCCAGAGCGGCTACTCCATCGGCTATCTCCTCGCCGCCGTCGCCGCTCGCTTTGTCCTCCCCCACTGGGGCTGGCGGCCCATGTTCTGGCTCGGCGCTCTCCCCGCTCTCCTGGCCCTTTACATCCGCACCAAAGTCCCCGAATCCGAAGCCTGGAAGCAGCATCGCGCCGATAGCACCGCCCAAGTCTTGCGCATCGTCGCCGGTGAATGGAAAAAATTCGCCTATCTCGCCGTGCTCATGACCTTCATGATGTTCCTCTCCCACGGCACCCAGGACCTCTACCCCGATTTCCTCCATGAAGTGCACCACGTCTCCCAGGCCGCCCGCGCCAATATGGCCATGATCTTCAACGTCGGCGCCGTCCTCGGCGCCATCCTCTTCGGCCATTTCTCCGAAGTCGCCGGCCGCAGAAAAAGCATGCTCGCCGCATTGGCTCTCTGCCTGTGCATCATTCCCCTGTGGGCCTTCGGCACGCACCTCTGGCTTCTCGCCGCCGCCGCTTTCGTCATGCAGATGGGCGTGCAGGGCGCCTGGGGCGTCATCCCCGTGCATTTGAATGAACTCTCCGCCGACGCCGCCCGCGGCTTAATGCCCGGCCTGGCCTATCAAATGGGCATCCTCTTTGCCGCGCCCACCAACTCCATCCAGTACGCTCTGCGCGACCGCGTCGGCTATCAATGGGCCATCGCCGGTTTCGAAATCGTCACCATCCTGGCCCTCGCCGTCCTCCTCCTCGCCGGCACAGAAGCCCGCGGCCGCAGCTTCCTCCGCACTCCCCCCGCTCCACTCCCGGACTGACCCTCGTCACCCGCTTTTCCGTATTTCGTATTTCGAATTTCGTATTTCGAATTTCCTCTTCCCACTCCCCCGAGTGGCGCATCCACGTTTCCTGTGCTAGAATTTTTTATCTCAGTGCGCCCTTAGCTCAATTGGATAGAGCGTCACGCTACGAACGTGAAGGTTGGGAGTTCGACCCTCTCAGGGCGCACCATGTTCTTTCCTTACCAACAGATGCGCTGCGTTACTTCATGCCTTCCAGCGCCTGTAGCGCTTCTCCATACGCCTTGTCAATTTCCCCGGTCCCGCTGATGCAAAGATTCAGATCCCGCAGCAGTCCGTCCTGCAGCGCGTAAATCCATCCATGCACCGTCAGTTCTTTCCCCCGCTCCCATGCCTCCCGCACCACCGTGGTTTGGCACACGTTGACCACCTGCTCGATGACGTTCAGCTCGCACAGCCGCTCCCAGCGCCGCGACTCTTCGGAAAAAACTCGGAGCCGCTCCTTATGTTTGTCCCGCACGTCCTGCACGTGCCGCAGCCAGTTATCGATCAACCCCAGCCGGTCGTCCCGCAGCGCCGCCCCCACTCCTCCGCATCCGTAATGCCCGCACACTATGATGTGCCGGACGTTCAGCACGTCCACCGCATACTGCATCGTCGAGAGGCAATTCAAATCCGAGTGCACCACCACGTTGGCCACATTCCGGTGCACGAACAACTCCCCCGGCAACAGCCCCACAATCTGGTTGGCCGGCACACGGCTGTCCGAACATCCGATCCACAAATAGCCGGGCGACTGCTGGTGCGCCAGCTTCTGGAAAAAGTCCGGCTCCTCCACGCGGATCTTCTCCGACCATTTCTTGTTGCGCTCAAACAGATGCCCTAAGACCCGCATTCCGCTCTCCAGTCCTCTCTCTTCTTCCCGCCGCATTCGCCACCAGTGTAGCGGCTTCTCCCTCGCCCGCCAATCTCTCCGCTCCTCCGCACCGGCCCGCTCCCTTTTGCGCTGTCAAACTCGCCCCGTGGTGTTAGCATACCTTCTCTGCATTCACCCGATTTGCCGGCCACGGGGAGGCTCGCCACCATGCCAGCGGTTCGCTCTCTGCTCTATCTTTCCCGCTCCGACGTCGAAAAGACCGCTCTCTCCATGCCCGACGTCATCGCTGCCGTCGAAAAAGCCTTCCACGAAAAAGGCCTCGGCCAAGTCGAAATCCCCCCCAAGCCCGGCATCCATACCCGCCCCGACGCTTTCATTCACGCCATGCCCGCCTCCATCCCCGCCATGAACGCCGCCGGCATCAAATGGGTTGCCGGCTATCCCCAAAACCTGCTGAACAACCTCCCCTACATCAGCGGCCTGCTCATCCTCAACGACCCCGCCACAGGCTTCCCCCTCGCCGTCATGGACTGCACCTGGATCACCGCCAAGCGCACCGGCGCCGCCACCGCCGTCTCCGCCAAATACCTCGCCCGCCCGGACAGCTCCTCCGCCGGCATCGTCGCCTGCGGCGTCCAGGGCCGCAGCAATCTCGAAGCCCTCGCCTGCCTCTTTCCCCTCAAAAAAGTAAAAGCCTTCGACATTCGCCCCGAAATCGCCCGCCGCTTCGCCGACGAAATGTCCGCCCAACTCCATCTCGAAATCGAACCCGTCTCCACCGTCGCCCAAGCCGTCCAGGGCCTCGACCTCGTCGTCACTAGCGGCCCCATCCTCAAGAACCCTCAGCCCGCCATCGAACCCAATTGGCTCGCCGAAGGCGCCTTCGCCAGCCTCGTTGACTATGACTCCTACTGGCAGGGCGCCGCCCTCCTCCAGGCCGATAAACTCTCGACCGACGACATCCCCCAAATGTCTTATTACCGTAAGGAAGGCTACTTCCGCCAAACTCCCGAACCCTACGCCGACCTCGGCGAACTCGTCACCGGAAAAAAGCCCGGCCGCCAATCTCCCCGCGAACGCACCTTCGCCGTCAATCTCGGCCTGGCCCTCGGCGACATGGCCACCGCCGTCTTAATCCTCCGCCAAGCCCAGGAAAAAGGCATCGGCGCCGCGCTGCCTCTCTGATTCGACTTTTCCTGGTTTATGTGGCGCCACATTTTAGCAGTCCGCCACCTCCTAGCAGTTCGCCACCTCTTAGCCGTCTGCTGAAAAATCCAATTGGTGTCATTCCGAGGAGCCGCAGGCGACGAGGAATCTGCTTTTTTCTTTGTTTTTCTTCACCCTGCGCGGGTGTCATCCTTCCCGTTCCAATCCTCTTTCCTCTACTGCGCCCCCACCCTCCGGTAAACCTCCGCCAACTCCCCCACGCTCAACTGCTCCGCTCGCGCATCCTCTCGCAACTTCATCCCCGCAAAAATATTTCGCAGCATCTCCCGCCCCGCCAGCCCCCGCAAATTATTCGCCAGCGTCTTCCTCTTCTGCGCAAAACACACCTTCACGAACTCGAAAAATCGCCCCTCGTCCCCCACCCGCAACTCCGCCCCCGCCCCCGGCAAGCGCATCGACACCAGCGCCGAGGTCACCTCCGGCGGCGGCCGGAACGCCTCCCGCGGGATTTCCAAGGCCATCTCCGCCCGCGAATAATACTGCGTCAGCACGGAAAGATACCCGTAGTCCGACGTCCCCGGCCGCGCCGCCAGCCTCTCCGCCACTTCCTTCTGAATCACAATATGAATGGCTTCAATCGACGCGGCATGCTCGAACAGCCGGTGCAATATCGGCGAAGTAATGTAGTAGGGAAGATTCCCGTAAATCCGCGCCCGCCGCCCGCCCAGCAACTTCTCCAGATCCACCTCTAAAATATCCCCCTCCACCACCGTGAGCTGCGCATGTTCTTCGGCCATCTTGCGCAATCCCGCCGCCAGCCGCGCATCCAATTCCACCGCCGTCACCGCCAGCCCCGTCGAAAGCAGGTGCTCGGTCATCTCCCCGTGCCCCGCTCCAATCTCGATCCACGGCGTCTGCGAAGGCGGCCCCGGCGAAAAACTGGTGGCAAAGCGCGACGCCCCGATGCTCTGCGCGATCCTGTCGCGCCAGCCCGCGTCCGCCAGAAAATGCTGTCCCAATCGTTGCCGTGCCATGCGGGGAACAGTGTAGCAGGAGGCGGAAGGAAGCAGGAGGCCGCTGCGTTGACTTGCCGCCTCCGCGCGGACTAACATGCCCGCGCGGAGCCACGAGCCTGTAATGATTGGTCAGACCATTTCGCACTATCGTATCCTCGAAAAACTCGGCGGGGGCGGCATGGGCGTGGTCTATAAAGCCGAAGACCTCAAGCTCAACCGCTTCGTGGCCCTGAAATTTCTTCCGGAGAATGTGGCCCGCGATGCCCAGTCTCTCAACCGCTTCCGCCGCGAGGCCCAGGCCGCCTCCTCGCTGAATCACCCCAATATCTGCACCATTCACGCCATTGACGAACAAGACGGCCAGGCCTTCATCGTCATGGAGTTCCTCGACGGCCAAACCCTCAAGCACCACATTTCCGGCATACCCCTCCCCTTCGAGCCGCTCATCGAGTGGAGCATCGAGATCGCCGAGGCCCTCGAAGCCGCTCACGCCGCCGGCATCGTTCACCGCGACATCAAGCCCGCCAATCTCTTCATCACCCGCAGGGGCCACGCCAAGGTTCTCGATTTCGGCCTGGCCAAGATCTCCTCCGCCGCCGGCGCCGAACTCCCCACCCTCACCTCCGATGAGTTGCTCACCAGTCCCGGCACGACCCTGGGCACCATTGCCTATATGTCCCCCGAGCAGGCCCGCGGCGAAGAACTCGACGCCCGCACCGACCTCTTCTCCTTCGGCGCGGTCCTCTACGAAATGGCCACGGGGCAAATGGCCTTTCCCGGCAATGCCAGCGCTGTCGTTCATGACGCCATTCTGAATCGCGCTCCCGTTCCCGTGGCCCGCCTGAATCCCTCCGTCCCTCCGGAGTTGGAGCGCATCATCACCCGCGCCCTCGAAAAAGACCGCCGTCTTCGCTACCAGCACGCCTCCGACCTGCACGCCGAATTGCAGCGACTGAAGCGCGACAGCGGTTCCGGCCGTTTCCCGCTGCCCACCCCACAATCCGGCCAGGATCGAATCGATCTGCCCGCCAACCACAGCGCAACGCCAAAACGGTCTGTCCCGTATGCTCTCATCGCCGCGGCCGCGCTTCTGGTGATGGGCGCGTTGGGATCGTTTCTCTTTTTCCGCTCCTCCCGCTCCCATCCCCCCGCCGGCAAGGATTGGGAACAGCTCACCTTCTTCACCGACTCCGCCGTCTACCCCTCTCTCTCTTCGGACGGGAGAATGCTCGCCTTCATCCGCGGGAATAATTCATTTTTCGGACCAGGTCAAATCTACGTCAAACTCCTGCCGGGAGGACAGCCGTCCGAGCTTACCCACGACGCCCGCGAGAAATTAAGTCCGGTCTTCTCCCCGGACAGTTCGCGCATTGTCTACAGCACGGTCGAGCCCTGGGAACTTTGGGAAGTTCCTGTTCTCGGCGGCGCTCCCCGCATCCTCCTGCCCAACGCTTCCTCCATGACCTGGATCGAAGGCGGAAAAAAACTCCTCTTTTCCGAGATCAAACAAGGCTTGCACATGGCCGTCGTCACCACCGACGAAGGCCGCGGGCAGAGCCGCGACGTCTATGTTCCTCCCGGCGAGCGCAGCATGGCCCATTATTCCTATCTTTCCCCCGACGGAAAATGGGTTCTGCTCGTGGAAATGGATAGCCGCGGCGAATTCATACCCTGCCGCGTGGTGCCTTTCCAGGGTTCTGGCGACGCGCAGCCGGTCGGCCCTCCCGGCAGAACCTGCAAGTCGGGCGCCTGGTCTCCCGACGGCAAGTGGCTCTACCTCTCCGTCAGAACCGACAAAGTTCACATTTGGCGGCAGCGTTTTCCCGGTGGGGATCCCGAGCAGGTGACCTTCGGCCCCACCTCCCAGGAAGGCATTGCCATGGCCCCCGACGGCCAATCGCTCATCACTTCCGTGGGCTCTCAGGACAGAACCGTGTGGCTCCACGACAAGGACGGCGAGCGCCAGATTTCCTCGGAAGGGGATGCCGCAGCCCCTTCCTTTTCGCCGGACGGAAATAAACTCTTTCTCCTCATGGGCGGCGGGCAAACCCCGGATTACGAACTGTGGTCCACCGAACTCCCCGCCGGAAAAATGGCCAGGCTCCTTCCGGGCTATGCCATCGAGGAGTACTCCATTTCCCGCGATGGCCTGCAGGTGGCCTTCACCAAGTTAGACCCCAGCGGTCGTCCCGGTCTTTGGATTGCCCCCACCAACAAACGCTCCTCTCCGCTCCGTGTTTCCTCCTCCGCGATCGAGGATTCCCCTCATTTTCTGCCGGGCGGCGATCTTCTCTTTCGCGCCATCGAAGGCGGAGCCAATTTCCTCTATCGCATGAATAACGACGGCAGCAACCGCCGCAAAATCACCTCCGAGCGCATTCTGGATTTCCTGGCCGTCTCCCGGGACGGCCGCTGGCTCGCCGCTTCCGTGCCCAACCCCGATCCCGAACACACCAGCATGACCAAACTCTTCGCCGTGGATGGCAGCCAGTCCGTCGCCCTGTGCGTGGATTATTGCCTGGCCCAATGGGATGCCACCGGGCAATTCCTGTATGTCTCCTATCCCCAGTTGCACGAGGGCAGCTACGCCCTGCCCGTCCGCCAGGCCTCCGGCCTTCCCAAGCTGCCTCCGGCCGGCATCGCCCGCCTCGAAGACCTGACCGGCGCAAAAACCGGCCCCGTCATCCCTCATTTTGTCGAATCCGCCGTCAGCCCTTCCGTCTACGCCTACACCGTCACGACCACCCGCCGCAATCTCTACCGCATTCCGCTCCCCTGATTCTCTATTTTTATTCATTCAACAGGACTTATCGCTCGCCAGAATACTAGTACCACAAAGTTAACTATTGACTTCACGTAACTTCCATGCTACCCTTCGTTATGACGTCGCCACTCCATTCCCCCCACTTCTCATTACCTCCTTACTTCTCTACTTCTTTACCTCTTTTAAGTCCTTTATTTGCCACTCTTACAAACTTCTCCCCCCGTAACCCCCTTTGTTTGCCACTCTTACAAAAACAGCCGGGGTGTACCCAAACTCTTCCCAAAATGGAACTCACATGACAGAAAATAACTCCAATCTCAGCTCCACCCCCCATTGCCACCACCGCTCTCCCAAGGGCCGGCACTGTCGCCTCCCCGTCGCCGACCCCGACTCCGGCCTCTGCCTCCGCCACGCCCTCCGCCATCACAAGGCCCAGGACGACGCGCAACTTGCCTCCGTCCTCACCCGCCACTCCGACGGCTTCCAGACCGCCGCAGGCATCCACAAGTCCCTCAGCCACCTCTACCGCAACCTCGCCGACAACCGCATCTCCCCCCGCCGCGCCGCCGTCCTCGCCTATATCAGCAACCTCCTCCTCCGCACCCTTCCCGCCATCGAGCAGGAACTCGACCCGGACGCCTCTTCCGGCGTGCCCGTCATCATCATGGATCTTCCCCGTCCTCCCCGCGATTGGCCTGAAAATCAGGGGCAAGAGCAAGAGGCCGGACGGGAGTCCGGCGTTCCCGGGGAAGGCCAATCGGGCCACGCCATGAGACAAGCGCGGAGTTCCTGACTACAATGTGGCTCATGCGAAGGAACCAACACGGACGAATGGCTGCCCGTTTAGCGACAATGGCGGCAATGGTGGCGGCGATACTGTCTCCGGCGTTGTTCCTCGATGCCCAGGGCGCGCAGCGCAATCAGGCCCTGCAGCGGGCCGCGGAGCGCAGCCTGGCCGGGCGCCGGGGGACGGTCGTGGTGGTGGACGTGCTCGCAGGAAAAATTCTGGCGGCGCGGGGCCTCGATACCGCGCGGAAGAAAAAAACTTCGCCGGGCTCCACGCTAAAACCATTTGTGCTCATTGCCTTGATCGATGCCGGCAAGCTGGACGTCGCCGAGTCGCGCATTTGCCGCAAGCCGCTGCGCATCGGCGGCGCCAATCTCGACTGCACCCATCCCGAGCAGGTGGCCGAATTGAATGCTGCGGAGGCTCTGGCCTACTCCTGCAACTCCTATTTCGCCGATGTGGCCGCCCGTCTGACCGGCAGGGAACTTGCCGAAGCGCTGCGCCGCGCCGGGCTGGATACGCGCAGCGGCATGGCCGAAGGCGAGGCCACCGGACGCATCGCGGTTCCCGCCACCCAGGAAGACGTGCAACTCGAAGCCCTGGGCTATTCCGGCGTGGAAGTGACCCCGCTCGAACTGCTCGAAGCCTACCGCAGACTCGCTCTGCGCAAAAAAAATGGCCCGGAGCCGCGCCATGCGGCGGTCTTCGCCGGACTCGAAAAATCCGTGGAATACGGCATGGCCCACAGCGCCGCCGTAAACGAAATGAAAGTGGCCGGAAAGACGGGAACTTCGCCCGCGCGCAATACCCGCTGGACCCACGGATTTTTCGCGGGCTACGCCCCGGCGGAAAAACCGGAAATCGCCATCGTGGTCTATATCGAGCAGGGACGCGGGATGGACGCGGCGGCGGTGGCCCAGCCCGTGCTCGAAGCCTTTTCCGCGCCGGGGAGCAAGCAGTGAAGCCCGCCTGGATTTTCCTTTTGCTGGCCGCAGCGTTTTCCGGCGCGGCGCGTGCGGAAGAAGTTCGCGTGCGCTTCTATGCCACGCATCCCCCGGCGGAGGCGGTCATTTCCGCGACAGCCGGAGAACTGCGCTGGAAGACCTGTCCCGCATGTCCGGAAAATACGGCCAAGCGCTTGCTCCTGCAGGGCGCGGGCGGCGAAGTGCTGGTAAAAGATTCCGGGAAGAGCGCCGAGTTTTTCGTCGAGGGAAATTACCGCATCGAAGCGCAGGGCATACCCTACATCGAGGAACATTTTTCCCTGCGGGTGACCGCGCGCGACGGCCGCCTGCTGCTGACGGCGCAAGTTCCCCTCGAAGAGTACACCGCGGCGGTGCTGGCGGGCGAAACAGGAGAGTTTCGAAACGATGAAGCGCTCAAGGCCATGGCCGTCACGGTGCGCACCTACGCCGCGCACTTTCGCGGCCGGCACAGCGACGAGGAATACGATTTCTGCGACACCACGCACTGCCAGTTTCCCCGCTGGAACGGCGCCGGAG
>Ga0315281_10004850_pt1 | contig 19416 bp, 33 predicted proteins | sample YL17G07_0_MG_FD_204540 | JGI IMG/M metagenome (GOLD analysis project Ga0315281, IMG submission 204540) | Sediment microbial communities from Yellowstone Lake, YNP, Wyoming, USA - YL17G07_0 | ecosystem: Environmental > Aquatic > Freshwater > Lake > Sediment | place: USA: Wyoming | collected... | reverse complement strand
CAACGTGAACATGGCGGTGGAATTGATTACGCCGGTGGCGTTGGAAGCGGGTCAGCGGTTCGCCATTCGCGAAGGCGGCTTGACCGTCGGCGCGGGTGTCATTACGAAAGTGATTGATTAGGCCATGGCCAAGCAAAAGATTCGCATCCGCCTCAAAGCGTACGATCATCGCGTGCTGGATCAATCGGCCAAGCGCATTGTAGACACGGCCGAGCGCGCGGGCGCCAAGGTCGTCGGGCCAGTGCCCTTGCCCACCAAGATCGAGAAGTTCACCGTTCAGCGCGCCGCTTACATTGACAAGGACTCGCAGGAACACTTCGAGATTCGCACGCACAAGCGCCTGATTGACGTGCTCGACCCTGATAGCAAGACGATTGACCTGCTCACGCGCCTGAACCTGCCGGCGGGTGTGGATATTGAAATCAAGCTGTAGTCACGACTTAAGTCGGCGCTACGCACTAGCCAGGTGACGAGCCTGTTCGGAACGCGGCCCTAAAATCCATTTGCGCCGCGCCCACGGGCTTACGACCTCGGCTCCAGGGATGATGCTGTCTCAGCCGGACAGACAGTCCCAACACCGTATGGACGTTCAACAGAACGTCTTTACTAAGGAGACTCATGATGAAAGGGCTGATTGGTAAGAAAGTGGGTATGACCCAGCTCATTGCGTCGAACGGCAAAGTTACGCCGGTGACGATCATTGAGGCTGGGCCTTGCTTTGTGGCTCAAGTGAAGACAGTCGAGAAAGACGGTTACTCGGCCGTCCAACTGGGCTTTGAGGAAGTTAACCCTCGGCGCATCGCGGCGGGTGAGAAGGGGCACCTCAAGCGCAACAACCTCCCGCCGCTCCGTCATCTCCGTGAATTCCGCCTCAAAGATACCGAGCTTAAAGAAGGCGACAAAGTGACGGTGGAAGTTTTTGCCGTCGGCGAGGCCGTGGACGTGATCGGCGTCAGCAAAGGCAAAGGTTTTCAGGGCGCCATCAAGCGCCATCATTTCAATCGCCAACCCAAAACGCACGGCGCTTCCGACCGCACCCGCGCGCCGGGTAGCACGGGGCAAACCACCACGCCGGGCCGCATTTACAAAGGCAAGCGCATGGCCGGCCACATGGGCAATGACCGCGTGACCTCCCAGAACATCAAGGTCGCCCTCGTGGACGCTGAACGCAACATTCTCGCGGTGCATGGGAGTGTGCCCGGGGCTAAAGGCGCGATGGTCATCATCCGGGAGGCGCGGAAATAATCATCGAATTGCCAATCCCCAATTGCAAATTATTGTAACGGGCAGAGCGTGATTGGCAATTGACGATTAGAGAGCGAGCACGACTATGGAAATCGAAGTCAAGAATATGCAGGGTGAGACGGTCCAACGCGTGGAACTTTCCGCGAAGATCTTCGAAGCCCCCATCAACAAAGATTTAATGCATCAGGCGCTCCAGCGCCAACTGGCTAATGCCCGCCTCGGGACGCACGACACCAAGACGCGCGGCGAAGTGGCCGGTGGCGGGAGAAAGCCGTGGAAGCAAAAAGGCACCGGCCGCGCCCGGCAAGGCTCCACGCGCGCGCCGCAGTTCAAGGGCGGCGGCAAAGTCCACACGCCCACGCCGCGCGACTACACGCAAGCCATGCCGCGCCAGATGCGCCGCGCCGCTTTGCGCTCGGCCCTCTCGGTCAAGGCCGCCGATAAACAGATCGTGGTGGTGGATGATCTTCAGTTGACCGCGCCGAAGACGGCAGAGATGCTCAAATCCCTCGTCGCCCTCGTGGGCGCGGATACCGCGCTGGTTTTGCTTCCGGCCAAGAACGAAAACGTCGAGAAGTCCATCCGCAACATTGAGCACGCCAAATATCTGCGGGCGAACTACCTGAATATCCGCGACCTGTTGGGATACGACAAAGTGATTCTGCCGCTCAGCGCGCTGGATGTCATTCAGGGTTACTTAGGCTAAGCGGAGAGGAGCCAAGAGATGATTACTGTTTACGACGTTCTCCGCCGCCCCGTCGAGACTGAAAAGTCGCGGTATCAAAACGCCAAACTGCATCAATACGTCTTCGAGGTCGCGTCTGGAGCGACCAAGCCGCAAATCAAAGAAGCGGTCGAGACGTTGTTCGACGTGGAAGTTCTGAAAATTAACGTCATCGTCGTCCCGGCCAAGAAAGGCCGCCGGGGGCGGGGGCGCCACGAGGTCACGCGCCAGGCCCAATACAAGAAAGCCATCGTGACCATTCGCGCCGACCAGACGATTGACATCTTCGAGGGTGTGAAGTAATGGCCGTCAAAGTCTACAAACCCACCTCGCCTGGTCGTCGGGGGATGACCAGTCACTCGTTTGAGGAAATCACCAAGTCCAAGCCCGAACGCGGACTCATCCGCCACGTCCGCAAGACCGGCGGGCGCGATTCGCAAGGCTCGATCAGTATCCGCCATCGCGGCGGCGGGGCGCGGCGTTTTATGCGCGTCATTGATTTCAAGCGCGACAAGCTTGACATCCCGGCGAAAGTCGCGGCGATTGAGTACGACCCGAACCGCTCGGCGCGCATTGCGCTCCTGCACTACACCGACGGTGAGAAGCGCTATATCATCGCGCCGCTCGACCTAAAGGTGGGCGACATGGTAATGTCGGGCAAGAACGTGGACATTCGTCCCGGCAACGCCATGCCGCTGGCAAACATCCCGCTCGGCACGCTCGTCCATAATATTGAGATGCAACCGGGCAAAGGTGGACAGATGGTGCGCTCAGCCGGGGCCTCGGCCCAACTGCTCGGTAAAGAAGGCGAGTTCGCGCAGGTGCGTATGCCCTCCGGGGAAGTGCGCCTCATCCGGCAAGTGTGCATGGCGACGATTGGCGTGGTCGGCAACTCCGATCACTCGAATGTGAAACTCGGCAAGGCCGGCCGCAAGCGCCACATGGGCATCCGCCCGACGGTGCGCGGCACGGCGATGTCCCCGCGCGACCACCCACACGGCGGTGGCGAAGGCCGCCAGCCGATCGGCAAGCCCGGCCCGCTCAGTCCGTGGGGTAAGCCCACGCGCGGTTACAAAACGCGCAATAACAAGAAGACGGATAAGTACATCGTCAAGCGCCGGGGCAAGAAGCGGTAAGTTAGCGGATTGCAGATGGCCGATAGGCAGTTGTTATCCGCCATCCGCTATCAGCCATAAGCGAGGAAGTCATGTCACGTTCACTCAAAAAAGGCCCGTACGTCGAGCCGAAACTGCTCAAGCGAATTGAGGCGATGAACCAGAAAGGCGACAAGAAAGTCGTCCGCACCTGGAGTCGCGCGAGCACCATCTTCCCGCAGATGGTGGGACACACGATTGCGGTGCATGATGGCCGCCGCCACGTGCCCATTTACGTCACCGAGAATATGGTCGGCCACAAGCTGGGCGAGTTCGCGCCCACCCGCACGTTCAAGGGACACGTCACGAAAGAAAAGTTGACGGCGCCCGTGGCAGTGGCAACAGCGGAAGGTGGTGCGGCATGAACGAAGTCAAAGCGCGTGGTCGCTACGTGGGTATGTCCGCGCAAAAGGTCCGCCGGATTGTGGACCTCGTGCGGGGCCAGCCCGCCGAAACGGCCCTCACCACGCTCAAGTTCATGCCCAACGTCGCCGCCCGGCCAGTGGCTAAAGTCCTCCGCTCCGCCATTGCGAATGCGGAAGAAAACTTTGGCCTCAACAGCGAAGATCTGGTGGTCATTCAGGCTTACGCGGACGAAGCCCCCACGCGCAAGTGGCGTCGCTTTGGCGCGCGCGGGCGGTTCAAGCCGATCTTGCGGCGCAGTTCGCACATTACGATTGTCTTGAAGGAACGGGAAGGAGCCGCCGCTTAACATGGGTCGCAAAGTTCATCCGATTGGTTTCCGCCTCGGCATTATCAAGGACTGGGACTCGCGCTGGTACGCGCCGAAAGGCAAGTACGCCGCGCAACTCCAGCAGGACCTCGTCATCCGCAAGCTCATCTTGAAAGAGGCCCCGAAAGCGGCCATCGCCAAGATTGAAATCGAGCGCTCTCCGGCCAGCCTTACGGTGACCATCTACACCGCCAAGCCCGGCATTCTCATTGGGCGCAAGGGCGCGCAGGTAAAAGTCCTCCGCGAGAAATTGCAGGAGTTGACGAGCGCCAAAGTGAAAGTGGAAGTGGAAGAAATCACCGCGCCCGACCTCGAGGCGAAGTTGGTGGCCGACAATATCGCCGACCAGTTGGAGCGCCGTATCAGCCATGCCCGCGCGATGAAACGCGCCATCGGGCAGGCGATGCGCGGCGGGGCGCTGGGCATCAAGATTGTGTGCGCCGGACGGTTGGGCGGCTCGGAAATGAAGCGGCGCGAATTGCAACGCGAAGGCCGGGTGCCACTCCAGACTCTCCGCGCCGACATTGACTTTGCCCGCGCGGAGGCTTTGACTACCTTTGGTCGCATCGGCGTAAAGGTATGGATTTACAAGGGCGAGAAAGCCGTCGAGGCCGAAGAAGTGCCGGAAGTGACAGAGGACGTTTACGTTAGCGAATAACCAGCCGCTAGCCGCCAGTTGCTAGTTGCCAGGAGTTGTGAACTATGTTGATGCCAAAACGCGTTAAATGGCGCAAACAAATGCGCGGGCGTATGTCGGGCCACGAAACCCGGGGCGTGGAAGTTTCCTTCGGGGAATACGGCCTGCAGGCGTTGGAGCCGTGCTGGCTCACTCAACGGCAGATCGAAGCCGCCCGCCGCGCCCTGGTGCGCTATATGAAACGCCGCGGGAAGGTGTGGATTCGCGTCTTCCCCGACAAACCGATCACCCGCAAGGCCGCTGAAACCCGCATGGGCAAGGGCAAAGGCGCAGTAGATCACTGGGTGGCGGTCGTCAAGCCAGGGCGGATTATTATCGAAGTCTCCGGCTTGCCCGAGGACGTGGCGCGCGAAGCGATCCGCCTCGCCTCGTACAAACTGCCCATCAAAACCAAGATGGTCACCTCGCACGATCTGGTGGCCAAAGGAGCGGAATAAGCCATGACGATCAGCGAGATCCGCGCGCTGGCGACTCCGGAAATTGAGTCGCGCCTCGACGATGCCCGCGAAGAACTGTTCAAATTGCGCTTCCAGTTCCGCGCCGGGCAATTGACTGACTATACGCGCTTGCCTGCCACGCGCCGCCTGATTGCGCGGCTGTCTACCGTGTTCCGCGAACGTCAATTGGCCGCCGAGATGGCGGCGGAGGAAAAGTAACATGAGCCGCCGTCGGTTGATCGGCAAAATCACTAGCAACAAAATGACCAAGACCGTCGTGGTCGAGGTCGAGAATAGTTACCGCCACCCGCTGTACGGCAAAGTGGTGCATCGTTCCGCGCGCTTCAAGGCGCACGACGAGCAGGGCTGTCAGTTAGGCGACACCGTGCGGATCGTCGAGAGCCGCCCCATTAGCAAAGACAAGCGCTGGGTGGTCGAAGAGATTGTCCACAAGGGTGTGTACGTGGAACTGCCGAAGGAAACTCCCGAAGGGGGTGCGGCATGATTCAGACCGAGACCCGTCTCGCCGTCGCCGACAACACCGGGGCGCGTGAACTGCTCGTGATTCACGTCATGGGCGGTTCGAGGCGCAAATACGGTCACGTGGGCGACATCGTGGTGGCCACCGTGAAAGACGCCGCGCCGCAAGGCTCGGTGAAGAAGAGCGCGGTGGTCAAAGCCGTTATCGTCCGTTGTTCCAAAGAGTTGCGCCGCGAAGACGGCTCGTATATCCGCTTCGACGACAACGCCGCCGTGATTTTGGACGAGGACGGCGAGAATCCCAAAGGCACACGCATCTTCGGTCCGGTGGCGCGCGAATTGCGCGAAAAGGGCTTCATGAAGATCGTGTCGCTCGCGCCGGAAGTTTTATAGCCGATGGCCGATAGCGATTAGCCATAGACTATCTGTTATGCGTCATTCGCCATAAGCGAGGTTTATCGTGAAGATCAAAAAAGGCGATACCGTTCAAATCATCGCCGGGAAGGACAAGGGCGAGCGCGGAGAAGTTTTGCGCGTGTCGCCCAGGACTAACCGGGTAGTAGTGCAGGGGCTGAATATCCGCCGCAAGCATCAGCGCGCCACGCCCCGCAATTCCGGCGTCGGGCAGACTGCCCCGGAAATCCTGGAATTCGAGGGCGCGGTCGAGGCCTCCAACGTCATGCTCGTCTGCCCCAAGTGCGGCGAGATCGTGCGGGTAGGGCATCAGCGCACCGAGGCCGGTTTGAGCGCGCGCGTCTGCCGCAGTTGCAAAGTCACGATTGACGGCTAAGCCGCGCGGGATGGGAGATTAAGAGAGCGATGAACAAACTGCAAGAACGCTATACCCAGGACGCCGTTCCGCAACTCATGCGCGAGTTCGAGTTGAAGAACGTCATGCAAATTCCGCGCATCCAGAAAGTCGTGGTCAACATTGGCCTCGGCTCCGAGACGCAGACCGACAACAAGGCGCTCGACGGGGCGGTGACCGACCTGACGACCATCACCGGGCAGAAGCCGGTGATCACCAAGGCGCGCAAGAGTATCGCCAACTTCAAACTGCGCGAGGGGAAATCCATCGGGGTCAAAGTGACCCTGCGGGGCGCGAAGATGTGGTCGTTCCTCGACCGGTTGATGAACGTGGCTCTGCCGCGCGTGCGCGACTTCCGCGGGGTCACCGCCGACGCCTTCGACGGACGCGGCAACTACACCCTCGGCCTGCGCGAGCAATTGGTGTTCCCCGAGATTGAGTACGACAAAATTGACAAAATTCGCGGCATGGAAATCACGGTGGTGACGACAGCCCGGAGCGATGAACAGGGCCGCCGCCTCCTGCAACTGCTGGGAATGCCGTTCATCAAGAAAGGCGCGTAACGATGGCCAAGAAATCCATGATTAACCGCGAACTACATCGCAAGTATGCCGTGCGCGTGCGCAACCGTTGCAAACTGTGTGGCCGCCCGCGCGGCTACATCCGGCGCTTTCAACTGTGCCGCATTTGTTTCCGTGAATTGGCCCTCGCCGGGCAAGTCCCCGGCGTGGTGAAGAGTTCCTGGTAAGGGAACAGTAATTACCGCGAGGAGTCAGGTATGTATAGCGATCCGATTTCCGATATGCTCACGCACATTCGCAACGCGCTGATGGCGGGGCACACGAGTGTTTCCCTTCCCAGCTCCAAACTGAAGCAGTCCATTGCCCAGATTCTGAAAGACGAGGGCTTCATTGAAGACTTTGCCGTCGTCAACAGCGAAGGCGCGGTTCAACCGACCCTGCGCCTGAGCTTGAAGTACGTGGGCGTGCGCCGCGAGAAGCGCCCGGTCATTACCGGCCTGGAGCGCATCTCGACGCCGGGCCGCCGGGTGTACGCGCGGACGAAGGACATCCCCTGGGTGTTGTCGGGGATGGGCATCGCCATTCTCTCCACGCCCAAAGGCGTGATGACCGGCGCGCGCGCCCGCCAAATGGGCGTGGGCGGCGAACTGCTGTGCAAGGTGTGGTGAGGAGGAATTCATGTCTCGTATTGGCAAAATGCCTGTAACCCTGCCGAAGGGTGTGCAGGTGGACATCCACGGGAATACCGTCAAGGTCAAAGGCCCCAAAGGCGAAATGACCCGCACGTTCCCGGAGAATATCGCAATTGAAATGAAGGACGGCCAAATCGTCGTCATCCGCCCGTCCGAGGAGCGCACCATCCGCGCCTTACACGGCACCACGCGCGCCCTCATCCACAATATGGTCGTGGGCGTCAGCGATGGTTTCGCGAAGGTCTTGCAAATTGAAGGCGTGGGCTACCGCGCTGAGATGAAGGGCAAGCAGTTGGTGATGGCGCTTGGCTACTCTCACCCCGTGGCAGTGGATCCGCCTACGGGCATCGCTTTCGTGGTGGACGAGAAAGCCAAGACCATCACTGTCTCCGGCATGGACCGTGAGTTGGTGGGTCAGGTTACCGCCGACATTCGCAAGTGGCGGCCACCGGAACCCTATAAAGGCAAGGGCCTACGCTACATGGGCGAGAAGGTTCGCCGCAAGGCGGGCAAGGCCGGTAAGGTCGGGTAATTGCTAGGGGCGAGTCTCAGACTCGCCCGTACAGGAGTGATTTGATGAGCATCAAGAAACGCGAAGAGCAACGTGAGCGCCGTCACCGGCGCGTGCGCGCCCACGTGAACGGGACGTCTGAGCGCCCGCGCCTCAACGTCTATCGCAGTCTTTCCAACATTTACGCGCAGGTCATTGACGACGTGAGCGGCACGACGCTGTGCTCGGCCTCCACGGTGGACGGGGAATTGAAAAAAAACCTGGATGGCAAGAAGAAAAGCGAACAAGCCAAGTTGGTGGGTCTGGCGGTCGCCGAGCGCGCCAAAGCCAAAGGCGTGACCCAGGTGGTCTTCGACCGGGGCGGCTATCAATATCATGGGCGCATTAAGGCCTTGGCCGATGGCGCACGCGAAGGCGGATTGGAGTTCTAACACATGGCTGAACGACGACGCGACAATCGCAGGGAACGCGACGAAGACAAGGGCGAAGAGCTTGACGAGCGCGTGGTGGACATCGCCCGCGTGGCGAAGGTGATTAAGGGCGGGCGGCGCTTTGCTTTCCGCACCACCATCGTGGTCGGCGACAACAAAGGCCGCGTGGGCCTCGGCGTGGGCAAGAGCCGCGCCGTGCCGGACGCCATCCGCAAAGCCACCGACCGGGCGCGCAAACAACTCAAGCACGTCCAGCTCTCCGGACGCACCATCCCGCACGAAGTCATCGCCGAATACGGCGGGGCGCGGGTGATGCTCAAACCCGCCGCGCCGGGCACGGGCGTCATCGCCGGTGGCGGCGTCCGCGCGGTGCTGGAAGCGGTGGGGGTGCGCGACATCCTGACGAAATCGCTGGGCAGTTCCAACGTCCTGAACGTGGTCAACGCCACGCTCCTGGCCTTGAGCCGATTGAAGAATCCTGAAACTGAAGCGATCAACCGGGGCAAAGAGAAGAATCAGGTCTCGCCCTTCTGGACTCGAGAGAAGCAGAAGCATGACTAATCAAGCGAACGCCAAAACTTTGCGCATTACGCTGGTGCGGAGTCCGTTGGGGAATTCCCGCCGCCACAAAGCCACCGTGCGCGCCCTCGGCCTCACCCGCATCCACCAGATAGTGGAACAAGCCGACACGCCGCAACTGCGCGGGATGCTGGCTAAGGTGGCGCACATGGTGAAGATCGAAGAAACGCAATAGCAGGTGGCCGATAGCGGATAGCAGATGGTAAGCGCGATTTTTGAGAGCGCCTTAAGCCATCGGTTATCAGCCCTAAGCCATAAGCGAGCAGTAATTATGAAACTACACGATCTCACTCCCGCTCCGGGGAGCAAAAAGAACAAAAAGCGCGTGGGACGCGGCATCGCGGCGGGGCAAGGCAAGACCGCCGGGCGCGGCACCAAAGGCGAGGGCGCGCGCCGCGCCAAGGGCGGTAGCCTGTACCGTCAAGGTGGCAACCTGCCGTTCTTCCGCAGTCTGCCCTTCAAGCGCGGCTTCACCAACATCCGCCGCGTCGAATTCGTCGAAGTGAATCTCGACCGCCTCGCGGACGTTCCGGCGGGCACGGAGTTGAATCCGGAGTCGCTTGCTCACGCGGGCCTCATTCGTGACGCAAAACAACGAGTGGCTTTGCTGGGGCGCGGCGAAATCAAGCAGGCGCTGACGCTCAAAGTGCATCGGGCCAGCAAGGCGGCGGTGGCGAAAGTGGAAGCCGCCGGTGGCAAAGTGGAGATTCTCCAATAACTGCGCCCGCTGGGCGGAGGTAACTTATGGGTAACTTGTTCTCCTCGGCGATGCGCTATCTCAGACGGTTGTGGGGGATGTCGGACATCCGCAACCGGATGCTGGTGACGTTCGGCCTGCTGGTGCTCTACCGCTTTGCCGCGCACGTGCCGGTCCCCGGCGTGAACCCCGTCGCTCTGCGGGAATTGCTGAGCCGCTCGGGCACGGCGGGGAGCACGCTGATGGGGTTGATGGATCTCCTCTCGGGTGGCACGGTCTCGACGTTCTCCGTGTTGGCGATGGGCGTCTACCCCTACATCACGGCGCAAATTATTTTGCAATTGCTGGTGCCCATCATCCCGCGCCTGCAACGCCTGACGGAAGAAGACCCACGGCAGGGGCGTGAGTTCATGGAGCGGTGGACGTACTATCTCGCCGTGCCAATGGCCGCCCTCAACGCTTTTGGGCAGGTGCGCCTCATCTTGTCTTTGCAAGGCACGAGCACGCCGATTTTGAATTTCAATCTCGGCTTTAACCTGGCGACCGCCACGATGATTATCACGATGACGGGCGGCACGATGTTCGCCATCTGGTTAGGCGAATTGATTTCCGAGTATGGCATCCGCAATCAAGGGTTGTCGCTTATCATCTTCGCGGGCATCGTCTCGCGCCTCCCGTCTAACCTTGGCTCCCTGCTCGCCGACGAACAAAACCGCTGGCGCTATCTGGCGATTTTTCTGGGAATCATGGTCTTCTCGGTGCTGGTCATCGTGTTCGTCCAGCAAGGGCGGCGCAACGTGCCGGTGATGTATCCGGGGCGGCGCATCGGTCAGCGGCAAAGTATGCCGGTGCGCGGCAACCTGCCCTTGCAGGTGAATATGGCGGGCATGATCCCGGTCATCTTCGCGCAGTCCATCCTCACCTTCCCGGCCATCATCGCGCAGTTCTTCACCGGCGCGGCCACCGAATGGGTGCGTAACTTCGCCATTGGCGTCAGCAACTTGTTCGGCGGGCAAAGCCCGTATTACTGGTCAATCTTTTTCTTCATGGTGGTGGGCTTCACGTTCTTCTACACCGACGTGATCTTCACCCAGCAGAACTATGGCGACAATCTCAAGCGGGCGGGGGCGCAAATCCCCGGCATCACCAAAGGCGCGCCAACGCAAAAGTATCTGACCAAAGTCCTGCGCCGGATCACCCTGCCGGGCGCGGTCTTCCTCGGCGTGGTGGCCATCATGCCGTTCCTCGTCCGCCCCCTGATCCCGGCGGCGAACAATTTCTCGATCTTGAGCACCGGTTTGCTCATCGTCGTCGGCGTGGTGCGCGATACGTTCTTCAGCCTCGACGCTGAACTCAAACTGCGTGGCTACGAGGAGACGTTGCTGGTCAAGTAATTAGCCCCCGTGTGGGGCTATGCTGGCAGAGCGTCGCGGGTAGGCGACGCAGAAAGAGAGAGCGTCATGCCGAACTATATTCTTTTGCTGGGCGGCCCCGGCGCAGGCAAAGGCACGCAAGCGCAACACCTATGCGCCAAGTTTGGCTTGCCGCAAGTCGCCTCGGGCGACCTCTTTCGTGACAATCTAAAGCGCGAGACCGAGTTGGGGAAACTCGCCAAACAATATATGGACCAGGGCGCGCTCGTGCCGGACGACGTGACCATCCGCATGATCCGCGAGCGGCTCACCCAGGCCGACGCGCAACCCGGCGCCCTGCTGGACGGCTTTCCCCGCACGGTGCCGCAAGCCGAAGCGTTGGATGGCGTGCTGGCCGAGTTCGGGGGCAAGGTCAACACCGTGCTCTACGTCAAAGTGCGCGACAACGTTTTACTGGAGCGCCTCGGCGGGCGCTGGACGTGCAAAGGCCCGCAACAACACACGTACCATCTGCTGTTTAACCCGCCCAAAGCCGCGGGCCAGTGTGACGTGGACGGGGCCGAACTTTATCAACGGGCTGATGACACGCCGGAAGCGCAGGCCAACCGCATCAAAGTCTTCTTCGCCCAGACTGCGCCGCTCATCAAGTTCTACAGCGGACGCGGGCAATTAGTGGAAGTTGACGGCGAAAAAGGGATTGCCGACGTGACAGCGGCTTTGCTCGCCGCGGCTGAGGCGGCCCTCGCGCGATGAGGGCCCGCGCGGTTCTACCGATTGCTCGCCGGGCGGTGACCCGACCCGCGGGCATCGAGCGCAAGAGCGAGCGCGAAATTGAAATCATGCGCGCCGCCGGGCACATTGTGGCGGCCACTCTCGCCGAACTGCGCGACCACGCGCACCCCGGAGTCACGCCCCGGCAGTTGGATGCGCTGGCTGAACGGCTCATCGTCCAGCACGGCGCGCAGGCCGCGTTCAAGGATTATCCGGGACCCTATCCTTTCCCGGCCTCGACCTGCATCTCCGTGAACGAAGCGGTGGTGCATGGCATCCCGGGCAAACGCGCGCTCAAAGAAGGCGACCTCGTGACGATTGATTGCGGGGTTCTGTATCAAGGCTATTACGCCGACGCCGCTATTAGTTTTGGGGTGGGGCGCTGTTCGGCGGACGTTGAAAAACTGCTGATGGTGACAGAGACCGCGCTGTGGGCGGCCATTAGCCGGATGCGACCCGGCATCCGCACGGGCAACATCTCGGCGATCATCCAGCAGACGGTGGAGCGCAACGGCTACAACGTCCTCCGCGAATACACCAGCCACGGGGTTGGGCGCGAGATGCACGAAGAGCCATACATTTACAACTACGGCAAAGCCGACACCGGCCCCATCCTGCGCCCCGGCATGACGATTGCCGTGGAGCCGATGGTGCTGGCCGGCAAGTCCGAGGTGAAGACGCTGGCCGATAGGTGGACGGTCGTCTCCGCCGACAAAAAACTAACGGCGCACATGGAGCACACGGTTGTTGTGACCGAGGGGGAGCCGGAAATCTTGACCCGGCTGTAATTTATGATAACCATAACCCTGGACGTAAGATTATCCGGCGGTTATAATCGGCAAGTTTGCCGCTGGAATCAGTTTGGAGAAAAGTATGAAAGTCTCAGCCTCTATTCGCAAGCGTTGCCCCAAATGCAAGATCGTCCGCCGCGGGGGCAAAGTGTACGTCATATGTGAGAACCCGAAGCACAAACAGCGGCAGGGATAGATTGGTTTTTGGGAGATAGAAGTTGGACGTTGGAGGCGCATGATTAGCCAGGGCGCGCCGCCAACTTCCAAACTCCAACTTCCAATTATTTCAGGAGCAAGGAACAAACATGGCACGTATCGAAGGTGTTGACCTCCCCCGCGACAAACGGATTGAAACCGGCCTGACTTACCTGTACGGCATCGGCTCTAGACTATCGCGCGACATTCTGGCCGCCACGCACGTCAGCCCCGACACGCGCGTGCGTGACCTGACCGAGGCCGAAGTTACAGCTCTGCGCGAGTTCATCGTCCAGCACTACGTGGTGGAGGGCGACCTGCGCCGCGAGGTGCAACTGAACATCAAGCGCCTCGGCGAAATCGGATGTTATCGCGGCCTGCGCCATCGCCGCAATTTGCCCGTGCACGGCCAGCGCACCCGCACCAACGCGCGCACCCGCAAGGGCGCGAAGAAGACGGTGGCCGGGCGCGGTCGGCGACGTGGCGCGAAGAAGAAATAATGACTGGCTGATGGCCGCTTTGCGTGGCTTGTGGCTGATAGCCAATGGCAATCCAGGCCTCCTTCCGGCCTGCGGCTGATTGTCCCAAAGGCTATCCGCTATTTACTATCCACCATCCGCTATCGGCTATCAGTAAGAGTGAGGAATCATGGCAAAACCCGTTAAGGGCGCTCGGCGCTCGACCACTAAGAAAGCGAAACACGCTCCGCCGTTTGGGCAGGCGCACGTCTACGCCAGTTTCAACAACACCATCGTCACCATCACCGACCAGCAGGGCAACGCTCTGGCCTGGGGTTCGGCGGGGACGGCGGGGTTCAAAGGCTCGCGCAAGAGCACGCCGTACGCGGCGCGCGTCGCCGCGCAACAAGCGGCCAAGACCGCGATGGATCTGGGCATGAACGAAGTGGATCTGTTTGTCAAAGGCCCCGGCCCGGGCCGCGAGGCTGCTATCCGCGCCATTCAGGGTGCGGGCCTCAAAGTGCGCTCCATCCGCGACATCACCCCCGTGCCGCACAACGGTTGCCGCCCGCCCAAGAAACGCCGCGTGTAATCAACGGAAGGAATTCAGAAAGCAATGTCCAAATACACCGGGCCGGTCTGCCGGCTCTGCCGCCGCGAAGGCGAAAAACTTTACCTCAAGGGCACGCGCTGTATGTCGCAGAAATGCCCCTTTGAGAAACCCGAAAACCGGCGTGATTTTGCCCCCGGCCAGCACGGCCAGGGCGGGCAATTCAAGCGCAACCGCTCGTCGGATTATTTGAACCAACTCCGCGAGAAGCAGAAGGCCCGCCGTATCTACGGCGTGCTCGAAGCGCAATTCCGCCGCTATTACAAAGAGGCTCTGCACTCGCGCGGCCTCACCGGTCAGGTGCTGCTGCAATTCCTGGAGCGCCGCCTCGACAACGTCGTCTATCGCCTCGGCTACGCTTCCAGTCGCGCTCAGGCGCGCACGCTGGTGACGCACGGGCACTTCAACATCAATGGCCGCCGCACCGATGTGCCATCGGTGTTGGTGGAACCCGGCGACGTGATCGAGGTGCGCCCCGGCTCGCAGAGCCGCACGTACTTCCGTGACCTCAAGGCCGCCGACGTGCATCACACCACACCCGGTTGGCTCAGCCGCGATCTAACCTCGCTCTCCGGCAAAGTGATGAACCTGCCCGCGCGCCAGGACGTTGACGCGCACTTGAACGAGCAACTCATCGTCGAATACTACTCGGGCCGTTAAACCCAACTGTATTTGTCATCAAGCGGGGCGGCGTCTGGGCCGCCCCCTTCGAGCCTCGGGCGCGGAACTTACAGGGTGTCCGGGGAGAGAAGAGACCAATGACAACACCGATCATCAACCCCATGGTCTTGCCGAAGATCGAGGGCGAGAATATCTCGCGCAACTACGGCAAGTTCATCATCAGCCCGCTCGAAAGCGGTTACGGCGTCACGCTCGGCAATGCCCTGCGCCGCGTCCTGCTCTCGTCGCTCGACGGCGCGGCCATCTCCTCCCTGCGCGTCGCCGATGTCCCGCACGAATTCTCGGACATTCCGGGCGTGAAGGAAGACATGACGCAAGTGATGTTGCAGGTCAAGCAAACCCGCCTCATCTTGCACGAGGGCGAAAGCGCCCGCCTGCGCCTCGAAGTGCAGGGCGAGGGGGTCGTCACCGCCGCCGACATCATCTGCCCGTCGGAAGTGGAGATCATGAATCCTGATCTCTACCTCTTCACGGTGGATAGCGAGAAGACCAAACTGGAAATCGAAATGACCGTCCAGCGCGGGCGCGGCTATTCCCCCGCCGAAGAGCGCGGGCGGTTGCCGCTCGGCGAAGTGCCCGTGGACGCCATCTACAGCCCCGTCAAGCGCGTGAATTTTGACGTTCAACGCGCCCGCGTGGGCCAGAATACCAATTTCGACAAGCTCGTGCTCGAAGTCTGGACCGACGGCACCTTCCGCCCCGAGGCCGCGCTCAAGATGAGCGCGCAAATTCTCATGTCGCATTTGCGGCTGGTGGCGGGCGTTACCGAGGAATCGTTAGCCGCCGTGACCCCCGTCGAGGAAGCGCCCAAAGTCTCCAGCGAGATTTACGAGACGCCCATCGAACAACTCGACCTGTCGGTGCGCGTGTTCAACTCGCTCAAGCGCACCGGCATCACCACCGTCGGCGAGGTGCTGGATATGCTCGGCAAAGGCGAAGAAGCGATGCTCGCCATCCGCAACTTCGGCGATAAGAGCCTCGACGAACTGCGCGACAAACTGCGCGAAAAGGGCTACTTGAAAGACCAGCCCATCCAATCTGAACCGGAGAAGTCTGCATGAAGCACCGTGTTGCTGGCCACAAGTTAGGCCGTTCCACTGCACAACGCAATTCGCTCCGTCGCACGATGATTACGCAACTCATCGCGCACGAGCGCATTGAAACCACCGAAGCCAAAGCCAAGTCCATTCGCGGCGAGGCCGAGAAGCTCATCACCCTCGCCAAGCGCGGCCTCAAGGCCGGTCAGGGCGAAGAGCAACTGGCGAAAGCCCGTCTCGTCCATGCCCGCCGCCTCGCGCTCGCGCGCCTCAACGATCCGGATATGGTCAAGAAGTTGTTCGAGACCATCGCTCCGCGCTACGAGAAACGCAACGGCGGTTACACTCGCCTGCTTAAACTCGGTCCGCGTCGCGGCGATTCCGCGCCGATGGTGTTGTTGGAGATGGTCGAAGAATAACGTAGGGGCGATGGAACACGTCGCCCGTACAATGGCAAGGTATCAAGCCATCATCGAGTATGACGGCACCGACTTCCTCGGCTTTCAACGTCAGGCCACGGGGCGCACGGTGCAGGGGGAAATCGAGGCCGCCCTCGGGCGGATCGGTTGGGCCGGGAAAGCGGTTCTCGGCGCGGGGCGCACCGATAGCGGCGTCCACGCCGCGGGGCAGGTCATCGCCTTTGACATCGAATGGAAACACGGCGCACGTGATTTGCAACGCGCGCTGAACGCCAACTTGCCGCCGGATGTCGCGGTGAAAACTTTGAATGAGTGCGCGGCGGACTTTCACCCGCGCTACTCGGCCAAAGGGCGGCGTTACCGTTACACTCTTTACAACTCACCCGTGCGCTCGCCGCTCGCCGCGCGCTATGCGTGGCACGTCTGGCCGCCGCTATTAAATATGGCGGCCATGCAAGCCGCCAGCGAAGCGCTGATTGGCCGCCACGACTTTGCGGCCTTCGGCACTGACCCGGAAGACGGCGACAGCACTACCCGCACGGTGGCGCAGGCGCAGTGGACGGGAGCGGGCGAGTGGCTGTACTTTGAAGTTCAGGCCGATGCGTTTCTGTATCGGATGGTGCGCAGTTTAGTCGGCGCGCTCAAGAAAGTGGGCGCGGGTGATCTCGCGGTGGCAGAGTTCGTAGCCCTGCTCCAAACGCGTGACCGCCAGCAATGCCCGCCCATCGCCCCGCCGCAGGGGCTATGTCTGACCCAAGTCTTGTATTGAAGGAAGTTCCTTCAGTCCCTGCGCGAGGGCAACTTAAGGAACGGGAAGGAACTTAGGAATTCGTATGGCTCAAAATAAAACCTACGTCGTCAAAGCAGGCGAAATCGAACACAAGTGGCACGTCATTGACGCCAGCGGCCAAAGCCTCGGGCGGCTCTCGGCGAAGATTGCCACCATTCTGCGCGGCAAGCACAAGCCCACCTTCACTCCCGGCCTCGACACCGGCGACTTCGTCATCGTCGTCAACGCCGAGAAAGTGACCGTGACGGGCAACAAGGCCACCGAGAAGCTGTACTACTCCGTCTCCATGTACCCCGGCGGCCTCAAGTCCATCAACTTGCGCGACCAGTTGGCCAAGCACCCGGAGCGCGTCATCACCCACGCCGTGCGCGGGATGCTCCCGCACAACAAGCTGGGCCACGCCATCATCAAGAAACTCAAAGTCTACGCCGGGCCTAACCACCCGCATTCGGCGCAGATGCCCACCGAGTTGAAATAGGATAGGAAGGAACAACCCATGCCAGGACAATACTATCAAGGCGTTGGCCGCCGCAAGAACAGCACCGCCCGCGCGCGCGTTTTCTCCGGCGACGGCTCCGTCACCTGCAACGACAGGCCGGGCAAAGAGTATTTCTCCCGCCTCGGCGACCTCGAACTCGCCACCGCCCCGCTCAAAGCCACCGGCACGTTGGGCCGCTTCAGCGTCACGCTCAAAATCAGCGGCGGCGGCAACACCGGCCAGACCGGCGCGGCGCAGATGGCCATTGCCCGCGCCCTGCTCAAACTTAATCCCGAATACAACAAGCCCCTCCGCAAAGGCGGCTACCTCACGCGCGACGACCGCATGAAGGAACGCAAGAAACCCGGCCTCAAGCGCGCCCGCAAGGCCCCGACCTTCACCAAGCGCTAAACCACCAGCGCGTTTCCGCACCTGCCAAGGGATTAGGCCGGCAACTCACCGCGCCTAATCCCTTTTGCATTGGGAGGCATTATGCCCGGCATCACCATCGTCGGCCTCGGCCCCGGCAACCCGCACCATCTCACCCGCGAAGCATGGGAGGTGTTGAACGCCGCGCGCGAAATCTATCTCCGCACGGCGCGCCACCCCACCGTCGCCGGATTGCCCGCGCACCTCGCGCTACACAGCTTCGACGACCTCTACGAATCCATCGCCGACTTCGCCCAGGTCTACGAAACCATCGCCGAAAAAGTTTTGGACTTGGGGACCCGGGCGGAAGGCGTGCTCTATGGCGTGCCCGGACACCCGCACGTCGCCGAGGCCTCGGTCGCTTTGATTCGCGCCCGCGCCGCCGCGCGTTCCCTGAGCGTTAGACTGGTCTCGGGCATCTCCTTCCTCGAACCGGCCCTCGAAGCCCTCGGCCTGGACGCCCTCCCGCACCTCCAAATCGCCGATGCCCTCGACCTCGCCGCGCGCCACCATCCGCCCTTCCACCCCGACGCGCCCGCCCTCGTCGCCCAAGTCTATTCCCCCGCCCTCGCCAGCGACGTAAAACTCACGCTGATGAATCAATACCCCGACGACCACGCCGTCGCCCTCGTCCACGCCGTCGGCACGAGTGAAGAAAAAGTCGAGCGCCTCCCGCTCTACGCGATAGACCGCAGTCCGCACATCGCCCACCTCACCGCGCTCTACGTCCCGCCGCTCCCGCAGGCCTCCGCGTTTGAAACCTTCCAAAACACCATCGCCCACCTTCGCGCCCCCGACGGTTGCCCGTGGGACCGCGAGCAAGACCACCAGACCCTGCGCACCAATCTGCTCGAAGAAACTTACGAAGTCCTCGCCGCGATAGACGCCGACGACCCCGCCGCCATGCGCGAAGAATTTGGCGACCTCCTGCTCCAAATCGTTCTGCACTCGCAAATCGCTTTAGAGTCCGGCGAGTTCACGCTGGCCGAAGTCATTGCGGGCATTCAAGCCAAGATCATCCGCCGCCACCCGCACGTCTTCGGCGACGCGCGGACGCGAGTGAACGGCGTGGGCGAAGTGCTGGCGAACTGGGAAAAACTCAAAGCCGCCGAGCGCGTCGCCGCCGGCCACAGCGCCGAGAAACCGGACAAAGGCGTGCTGGGCACGGTGCCGCCCGCCTTGCCCGCCCTCATGCAAGCCGATACCTACCAACACCGCGCCGCCCGCGTAGGTTTCGACTGGCCTGACATCTCCGGCGTTAAAGCCAAACTCCACGAAGAAATCGCCGAAGTTGAAGCCGCCGGAGAAGGGCCAGAGACCGAAGCCGAAATCGGCGACCTGCTCTTCGCCGTCGTGAACCTCGCCCGCTGGCTTAAGGTTGACCCTGAGTCGGCCCTGCGTTCCGCCAACGCCAAATTCGCCCGCCGCTTCCGGCAAGTTGAACTCGCCGCCCAAGCGCAAGGCAAAGAGATGAAGCAGATGAGTTTGGAGGAACTGGATGGGTTGTGGAACGAGGCGAAGAGGGGGGAGGGCTAGTCAGCCGTCAAGACAGCCAGACCAGAATGAGCGCGATGGCCCCCGGCAGGGCTTGGACAAAAAGAATTTTGCGGCTGGCTGTGAACGCCCCAAAGACCCCGGCGATGATGACGCACGCCAGAAAGAAAGTTTTGATGGA
>Ga0315281_10004848_pt1 | contig 19425 bp, 21 predicted proteins | sample YL17G07_0_MG_FD_204540 | JGI IMG/M metagenome (GOLD analysis project Ga0315281, IMG submission 204540) | Sediment microbial communities from Yellowstone Lake, YNP, Wyoming, USA - YL17G07_0 | ecosystem: Environmental > Aquatic > Freshwater > Lake > Sediment | place: USA: Wyoming | collected... | reverse complement strand
ATTACAAACTCCCTTAACAGTTCCATGGCTTGATGGAAAAACTATTGAAATAGTTTGGACGGCTTGATTAAGGTATAATTTTGATGATTAGCATATCTGTGAAAATCGGTGTTTAATACATCTAAGCATGTTGAAAATAACTTCTGTTCAAGATGAACAGATGCAGCCAGTTTTTTATGGTTTCATTATCTTTCCATGGGGTGTAAGCAAGGCATTATCATTGGTAGCTTGTCCACTTAAAGGGTTTGATTGCATAATAGGCAGGGATGTAATGATGGATTGGAATTTTATATATAATGGAAAAGATGGATTTATTACTATATGTGATTAAATTTATAAACCAATCCTTTTTCCCAAAAGATTTATGGTTCAATCCTTGCAACATTGCGAAGTATATTACTTGTTTCAGGTTCTATGCCCTTTTCAATTTCTTTATAGTCTAGTAATCCAAAGTCTATGGCTGTTCTTAATTTTGGGCTGCCATTAATTCTATCAAGGTCTTCCTTTATACGATTAATTGCTATAATTAGCTCTACGGGTTCTTTATTAATTATGACTACAGAATCACCTGCTGTCACCTCTTTGTGAATACAATTTTTTGCATGATGATTAGTTAATTCTCTTAATTTTTTAGAAAGTTCTTTCCCTCTATTGCCATCCTCCATAAATTTTGAGAAACCAACTATATCTGCTTTTAAAACAAAAAGATAGTCAGTTCTTTCAGTAGGTTTTGATTCAAAAAGCGCTTGTGGTTTCTTCAAACTTTCTTTAAATTCAATTAATAAATTTTTCTTTTCAATTTCTGATTCTAAAAGTTTTTCAGTATATGATAACTGGGTCTGAAAGTTTCTAATCTGATTTTTTAGGTCAATTATTAACTTATCTTTTACTATCTTACTTGCAGTTGACCTTTCATTAAATTTAATATCCAATTTTTCAACATTGGTTTCATTTGCTTTTTTAAGATATTCCTGAAAATAACCCTCAATTGATTCCTTATCTTTACGTGTCTCAGTTAAAAACTCAACTCTCAGCCTTTCACCCTCTATCTTTGTATGCACCTCAACATCAATTCCCTCTGAAATCTTCATAAAGTCTTCAAAAAACTTAATATAATTTTGAACTGCAGTTCGCAGATGAATAGGAACTGAGATTGACCTGCTCCACTTAAATCTATCCTTCAAAAAGTCTGTAATATCAAACCCCTTGTTTTCGCCTTCTCCAAAATTGCCTGATGCTGGGACTCTGCTGTCTTCAATTACCTTGAGTTTTCCTGTTGCTTCGTCTGATTCATAGTCAGTGTAGATATATTTGGTTTTCTTAATGGTTAGATCATCAGGCTTCCATCCTCTGGTATGTACTGCGTCAAATAGCGCGCCTGTGAAATCGCAGTCAATAATCTCACGGTCTGCAAAGGAGATGGAGAGTAAAAAACTATCTTTAAAGGAATATCCTTCAAGCCGTTTAACTCTCCAGAAGTTGGCTTCTTCAATAATTGCGCCATCAAGACTAACACCTTTTACTTGAAGTTTATCTATTAATCTGATATTGGCATTATCAAGAACTAAAATACCATGAAATTTAGTATCTATAAATAATGCCCTATCAATAAAAGACACATGTGAGAAAAAGACACCTGCAAAAAATTAAACTTCTCTAAAATCAGCATCTCTTGTAAATAGAGCTTTAGTAAAATCAACACTTTTAGAGAATTGAGTTCTACTAAAATCAGCGTCGCTAAAGAATTGAGTTTCTTTGAATATAGTATATTTAGAGAACTGAGCTTTCATTTTCAACAACTGAGATATATTCATCAAGACTCTTCTTAAAATCTCTTGTTTTTCCCTCAACATCAGAGTTGTGAAAGACACAAGTATCTCCGTCTTTATAGACAGGATGTTTGCAATGTTTGTCTAAATATATATAAGAACAAGTCCTTCTCAAATCGCCCATCGTATTAAATAAATCCCTCCAAAAAATATTTCATCATTGAGATAACCAATTATAGAACAAAATAAATAAAACATGAAACAGTATAATCAAAAGTTAACGGGGTCAAGGGGACAAGTCCCCTTGCGGGGGGTTGGGGGCAGAGCCCTCAAATATCTCCCTCAAAAAGACGAAGTAACAATCAATACAAATCCTGCAAACATAATCAGGGCCCCAATGAAGCGTTCTTTAAAGCCTGCTTCCTTATAGAAGATATATCCTAAGATTACGCTAAATAGAATACCGAGTCTTTTTATGGCTATCATAGATGAGACATTGGCGATACTTATGGCTGAGAAGTGCATTATATTTGAAAATGAGGCAATCGCTCCTAAGCATAACCCAATCTTAAGGTTTCGTTTTGTAATAATTGGAGTTTTAGACCGCTTGCATGAATAGATTGCAAAGGGCGATAGACATAGGGCAATGGCCGTGATATAGATTGTTCCAAAAAATAGAGGAGATGAATGAGTTACGCCCATTTTTCCAAATACTGAGGTAAAACTATATAATATGGAAATAATAATCATATAAAGCGATCCACGTTCTTTAGCTATTGCCTTAAATGGTTCAAAGAAACCTTTATCTAGTTTTTTAATATTGAGGACATAGCTGCCAAAGGCTATTAGAAAAATGCCAATCCCGCTTTTAATGGAAATCTTCTCGCCAAGCATAAGCCATGAAAATAGAATTAAATAAAGAGGGGTCAGAGATAAAAACGGTACGGTTAGATTTATTGGAGAGCTGCGCAGAGCCTTGACATATAAAATAGTCGCTGCTACCTCAAGAGGTAGAGCCGTAAAAAAAGCGATATAGAATTTGCTGTCAAGCTGCGTTAGATGAAATATCTGCCCTGACAGACCATTAAGCCATAAGATAAACCCAAAAATATAGAGAAATGGCAGAGCCATTAAAAACTGAGAGGTCATCAGTAGGATTTCATTATCTTTATTAATATTGCCTTTTAAGATTGTGTCACATATTGACGCTGAAAAAGCGCTGGCAATGGTTAAATATATCCATATATGATTCATAAATTTCCATTTTATTATTATTTTCTTTTAAAATTATTATTACTAAGTATATACTAATAGATTATAATAATTCTTATCAAAACGACGGGACTGATAGGCTGGTCAATAAAACACGTAAATGGCAAGGAGTCAATAATGGAGAATCTATACAACATTTCTGGAAAAAGATTAAATAATAATCACGGTTTAATTAAAAATATCCTAAAACTTAGTCTTTTTATTGCGCTTGGGATAATACTTGTTGCCTATATGGCGCTTATGCTTACTGGTAAGGTCGGCAGCAAAAATGAACAAAAGGCTGTATATAAACCTACTCCACAAGATATTACATCTGCAGAAGAGACCTTGAATAATATCTTAAAGTTGAATTCCTATGGCTGCGTTATTGGCTTTGATGAGACAAAAGGCTATCTTGAGGTCAAGGTCAATCTTGATATATGGAAAAAACTAAGCGTTAAAGAAGAAAAACTCATGATTGAACAACTCGCTCATTCAATAATTATGCTTGGCAAAAAACCAGTTGTAAAGATCATAGATGCTAAGTCAAATGAGCAAGCATCTTTTGAAAATAACAGAGTTACTCTTGCTAAATTTGATTTATAAGTAAATAATCCAAAATGGAGGTGTTATTAATATGGGCTTTTCAATCGGCAAGTTTGGTAAAGGTTTGAAAAAACTATCTTCAAGTTCTATAGTAACAACAATAATCGTTGCAGTTGTTGGAGTTATCGTTACTGAATTAATGGAAGTTTTGGTAAAAGACTTTGTTGCAGAGGTATCAAAAGACGATACTAATATATAAGTGAAAAACTAAAAGTGAAAAACTAAAAGTGAAAAACTAAAAGTGAAAAACTTCAAAAAACTTTTCATTAACTGTTTTTCACTTTACAATAATAATGTTTGACTATCTTATAATTAACGCTAATGTCTTTGATGGCGCTGCCTCCTCCCCATTAGAGGTTAATGTAGGTATTGCCTTAGACAAGATTGTCTATATTGGCAGTAGTATCCCTTCCTCTAAAGTCATAATTGACGCTAAGGGCTTTGTGCTTTGCCCAGGATTTATTGATACACATACACATTCTGAATTTTCACTGGTTGCAGACGGCAGCGCTCAATCAAAGATAACTCAAGGCATAACAACTGAAATCAACGGTAATTGCGGACTCTCTGCTGCGCCTCTATTTGGCGAGGCTTATGAGCATAGACTGCCTGAATTAAAAAACCTTGATATCCATCGTCATAAATGGAAAAATTTCAGGGAATTCTTTCAACTTCTAATAAAACAAGGGATTGCCGTAAACTTTGCCACTTTGATTGGACAAGGCAATATTCGCGCCTCTGTTATAGGTTATTCATCTAGGCAGCCTTCTAAAGATGAGATGACTAAGATGAAGGAACTTATAAAAAGAGAATCCGATTTTATCAAGGGAATGTCTTCAGGGCTGATATATCCTCCGGGTGTTTTTACAAATACAGAGGAGATTGTTGAGCTTATGAGTTATCTTGCTGCAATAAATAGTGATGCAATATATGCCTCTCATATCAGAAGCGAGGGCAAGGAATTGATTGAGGCTATTACTGAGGCAATAGAAATTGCTCATAAAAGCGGAACAAGCGCGCATATATCTCATATCAAGACAGCAGGTATTGATAATTGGCGCAAGATTGATAAGGTTATCTCCCTAATTGAACAGGGCATTGCCTCTGGTCTAAAGATTACTTGTGACAGATACCCATATACCGCATCATGCACTGATCTTGATACAATACTTCCATCTTGGACATACGAGGGCGGAATTGACGAAGAATTAAAGAGATTGCTTAATCCAGAAGACAAAAACCGAATAAGGACTGAAATCGGCAGTAGAGGCGATGATTATTGGAAGGGCGTTATGGTTTCAAGCATTGCTAATCCAGACAATAGCTGGATGTGCGGAGAGAGGATATTTGATATTGCGCAAAGATTACATATCTCTCCAATGGACGCCTTATTTGAGATAATTATAAGTGAAAAAGGGCAGACTGGGGCTATATTTTTCTCCATGAATGAGGATAATCTAAGACGCTTTTTAAAGCTGTCTTATTTAATGATTGGCTCAGATGCCTCCGCCAGACCGCTGACAAAGACCCACAGTCTCCCTCATCCAAGGGCTTTTGGAACGTTTCCAAGATTTCTATCAAGATATGTAAGAGATGAAGGGCTTTTGACGCTTGGCGCTGCCATAAATAAGATAACCTTGCGCCCAGCAGAGAGGTTTAAACTTCTCAAAAGAGGAAAGATACAAGAGGGATTTTTTGCAGACTTAACTATTTTTGATTATTCAAAGATCAACGACGCAGCTATATATAAAGACCCATTTCATAGATCAGAGGGTATTTCCTATGTATTTGTAAACGGCATTCCAGTTGTATTTGAAGGTGGGATTACTGGGAGGCTTAGCGGCAGGATTGTATAATTATTATTTAAAAAAAAGAGAGGATTCACCGCAGAGACACTGAGAACACAGAGAAAAGATTTAACATAAATTTTATTAATTTTTATCAGCAGCCTCTACCAAGCAGGCTGCCAATAGTAATGCTGTTATAAAGTAAATTGTCTTTATCAAGTTACTCCTAATGTCACTTGCGATTCAAAATACCGCATTGTTTAAAATGTGGGGGTAGGCAGTTTACCCCAGCCAGTATCTTGATGAGGCAGATCCTGCAAATCAACGAGTTTGAGATTATGGACATCCACATCCGCCATAAATTGAGGCGTTCTTAAAGCGTTTACAGAAAAGAGATCATAAGGCGTATTGATTGGAATGCCTGATATCTCTATAAAAATCAATCTCCTTACTACGCCATTATTCATAGATGAATTATCATTCATATCCATTTGACACGCATAATGTGTGCCTGACAAGTGACTAAAAGGGTGAATTACCCAATCAAAAAATCTGACTAACGTCAAATGTCTGTGATAAAGTCTCCACTCATCCCCAGTGTCAGCAATCAGTCCCTGCATAATATAATCAACTGGTATAAAATATACGAGATATTTTTCATTATATTTTAATCTCGTCTTTATTTCAGGCATTTGGAGGATGTCATTCATCCTATTATTCATTTTTTGCTTGTCATCGACAATAAGCGCAAAAGCAGCGATATTTGGACTACTCCAGAGGGGAAGGCGCTTTATTGTATAATCTCTTAGAAAAAAAACACTTCCCATAGTAAATGAGGCAATGAGTATAAACATTAGGATTTTTCCTATAACGCTTGAAGGAGTTACTAGTCTCTCAATTTCTATAGGCAAAAACATCCCTGTTTTTTCCATATATTCTTTATATGTCTCTGGATAGCTCTTTAGCATTCTCCGCTCTTCATCCTTAGAGAGAAAATAATAAAGCGCTATCATTACAATCCACAGCGCAACGGTAAGCAGTCTTGGCCATAATATGGAAAGCCCGATTCCTGCGCAAATTAACCCTATATATTGAGGATGTCTGATGATAGAATATAGACCTTTTAAAGCAGTGCCTCTCTTTAAAAACTTATTCGCATATACCTGAAATGCGCAGATAATAAAAACCGATAGTCCTGAGACAAACAGAACTGACCCTATGACTCGAATAATCTTTAAAAAATCATCAGGGGGGACAGCCATATGCGGCAGATAAAAGGCGCAAAGCCATCTAGTAGCTGGGTATTTGACTAACTCAAGTAAAAAAGGTGTAAATACAGAGTAAAAAAGTCCTGCAAAAGGGCTTATCATTATCAATATCTCAAAACCTATTATAAAATAGACTATAATAGCGCTGCTCAGTACAGCCTTTCTGTTCATTTGTACCTCCTTAGTAAAAACTGCATCTTCTTTTGATAGTTGACATAAAACTTGCTGGTTTTATGTCAACTATTCTATTTTTTGATTATACTATTTCATTAAAAACCCCAAGTTATTGAAGCGATAATCCAATATTTTCAGCAAGTGTAACGCCTGACCCAGTAGCCCCTGCCAAACAGCAAGAATATCCGCACTCTCCCGCAGCGTATAAGTTAGAACCATAGGCAATAACGCTTATAGTTAATAATATCAATACAATTTTTTTCATTATTGACCTCCAAAAGTCAAAAGAATCCTTTTTATAGGACATAATTATCCCATCAATACTGCTAAATATTTAATTAATATAAAAAGGACTAAACCTTTGGAGGACGCTCTAACGTTGATGCAAGTGTCAATTTATAAAATGTAGAATTGCTATCATCCACATAACCAGCAAATTTATTTGGAAGATAATGGATAGGATTATTAAAGACAATAGGATTGTCATAGTTTGAAGATAAAGATACAAACGCATAAGAGCAGACATTTAAGGATAATAAAATAGGAGATGCTTCAGAGCCTATAGTGATGTTTATAGGCGAACATATAACCATAACGATAAATAATAGAAGTATCAATACCTTTAATTTCATAGCGTATAGTCAATATTAACATAAAAATAAATTTATTTGTAATAAAAATTTATTTGTAATAAATAAAGTAACTACTCAGGTCATCCAGAATAAAGTGTAGGGATGAAGGGATTACCGGTAATAGCAGCCAATAGCGCAGGGAGGATTTGCAGATTGTTTTTACGCACTGTTGAAGTATAGCCACGAATAGAGAGAAAGCGTTTAGCGCCATCAAGAGTTCTGAAGCAGCCTGAAATTTTCATTTTTACTTTTATCAAGCGGATATCCTGTTCACCTTGGTTGTTCGTGAATGGGATCAATAAATTTTTAAGAAATGCCAATATCATCACTTGATATTTTTGAAGACGGTTCAGAAGGTTTTGTGGCTTTGTCCGTTTTTTTCGTCTTTGTTATCATGTCGAACAACAGGATAGGCGCTAAGGTTTTCACCACAACCACAACTACACAATGTCAAACAGTATAATCAGGGTTATCCACCTGTTGCTGGGTATGACCTGTGTGTCCCTGCTGACCACCAGGTTTATTGCCTGTCTTTTTGCGCATACTTTTCGGTTGTGGCTTTGCATACCCGTCTGATGATAGAGGTTTGCTGCTGTTTCGACTGTTTTGGGTATATGAGATGACTTCCTCTTGAAGTTGCAGACAATACTTGACCAGTTCAGGGAGATTGTCCATATCTGTCACGCACCAGATACTTCATATTCTCTCCCACCGTTCGGTGAAAGCCTAAGTAGTGATACTTGGACAGATAATAATGAAAGCGCTGTTGCTCAGATGAGCCTGTTTTGGTAATTATAAACTCCAATGGTAGCAGATCTGACAAGTAGGTCTCAATGGAGATATTTGGCGCAATGCTCTGCATATCGCGCTGTAGCGGCACGGCAAATCCATGCTTCCTCTGCATACTTCTCATGACAGGCGGCAAACTGATCAGTCCCCGCTCCATGAGTTTACGAAGAAAAGTTCGCGCAGCAAAATCCTTTAACTGCCCAGTTGCAGAGCTTACATAGTTCCTTAGCTAAACGAAAGCGGCTCCAGTCACTATGTTCTCCTATCCATGTTCTCAACCAGAGAAGCTCTTCTTCTACAATTATACGTCCTTGAATTGTATATGCTCTCGTCATGTATATGTTATACCACAATGAATTCAGGTGAGTCCAGTGAAAAATGAATGCTTTTCAAAATACCTGAGCAGTTACGTTGTTTCGAAAGCGAACTACGGCTTAATTTTGGATATTGCTCTATGATGCCGTTAATGTTGGCTATTTCACATGGTGTTATTTGACGTCCTCTGTAGCGCATATACCAGTTTAACAGAAAGATGTTCATGAGCGCAAGGGGGAATGAAAAAAATATTAAAAAAAATTCTTGAGTTATTTTCGGCTTTGTGATACTATAGGTGAACTATTACGAAGATTATAGTAAGATTCTTAATGATTTTGGTGTGTATCCCCATGTAATTTATATGAATAAATCCAAAAATGATTCTATATATACTCAATATTTAAATAAAAACCAAATTAGAACGGTTTATTCCTATATAGAATCGGGATTCCCAATAATTGCAAGTTTGGGTAAGAAAATTGATTGCGCAACAAGACATGTTGTGAATATTATTGGCCATACAATTGATTATGCGAAAGAATGTATTCCCGAAAATAATTTTATTGACAGTTCAGAATTTCTAAGTCAATTTATAGTAATAGATGATAATTTTTTTCCATATCAACTGCTTAGCGAGGTGATAAGCTGTCAGGTTATATAGTAAATATTAGGCTACCACATTTTATATGGGTAATGGAAATCGGCTCACTTGACAGTTATAAGATAAAAAAATGCTGCGCTGAACTAATTTTTGATGCAACTGCTGGACAAAATGAAACGGCATTGATATATATGAGAATAGGGAATATTTTTTATTTTGGTGAGCAAGAATATACGGATGTGTCAGCGCCTAAGATTTATTCCCAATACACACATAATTTAGGAGAGGTGTAGATATGGTAAAAGAAAATTTAACTGTTAATTATTTAACACAGGAAGAATTTTTAAAAAGTGCGAAAAAATCCACATGGCTTAAAGATATAACCGTAGAAATAATTGAAAAGCAGAGTTCTGTTTTGATCGACATATAAAGAACGCAGCGTGATAGAGCTTGGAGTATACTTGCTAATCAAGTAGTTGGGGCTGAAGTTTTTTTTGATGATTAATCTATAGAATTGCTTTGTAAGTAGTATTTAATTTTCAATTAAATAGATATGACAACCAATCAAAATGACAAGGTAGTAACCGTAGCCTTTCTTGGCTCAGCGCTTCTAAAAAAAGGACTGCTAACGCAAGGGCAGTATAAGGACTTGCTGGTCAAAGCTGAGCGGCAGAAGTCTAAGCTGCAAAATCTCCTTGATATAGCTAATTCAAAACGAGTACACCCAGATACTACGGCAATCACAGCCCCTGAGATTATTGCCTCTTTTGATCTAATAATGCCAGGAACTACTGAAAAACTCCTCAATGAAGACATAATCACGGAAGCCCTTGCAGATGAGCTTGGCATGGAATACCTCAGGATTGACCCTCTAAAACTAAATATGGATTTTGTCACAAAGCTTGTTCCTCGTCCATTTGCCTTAAAACATCTTCTTGTTCCGATTGAGCAAAAAGACGGTATTTATATTATAGCGGTTGCCGATCCATTTGACAAGGCAGTTATTGATAATCTCCAGAACACTAAGAAGATCAAGATTAAACCTGTGTTGTCTGCAAAAGGTGAGATACTTAAAATTATTAGAGAATTCTTTGGATTCCGCGCCTCAGTCAGCGCTGCAGAGGCGGAAACTTCAAATGCCATTGATATTGGTAATCTTGAACAGTTTGTTCAGTTAAAGGGACAGTCTGAGATTGACGCATCGGATTCTCATATAGTTAACGCGGTGGAGCATTTATTAAATTATGCCTTTGAACAAAGGGCTTCAGATATTCATTTTGAACCCAAACGCGAGAAATCTCTTATCCGATTTAGGATTGACGGACATCTGCATTTAATTCATACCCTTCCTAAAAAGATTCATCTTCCAATAATTTCAAGAATCAAGATGCTTTCGCACATGGATATTTCCGAAAAGAGGAGGCCTCAAGACGGCAGAATCAAGACTAATCATAAAAATAAAGAGATTGAACTAAGAGTATCCACTATGCCTGTTGCATTTGGCGAGAAGATTGTAATTAGGATATTTGACCCTGATATACTGCTCACTGAAATTGATAAGCTCGGGTTTGAAGAGCGTGAAAGCAGACTCTTTAATGGTTTTCTGACAAAACCAAACGGGATAATCTTGGTTACTGGTCCAACTGGAAGCGGTAAGACCACTACTTTATATTCATCACTAAAGAAACTCTCAACGCCAGAGGTCAATATTATCACGGTTGAAGACCCTATAGAGATGGTGCTTGAAGAATTTAATCAGGTTGGAGTGAGGTCTGCTATAGATGTAACATTTGGAAATATCCTAAAAACAGTTTTACGTCAAGACCCAGATATAATAATGATTGGCGAGATAAGAGACAAAGAAACTGCAGAAAATGCCGTGCAAGCTGCGCTTACTGGTCATTTAGTGCTTTCAACTATTCATACAAACGATGCCCCGTCAACTATAACAAGGCTTATAGACCTTGGCGTGCCGTCATTTTTACTCTCTTCCACAATTATTGGAATTGTCGCCCAGAGGCTTGTTAGAAAGATTTGCACACAATGCAAGACCCAAATACTTTTGAGCCCAAAACAGATTTCCGGGCTCGGCATAGGGGCAGACCTGCGTGTCTTTCCTAATAAGGAAGAACACCTGCAAGAGAATAATTATACTGTATGGTTTGGCAAAGGCTGTAAGGAATGCAGAGGAACTGGCTATAAAGGCAGATTAGGCGTGTTTGAGATTATAGAATTCTCAGATGAATTAAAGGCTGCGCTTTCCGATAAAGTTGAACTTTCAACGCTTTACCCAATATGCAGGGCGCAAGGTATGATTAGTTTAAAGGAAGGCGCTATTAAGAAGATGCTTGACGGAATTACCACCTATGAAGAGGTGATTTCCATTACTGGGTAAGTAATTGAAAAGTGTAAAATTAAAAGTGAAAATGGTCTTGAAGTATCAGGTTTTCTTATTTTTCAAAAAAGATTCGCCCCAACATCTGCTGCTCTATTTTCTAAAGGAGAATTTTTAATTTTGACATATCACCCTGTAGCAAGATTACAGGGAATACAAGTTACAGTAGATTCCTTAAATAAATATCCGCCTCATTGGGCATTGATGTAAAATAAATCTTTATCATAGGATATTCCAAAGACGATATTACCTTACAATATATCTCGTCAAATATTATCTCCCCAATACTGCCGATTATTGAAAGTTTTAGATTGGTGAAATCCCTGACCTTTGAGCTTGCTAATATTATCGCCTGATGGTTTGAGAGTTCTAAGATAACCGCATTATTCTGATTTTCATCGGTTCGTTTTCCATCTATCACGCTGTAATAAATCTGCTGCTCTGTCTTCAACTTTCGCAATGGGTCGCTTAACTTGGTTAGATTCAGATTATACTCACCCTCAATGCCGATTATATCAGATATTTTTATCGGGTGATTAACGCCCTTGAATCTAGCCTCTGTTACGTTTTTTATCTTTAAGATACTGCCGCAGTCTTTGACGGTCTCTTCTGATACCAAAATCTGTCCACCTATTGCGCATGACTCTATCCTTGAGGTAAGATTGACCTGACTTCCGACAATTCCATATTTTGAGCGTTTTACAGAGCCTATATTGCCGACTACCACCTCGCCTGTATTAATGCCTATTCCCATCTCTATATCTGGAAATCCCTTGGCCCTGTTCCATTGATTTATCTCTTTCATCGCAATCTGCATAGAAATGGCGCATGCTGCAGCCTTTTTTGCATGATCCTCTGTCCAGACAGGCGCTCCAAAGATTACAAGGATCGCATCTCCTATAAATTCATCTATAGTCCCTTGAAATTTAATGATTATCTCTGTCATAACGCCAAGATAATTGTTTAACATTGACACAACTGCCTCTGGAGTCAATCGTTCAGACATTGATGTAAATCCGCGCAGGTCTGTCATCATAATAGTCAGCCTTTGCTTTTTCCCGCCAAGCTCTAAACCCTTGGGGGTTGAAATAATGGTTGTAACAATATCGTCAGATAGATAACGTCCAAATACCTCTCTTATAAAATTATTTCTTTTTTCAAGCTCTGCGTTTAGATGTTGAATATGCTTCATAGCCTTTAGGGAGTCTCTCATATAGATAAGGGCATTGGTAAGTTTTCCTACTTCATCGTTTAATCTTGCTGAAGGAATATCTATATTAAGATTTCCGTCAGCTATGCCCATTGTCGCGGATGTAAGCCCTTTAAGCGGTCTAATTATTGATGCGGTTATAAGGGCAATAATGGTTGCTAAGATGATGATACCCATAACTCCTATAAAGAAGATTATTTTTTGCAGACGGTCAAGATAAGCAAGCAGTTCATTATTTGGAAATACTACGCATAGAGACCAACCCTGAGAGGATAATGGGGCATAATAAAGCCAGCAATCCTTTTTGCCGTTAAAATCATCTAAAAATACAATCCCAGACTTGCCTGAAATCATGTCATTTCCAATATCATGAAGCATTTTATTATTTGTGGCATCAGCAATAGTAAAAATGGTGCTGCGCATGATCAATTCTTTATTAGGATAGGTGATAATTGTGCCTTTTTTTGAAATTAGAAATCCAAAACCAGTTTTAAAAATCTTTATAGACGATAGGATTTCCTCTAACCATGTAAGCGAGACATCAGAAGTCATCACTCCAAGAAAGACCTTTCCAGCTGAATCATTCTTGTAAAATGGCACAGAATATGTAGCCATTAATATATTGCCTCCCCCCTTATCATAATACGGCTCGCTCCATGTTGGTTTATTTAGATACTTTGGACTCTTAAACCAATCCATATCAAAATAATTATAGTTACTACCCCCAAGATATTTGAATTTTAGTTTATTATCCTGCTTATAATAATATGGCGAGAAATATTTCTTATCTTTGGCATAGGCATACGGCTGATAGGCAATGGTTGAGCCATATATTTCATCATTTCTCTCAACAATCATTTTTATTAATTTCAACATATCTGCCTTATTAAAAGAAAAAGAATCTATGAGAAATATTGAATTAGAGGGGACTCTTTCAATGGATTTCAAGACTATCTCTATCTTATTTACCTGAGCATATGCCTTGTTTTTTGCGATATCTTGGGCATTTTGTAAGAGGATTTTTTTTGTATAATCATAATTAAACGACAGTATTATGACAAATATAATAGAACATCCGCTTACAATTAAAAAAATTAATTTTGAAGTTATTCCTCTATTTTTATGGGCATTAAGCATTTACATAGATCAACTTTTTAAATTCTTCTTTAGTCACGTTAATCCTCTCAATAAGCTCATCAACATGGCTTTGATAGATAGAATTAAACTGAGTAAGTATCTCAGGGTGTTTTTGAAGTATATCTACTAGAATTGGTCTCTTTAATTCATAAACAGTAAGTACGCCTGATGCCTTAATTGTCGCAGTTCGAGGATTTTCAGTGACAAACGCAAATTCTCCAAATACAGAGCCTTCAGAAAATTCTGCTATAACCTTGTTTCTATTTACATATGCCTTAGCGCTGCCTTCCTTTACAACATATACCTCGTCTGATTTATCCCCCTCTTTGAAGACAACCTCTTTGTCATTGAAATGTCTTAGACTGTTTTTATCAAGGATTTGTACAATATGTTTATTAAATAATGCCAGAAAATCATCGGATGCTGTTTCTGACCTGCTTAATATCTCACTCTGATTTATAGGCAGCCTTTCAATAATATTACCTAAAATAGGGACTTTTGTTTTAACCTGATTTATAAAAGGTACGATAAAATCAGGGGTTGGAACGATGTTCTTTATAAAACTCGCAGCAAAAATGCTTCCCAATTTAAGATATGATACCACTGCCTCTGCAGTATCTCCATTTTTATACTGCACTTCTATATCCCTTAAATAATCTTCAATTCCAGGTCTTTCGACAGCCTTTACGTTTGAATTGCAGCTATTGATTTTTGCGCCTTTTATCTTATCCACAACTAAATTACAAACACAGGAGTTCACAGATTTACCCGCATTCTTTAGTCCATCCGCAGTGCGTTCAAGGCGTGATATATATAAATCTGTAAACAGTACCTTGATCTGAGGTTTTTGTTTGATAATGTTATCAAATATAGCCTTAGAAATACTTATTAATTCAGTATTATTAACTGAGGTAACGGTTGATGACCTTGGTTTTGAAGAAATCAGGGCAATCTCTCCTAAAATTGTCCCTGCTCCAAGTTTTGCAAGAGTAAGTTTCTTGCCTGCAATTAGATTAGTCACATAATAATTTATAAGCACTGGAGGCATAGGAAGCAGAGGCGCCTTAGCCTTAGGACGAGCGGTTGTTATCTCAACTTGTCCGTTGATAACGATAAACATCTCATCTCCATACTCGCCCTCTCTCATTATCACAGTCTTTGGCTTGCATCTTATTAATTCAATATCTTTAAAGCGCTTTAAGACATCTGGATTTAATAATTCCTCAAATAATGGATGAACCTCATCAGCCCCAATATAATTATCTATTAATATCCTGCCTGATTCTTGCGCCTTCTCCCAATTTCCTGCCTTTATAGCGTCATAAAGAATTACCCATGTATTTTCCATAGATTAGACATCTCCTTTTCAAACATTTTTTATATTATAAGGGAAAATAGGGGCGTATTGCAATACACCCCTATATGTTCTTAGCATTGACAATACAAAAGTGGAAAAAAATTCACCACAAAGAAGCAGAGGCGATAATTCCTCAACAGCCAGCTTTAGCTGTCTGGCTCAGAGGGCTGAAGCCCACTGTTGAATCCCTTGTTATATTTCTCTACGTACCTCTACGTTCCTCTACGTACCTCTGCGTACCTCTGCGTACCTCTGCGTACCTCTGCGTACCTCTGCGTACCTCTGCGTACCTCTGCGTACCTCTGCGTACCTCTGCGTACCTCTGCGTACCTCTGCCGTACCTCTGCGTACCTCTACGTACCTCTGCGTACCTCTGCGTACCTCTGCGTACCTCTGCGTACCTCTGCGTACCTCTGCGTACCTCTGCGTACCTCTACGTACCTCTGCGTTCTCAGAGTCTAAGCGGTGAATTCTTTATTTTTATTTATTAATTTCCTTGATAATATCTTCAATATCATCAAATGTAATGACTTTTTTCCCTTTAATATCATATAGAGCGCCGATTAAATCAATTGAATCACTACTCACTACGAACTGCGCCTTTGATAGAGGGACTTTAGCGCTCTCTTTAAATCTATTAATATCCTGTCCAAATACAAAGATTCCGTAATCAAAGACAAATTCCTTTACAGGACCATTACCTTCAACTATTATTCCATCAAGTTGAGCCAGATTATCTATTGCAATATTGATTGTCTCAGAGATGGAATCAGGGGTTGATTGTACCCAGATAACACGTTTTGCGCCTGCCTTGACCAGCCTGCAAGTGTCTTTATCTGGCTGAGAGATTATATCAGGGGCTTCAATTATAGATGTGTAAAGTCCAGTTTGAGTATATTTGATTGCGCCCCAACTGCCAACAAGGGCAGTTAATATCCTTTCGGCAATCGTGGTCTTTCCACAACCGCTGTAAGCGCCTGAAATGGAGATTGTCTTTGGGCTATGAGCGCTTATATTTGCACTCCTTGTTCTGACAGAAGACAGTGATATTGCCTTTTTTATCCTTCTTTTCTAATAAATAAGAAGCTTTACAATCTGGGCATTTCTCGTTGATTGGTTTATAATTAGTTGCAAAATTACAAGATGGATAATTGCAGCATCCATAAAAAATGCCTCTCTTTGATTTCTTTTCAATAATATCTCCGCCGTCTTCAGGGCATTTTACGCCAGTTGTCTTAGACTTGATATTCTTGCAGGAAGGATAATTTGAACATGCCATAAATTTGCCAAAGCGTCCTGCCTTTATAACCATCGGAGAACCGCATTTATCGCATTTTTCATCAGTTTGTTCGACCTCTACTGGCGTTTTCGTTGTGCCGACTTCTATAGGTTTGGCATTTTTGCATTGTGGATAGCCGGTGCATGCCATAAACTTTCCATTCCTACCCCATTTAAGAGCCATAGGTTTACCGCATTTTTCACAATTAATCGCTTCAACAACATCGTCTGGTTTAAGTTTTTCAATATTTAAAGAGGCTTTGTCTAAATCCTTAGAAAACTGCGCATGAAAATCCTTTAAAACCGCATTCCAAACAATTTTCCCTTCTTCAATTATATCTAAATCGTCTTCCATTTTTGCCGTAAATTCAGTATTAATTATATCTGGAAATTTATCAACAAGGAGATTGCTTACAACGATCCCAAGTTCAGTAGGCGTATAGATTCTCGACTCTTTTTCAACGTATTTACGTTCTTCAAGCTTTGTGAGAATAGTTGCATATGTGCTTGGCCTTCCAATGCCTTTTTCTTCAAGGGCTTTTACCAAAGATGCCTCGCTAAATTTGGGCGGAGACTGCGTAAAATGCTGGTCAGGGGTTATTTCTAATAATTTTAAGACTTCACCTTCCTTGATATTTGGAAGTATTGCCTGATCCTTATCTGTTTCTGTGTCATCAGAATAGAGGGCTAAAAAACCCTTGAATTTGATAATTGTGCCGCTTGCCCTGAAAATTGCCTTTACACCACTATCGACAATATCAATACTCGTCTGTTCAAGCTGCGCCTGCTCCATTTGACTTGCTATAAATCTATTCCATATCAGATTATAGAGTTTATATTGATCAGCTTTTAAAAGGTCCTTGATAAGGCGCGGTTCATATTGTGGATAGGTTGGTCTGATAGCCTCATGCGCCTCTTGAGCGCTTTTTTTAACTGGATAAAAATGAGGTTTCTCCGGGAGATAATTACTGCCAAATTTCTTAGTTATTAATTCTCTTGCCCATGCAATAGCCTCTGGAGCAATACGAGTTGAATCTGTGCGCATATATGTGATTAAGCCGACGTGTCCACTGCTGCCCAATTGAAGACCTTGATATAATTGTTGGGCAACTGCCATTGTCTGCTTTGCGCTAAAGTGCAATTTAGCAGAGGCATCCTGTTGTATAGTGCTTGTAATATAAGGGGCATATGGATTACGTTTTTTAAGTTTTTTCTCAATGCTGCCAACGTGATATTTTTCATTTTTTAGGGCAGATAAAATCTCTTGAGCGGTCTTTTCATCTTTAATTAGGAAATTATTCTTGGTTTTTGTCTTTTCAATGACAGATACGCCTTTATATTTGTGAAGCGAGGCTAATATATTAGGCAGCGCGCTGCCAACAAATTCTGCAGATATGCTCCAGTATTCCTCTGGATTAAAGGCGTTGATCTCTTTTTGACGCTCAACAATTAATTTCAAGGCAACTGACTGCACTCTCCCTGCGCTAAGCCCAAACGCAATCTTTTTCCATAAGAAAGGACTAAGTCCATAGCCTACAAGTTTATCAAGGATCATCCTTGCCTGCTGCGCATTGACCTTATTCATATCTATAGAGGACGGATTTTCAATAGCCTCTTTTACGGCGCGGGTTGTTATTTCGTTAAATGTGACTCTGTATATATCTGGAGAGAGGGTTTTTCTTGTCTTACTAAAGGCTTCCTTAATAATCTCTGCAATATGCCACGCAATTGCCTCGCCTTCACGATCAGGGTCAGAGGCAAGATAAATGGTGGAGGCTTTTTTAGCGGATTCTTGAAGGTCTTTGACAATCTTTTCTTTTCCTACAATCGTTACATATTCGGGTATAAAACCATTTTCAGCATCAAACCCAAGTTTATTTTTCGGGAGATCTTTAATATGACCAACTGTGGCTTTTACAACAAATTTAGAGCCAAGTATTTTATTAATAGTCTTAGCCTTAGCAGGCGACTCGACAATTACTAGATTCTTTAAAGCCCCATCTTCTTTAGTAACAGTAGTTTTCTTAGTTCCAACAGCTTTTTTGGTTACAGCAGTTTTTTGAGCAACAGTCGTCTTTCTTTTCTCTAATGCCATGAAATCTGCCTGCCGTTAGCATAGACCATTGAATAAATATAATCCATTTCAACGAATTCATTTTCACTCATGGTATGAACCAAAAGGGTTAAAAGCATGTCTAAATCATTTCTATTTAAGACATTCAACATATCGGTATTATTATATATTCCCCTAGCTTTAGCAACCTCTATAGGCAGCATGGCATTAGTATTTGGGTCAATATCATATCTTACAAGTTCATTAGCAATCAACTTAAGTATTCTAAAATATCTTCTATACATCTTTGATAAGCCCTCCTTGATTCAGTTAAACGTGTCTATATAATATCAGATGACTATAAATAAATGCTATAATTATGAGATAAATATAAAAAGAAAATGAATTCACCGCAGAGGCACTAGTAGCGCAGAGAAAAACTAAAAAGAATTAACCGCAGAGGCACAGAGTACACAGAGGAAGATAAATGAATTATATAAAATTTTTATTAACTTACTCAAGTTTCGCACCCTATCGACTCATTGAAAATGAGTAATGAAGATAAAGAATATTTAATAGAATCAACTAGTTGTGTAAATTGTTTGTATACTGACACATGCAATTTTCCTTTATTGACTTATTATAAGCTATATCTGTTATGAAGTCAATAAATATTTGGCTTGCTGAGGCGATGAGCAAAAATAACTTACTCACTTTGCTTGCCTTTTTATCCGTCTTCTGCGTTGTTCGGCGGTTACATAGCCAGCTATGCGCCCTTCTCACGCCTTGAAGCCGTTTAAAAA
>Ga0315281_10004847_pt1 | contig 19426 bp, 15 predicted proteins | sample YL17G07_0_MG_FD_204540 | JGI IMG/M metagenome (GOLD analysis project Ga0315281, IMG submission 204540) | Sediment microbial communities from Yellowstone Lake, YNP, Wyoming, USA - YL17G07_0 | ecosystem: Environmental > Aquatic > Freshwater > Lake > Sediment | place: USA: Wyoming | collected... | reverse complement strand
GCGCTCACCGAGATATTGAAGACTACGGTACTGAATTTTTATAATGCGAACTCGCTGAACGAGCGGTATGTGAGGAACGTGGCGTACGCGTGGGACAGGAACCAATTGCCCGGATTGCCGGATGACGCGTCGGGTTTAGCGGAAGCAATTGGTAAAGGCAACGCTGACTCGGTAGTGGCAGCGATGGGGACAGGAGAGGTGTCGCACGGTGTCAGTACGTACCTGTCGAAGCTTGACAACGAGGTAAAGGATGAGAAGAAGCGTGAATTGCTGAAGAAAGTATTTTTGACGGCGCTAGTTGAGAGGATGCTTGCGAAATCGCGGCTTGACGGAGTTGGCAAGACGAACGGGTTAGCGGATGAGAATCTGGAGAAGATACTAGGGCAGTCGCTGCTGAAACAGGCGGTAGAAAAGATGAAAAGCGTGGATGTTAAGGGCGAGATAGAAGTATTTACGGGGGAGTACAGCAACAAACCGGCTATGGATCTGTATATCGGGCTGCGCGTTAAGATGGAAGAGCTGGCTGGAGATGCGTCGCCAAAGGCGATCAGCACGATAATCGAGATGATCCCGCAGCTTGGGGAACCGAAAATAATCCGGAACGATCGAAAAGGCGATGTAAAGTTCAACGCGAAGTCTGTAGAAGCGGTGCTCGGCGCGGCGTAATTCATGGTTTTGCATCATCAAATCTCAATGTAAATTCCGCTATTTCTTCTAAACCATATCCCCGATAAAAACTTTCGGGGATGACATTCTTTTAATTTTAACTTGACAATTTCCCGTAGCTTGCTACGGGGTTACCTTATACTCCTTCCCCCCTGGCGGGGGAAGGTTGGGATGAGGGGGCTAAAATCGAGAACGATAGCTTTCCGATCACCCTCACCTCAATCCTCTCCCGTCGAGGGAGAGGATGAACAACATTCTACCATTGATACCGCGCAGCTTGCTGCGCGGAGGTTCAGTGGCGATTGCCCTGCCTTTCTGTCCGGTCAACCTTCATTTTCTCTTCAAAATTTACTATAATTCTAAAAACTATCATGTGCAGGAGATGATCATGAACGTCCTTGTTATCGGGTCCGGTGGAAGAGAACATGCCCTCGTCTGGAAGATTCGCCAGAGCCCGGCGGTTAAAAAGGTGTACTGCGCGCCGGGTAACGCCGGAATAGCTCAGATGGCCGAATGTGTCCCGCTAAAAGGCGAAAATTTTGCCGCTCTGGCGGATTTCGCGAAGCAACATAATGTCGGACTGACAGTCGTGGGCCCCGAGATACCCCTGGCCGGAGGCATTGTGGATTATTTCAATACGCTCGGCCTGCCGGTTTTCGGCCCCAATAAAAAAGCGGCGCGGTTTGAAGCGAGCAAGTCCTTCGCGAAGGCGTTCATGGAAAAGTACGGCATCCCTACGGCGAAATACCGGAGCTTTACCGATTATTGTGAGGCGGTCGAGTATATCGGGCATTCGCCTGAAGGGCGGGCACTTGTCGTCAAGGCCGACGGACTTGCGGCAGGGAAAGGTGTTATCATCTGCCCCGATCGGGAAAGCGCCGCGCAGGCTGTCGAACGGATTATGAAGGATAATATGTTCGGTGAGTCCGGACGAGAGGTCATCATCGAAGAGTTCCTGGAAGGAGAAGAGGCATCCATCCAGATATTCCTTGACGGGAAGAACTATCATGTAATGGCGCCCTCGCAGGATCATAAGCGGGTCAATGATCAGGATCAGGGGCCCAATACGGGTGGTATGGGCGCCTACGCGCCGGCGCCTCTGGTGACGGAGAGTGTGCGGCATACGGTGGAAACTGAAGTTGTAATGCCGATCATCGCCGGCCTGGCCAAAGAGGGGATTGATTACAAGGGAATACTGTATATCGGGATTATGATGGTGCGGGGAATCCCCTATGTGCTGGAGTTTAACTGTCGTTTCGGCGATCCCGAGACGCAGGTTGTCCTGCCGCTGCTCAAGTCGGATCTCGTGGAAATCATGCAAAAAATCATTGCCGGGCAATTAGACAAAATTGAAATAGAATGGTATAATAAATCCGCCGTATGCGTCGTGCTCGTATCCCGGGGCTATCCCGGCGATTACGAGAAAGGCAAGGAAATCTGCGGGTTGGAAGAGACTTCCCTGATGGCTGATGCGGTGGTTTTCCACGCCGGCACGGCACACGGTTCTGCAGGCAGCATTCTGTCGGCGGGGGGGCGGGTACTGGGAGTTACTGCGGTTGGTAACGGTTTACCTGAAACCATCGCCAGAGTTTACGAAGCGGTAAAGAAAATCCGGTTTGAGGGCATGCACTACCGCACCGATATAGGCCGCAAAGCGTTTAATCATATCAGGAAACCTTCTGGCGAGGCCATATGACAATGGAAAAAATACGCGTAGCCATCATCACCGGCTCGGACTCCGATCTGCCGGTCATTGCCGCGGCTTCAAAAATTCTGGCGGAATTCGGCATATCATCTTCGATCAACGTCGCCTCGGCGCACAGGACGCCCGAACGCGTGCGCCAATGCGTGCGAACCGCTGAAAAGCGCGGCGCGGAGGTGTTTATCGCCGCCGCCGGCATGGCCGCGGCGCTGCCGGGGGTTGTGGCGGCTGAGACGACGCTGCCGGTGATCGGTGTGCCCATGGAAGGCAAGTCGCTGGGCGGCATGGATGCGTTGTTCTCGATCGTCCAGATGCCCCCCGGGATACCGGTGGCGGCTGTCGCCATTGGCAAGGCAGGGGCTACCAATGCCGCGCTCCTTGCCGTTCAGATACTGGCGGTCGGGGATGGGGCTTTACGGAAAAAGATCGCCGCGTACCGGAAGAAAATGGCCGATTCAGTTATGAAAAAAGACGCGGTATTGCAGAAAAAGGGCCTGGAAACCTATATCGCCGCAATGAAATAATATGCCCAAACATACATATCCACTGACACGTTACAGTGTACCTGCGAGAGCCGGTACTCCAATGATAACAACACAAGGAAGTCGTAGGGGCGGCTTTAGCCGCCCGAAGGTGTTGTCACATACCGTCGAGCGGGCGGGTAAACCCGCCCCTACGACTTCTTTTCTTACAAGTACGGAATAATGAATTATTTGGACACTTATGATGACAAAATACCGCGAAAAGAAAACCATCATGAATAAGGAAGAGATCAGCCGCACGGTGAAACGGCTGGCGCACGAGATCGTCGAAAAGAATTTCGGCGTCAAGGATCTGGCGATCGTCGGCATCCAGACGCGCGGCGTTTTTCTCGGCCGGCGCATTATTCAGGAGATACTGAATGCGGGGCTTGCCGACGGCGTCAAAGATATCCCGTTCGGCATTCTGGATATAACGCTTTACCGGGACGATATGAGCACCATGGATAGCCCGCCGCACATTAAGGAAACCATAATTCCGTTTGATCTGACCGGCAAAAAGATCGTGCTTGTCGATGACGTCATATTTACCGGGCGCAGCATACGGGCCGCTCTTGACGAACTCATGGATTTCGGGCGCCCGCAGAACATCCAGTTGGCCGTGCTGGTCGACCGGGGACACAGGGAACTGCCAATCGAGCCTGATTTCGTCGGCAAGAAGTTCCTCACGGCGCGGGAAGAACGCATCGATGTGTTGCTGGACGAGGTTGACGACAAAGACAGCGTCGTGTTGAAGGAAGAAGTGTAAACCCGTCGCATTTTGTCATTCCCGCACGTTGTTAGCGGGAATCTGGTTTTACGCGTCTATCGTCGTAAAGTTTAATGTCTGTCGGACACCAATAAACCCGGATAAAGGAAACCGCTATGGCGTTACAGCAGAATAATTTGCTGGGTTTGGAATATCTGGACAAGAAGGAAATTGAGCTCATTCTTGAAACGGCCCGCCCATTCAAAAGTCTGTTTACCCGCTCCATAAAGAAAGTCCCGACACTGCGGGGCAAAACCGTCGTCAACCTTTTCTACGAGCCGTCCACCCGCACCCGCACATCCTTTGAAATCGCCGCAAAACGCTTGTCCGCAGACGTAGTCAACGTCGCCGTCTCGACATCCAGCGTCGTGAAGGGTGAAAGCCTTATCGACACGGGGAAAACGCTTGAAGCCATGAAGGCGGATTTCATGATTATCCGCCACGGCATGGCCGGCGCGCCGGCGGTGCTCGCGCGCAACGTCCATGCCTCGGTCATCAACGCGGGCGACGGTTTCCACGAGCATCCGACGCAGGGCCTGCTCGACCTCTATACCATCCGGGAGAAGAAGAAGCGGATCGCCGGGCTGAAGGTACTGCTTGTAGGTGATATCCTGCACAGCCGTGTGGCCAAGTCGAATATATGGGGCTTGATGAAAATGGGCGCAGAGATACGGGTATCCGGCCCGCCGACCTTGATCCCGCCCACCATCAGCGATCTTGGCGTGAAGATATATTACGACCTCGACGAAGCGCTGGCCGGGGTTGACGTCGTCAACATTCTGCGGATTCAGGTGGAACGCCAGCAGGAAAACCTTTTCCCGTCAGTTCACGAATATATAGAACTCTACCAGATGACGAAGGAACGCGTGGCCAGGGCAAAGCCGGACGTCATGATAATGCATCCCGGCCCCATGAACAGGGGTATCGAGATATCGTCGGAAGTCGCCGACAGCCCGTCCGCCGTCATTTATGAACAGGTAACGAACGGCATCGCCGTGCGTATGGCCGTGCTGTATCTGCTTTCGGGCAACGTAAGATGAGGCAACCCATGAAACTACTGATAAAGAACGGGCGGGTCATCGATCCAGCCGCTAAACGCGACGGTGCGTTCGACGTCCTTGTTTCCGAAGGGAAGATCGAAAAAATCGGAGAAAAGATTGATGAGCGCGATTGCCGCGTCGTGGACGCGAAAGGCAAGATCGTCGCACCGGGCCTGATCGACATTCATACCCATCTGCGGGAACCGGGCCATGAAGAGGAAGAGACCATCGCCTCCGGCACCCGGGCCGCGGCCCGCGGCGGCGTGACTACCATCTTCTGCATGCCTAATACCCACCCGCCGCTCGATAACGCGCCGGCGGTGGAATTCGTCACGCTCAAGGCCAAGAAAGAGGGTGTTGTCAACGTCTTTCCCATCGGGTGCATCACCAAGAATTCGGCGGGCGAGGAACTGGCCGAGATCGGGGTCCTAAAGAAAGCGGGGGTCGTGGCCGTCTCTGACGACGGCAACCCGGTCATGAACTCTCAGGTGATGCGGCGGGCACTTGAGTATACCAAAATGTTCAAACTGCCGGTCATCGCCCACTGCGAGGACAAGAACCTTTCCAGGAACGGCGTCATGAACGAAGGCCATACCTCCATGGTGCTGGGCCTGCGCGGCATCCCGCGCCAGAGCGAAGAGATCATGGTGTCACGGGACATCATGCTGGCGGAACTGACGGGCGGCCATCTTCATATCGCGCACATGTCGACATCCGGCTCCGTAGAGTTGGTACGTCAGGCCAAGAAGCGGAAGATCAACGTCACCGCTGAGACCTGCCCGCACTATTTCACGCTGATCGATGAGGTCGTAAAGAAATACAACACGAATACTAAAATGAACCCGCCGCTGCGGCGGGCACAGGACGTTGCGGCTATCAAAGAAGGGTTGGCGGATGGGACGATCGATTGTATCTGTACCGACCACGCCCCCCACACCGAAGAGGAAAAAAACAAGGAATACGACCTCGCGCCTTTCGGCATCATCGGTCTTGAGACTATGCTGGGCCTGGTGGTAACGGAACTCATCGAAAAGAAAGTGCTGAACTGGGCGGATGCGATTTCGAAGATGAGCGCAAATCCCGCGCGCATTTTCGGCCTTGAAGGCCGGGGAAACCTTAAGCCCGGCAGCATCGCGGATATTGTCATTATCGACCCGAAACGCTCCTACACGTTCGGTGCGAACGATTTTGTGTCGAAAAGCAGGAACTCGCCTTTCACGGATTTCCCGTTGAGAGGCTTCCCTGAGACCACAATCGTCGGAGGTGCAATCGTCTGGCCACGAAACGCAGGAACGAACCATTAATCATACGGGAAAACAAACCCGTCGGCCCGGGCTACTATAGAATCGTTTTTGAAGCGCCATTTATAGCCCGGGTTTCTTGCGCCGGCCAGTTCTGCCTGTTGAGCGTGCCGGGAGTTTTCCTGCGCCGCCCGTTGAGCATTTTCGGAACGACCGGCTCCCGCCGGAGAGGCGTCACTGAGCAGGAGATTGAATTCCTGTACCGGGTCGTCGGGCCGGGGACCGGAAACCTGGCGACGCTGAAAGCCGGCACCGCGGTCACCGTACTCGGACCTCTCGGGACGGGCTACAACGTGCAGTCTGTGAAAAAGGGGGAGACCCCCGTGCTGGTTGCCGGAGGTACCGGGATAGCCTCGCTTGCTTTCCTTGCCGATCGGCTTCCCGTGCCGGGCGTGTTGTTCTACGGCGGCCGCAGCAATAATGACCTGGTGGCGCTTGACCGTTTTACCAGCCGCGGCTGGCTGGTGAATATTGCGACTGAAGACGGTTCTCGCGGGCACCGGGGTTATATTACCGATCTGTTCAAGGATTTCGCCGCCAAAACAAAGCCTGGTTCAGCCGTGGTCTTTGCCTGCGGCCCGCGTCCCATGCTGGAGAAAGTCGCCGAGACCGCGCGCAAAAACGGCCTTGGGGGCTGTGTTTCGCTCGAAGAAATGATGGCCTGCGGTGTCGGCAACTGCCAGGGGTGCGCCGTCAGCATCAACGGTTCCTATAAAATGGTTTGCAAGGACGGCCCGGTGTTCGACATGCGTGAAATTGATTGGTCATAAACTTTTTTTCACCCTCACCCTGCCCTCTCCCATCAAGGGAGAGGGAACTTCCGTCGGAAATTTGCTTCCTCTCCCCTTGAGGGAGAGGATTGAGGTGAGGGGGAATAAGGGGAATTTTTCAGGTGAAAGTAGATATCAGAACAACCATCGCCGGGATCAGGTTCGGTAACCCGGTCATTGCCGCTTCGGGAACGTTCGGCTACGGTGACGAGATCGCCGATATGGTTCCGCTCAAGAAACTTGGCGGCATCATCACAAAAACGATCACGCTGAAAGCCCGTCCAGGCAATCCGCCGCCGCGCCTGGCAGAGGTTCGCGGCGGTATGCTAAATACCATCGGCCTGCAAAACGTCGGCGTCGACCGCTTTCTTAAAGAAAAATGGTGTGCGCTGCGAAATCTGCCGGTGCCTGTCATCGTCAGCATTGCCGGTGAGACGGCAGACGAATACGTTGGCGTTGCACGGCGGCTGCAGCGAGCCGGCGGCGTGCAGGCCGTTGAACTCAATCTTTCCTGCCCGAACCTGCAGAAACGGATAGTCTGCCAAGACGAGGCATTGGTCGGAGAAATCATCCGCGGCGTCAAGAAAGCGATCCGTTGTCCGGTCATCGCCAAACTTTCGCCGCAGGTGGCCGATATCGCCGCGCTGGCGCGGCACGCGGAGCGGGCGGGGGCGGACGCCCTGTCGCTCGTCAATACTTTTCCGGGCATGGCCGTAAATATCCGTACCTGGCGGCCAATGCTGGCGGTAGTCAGCGGCGGGATGTCCGGCCCGGCCATCAAACCCCTGGCGCTCAAGTGTGTCTGGGACGTGTGCCGGGCGGTGAATATCCCCGTTATCGGCGGCGGAGGCATTATGGACGGCAACGACGCCGTCGAGTTCCTTCTGGCGGGAGCGTCGGCTCTCAGTATCGGAACGGCAAACTTCGTTGACCCGCTGGCGCCGGTAACGATTGCGCGGGAAATCGAGGCGTACCTGAGGGCAAGGAAGCTTCGCTCGCTCTCTGACGTTATCGGAAAAATGAAAATATCGGCTCCACTTGCAACGAAATCTATTTATGAACGATAAATTTACGTTTCACACCATATTCAGCACTGTTAAAAGGCTCGTGCTGCTCAACGGTATATTCCTGTTGCTGATGTCCGTTTTCCGGCTCATTTTCTTTTTATATTTTGAACGCTTCGGACATTTTCAGGGTATGTACCGGTATCTCCTTAAAGCTTTTTTCATGGGGATGCGTTTTGACCTGGTTGTCGTGGCCTACATCAATACGCTGGTCACCTTGACCCTGCTCTTCGTATGGATGATCGGCAGCCGGAAGGTCTACGACCTGTGGCGCACGGCGGTAAAGTTCTACTATTTCCTGTTCTATTCAGCCGTATTCTCTATACTCTGCGTGGACTTCGGTTTCTATACCTATTTCAAAAACCATATCAATATCCTGATCTTCGGCATATTCGAGGACGATACGAAAGCACTGTTCTCGACGCTGGCGCAGAACTACAACCTCTTCGTTGTGGGGCTGGGTTTTCTCGCCTTATTCGCCCTGGTGTATCTTATGTGTGGTTTCTTCCTGCGACGGGAAGAGGGCGAAAGGTTTTTCGCGCGGCCCTATCCGCCCGTTTTCCGCGCGGGCTTTGCTGTTATGCTGATTTGCGGCAACGCGATCGCCGCCCGCGGTTCGTTCAACATGTTCCCGCTCGGCACGATGGATGCGGAAATATCGTCTGACGTTTTCATCAATAAGCTCTGCCTCAACGGGTTGTTTACACTGCAGGAAGCGGTGGAATACCGTATGAAGGAGAACCGCGACTACAACCTGATGAAGATGGTCGGCTACGACGGCAATGCGGTCGGGGCATTCGCTGATTTTCTCGGTGTGAGCGAACAGAGCCTTCCCAAAGAGAACTTATGCCGCGCGCTGATCAGGAAAACACGAAAAAATCCGGCCGCGGCCGCCGCCCGGCCGAACGTCGTTGTCATCATGATGGAGGGGTTCGGGATCGACCTGTCCAGTTACAATTCAGACAGCTTTAACGTCCTGGGCGGGCTGCAACGGCATTTCGGAGAGGATTACCTTTTCTCCAATTTCCTTTCGGGCGATGTGGGAACGATAGGTAGTATCGAGTCGGTCCTTATGAACATGCCCAAACGGCCGCTGGCCAAGGCCCTGTCCCAGTCGAAATATGCGTACGGCATGCATCCTTCGGGCGCGGCCTGGCCGTACCGGAGGGCCGGCTACGATACTATTTTTCTTTACGGCGGGAACGCCGGCTGGCGTAATGTTTTCAATTTTGTTCCGACACTGGGATTCACAACGTCCGAGGGCGAGGGTTCAATGGATCCTAAGTACCTGCGGAACCAGTGGGGTGTTTACGACGAGTACCTTTTTGACTATCTTTACGGGAAACTCTCGGCCAAAGACGGGAAACCGAAATTTATATTCGCCATGTCGACCAGCAACCATCCCCCCTATTCTCTGCCGCCGTCGTATTCGTTGCTGCCGCTGAACGTATCGCCGGATGTTGCCCTGCTGATCACCGGCGACAAGGCGCTGGCATTGGAGCGGTTCAAAACGTACCAGTATGCCTGCCAGAAGCTTGGCGAACTCATAACCCGCATTAAAGCATCCCCGCTGGGCGACAATACGATCATTGCGGTTACAGGCGACCATAACTTCTGGAGCGTCTTCGACTACCCTGCGGCACGCTACCTTGACCTGGACGGTGTGCCGTTCTATCTCTACGTTCCCCGAAAGCTTAAACCTGCGGCAGTAGACACCGCCGCGTTCGGTTCCCATATCGATATAATGCCGACGTTGTACAACCTTTCTTTGTCTGATCAGGAGTACGTATCCGTGGGCGTAGACATGCTGGACCCGCGCCTGCCGCACATCGCCTATAACGTTGACGGCATAATTCTGTCGAAAGAATGCGGCCTCCGGCACTTCGCCGATACGAATACAACGGCATGGTATTCGTGGGATCCCGGGGCTTTACGCCGGCTGGCGGCCTCCGGCGCAAGTGCAGAGCACCAACGGCTGCTTAAGCACTACAAAGCGGCGCTTGCGGTCACGGATTTTCTTAGCAAGAATCCGTTTCCTGTGGACATGGATCAAAATAAATGAACAAAATCATCGTTGCCCTTGACGTGCGGGACAAAGACGCGGCGCTACGACTGGTTACGATAACGTCACCATGGGTCGGCATGTTCAAAGTAGGCCCTATCCTTTTTCTCAAATACGGGCCGGATATCGTACGGGAGATACGCGCGGCAGGCAAGGAAGTGTTTCTTGACCTCAAGTTTCACGACATACCGGCGACCGTGCGGCGTTCGGTACAGTCGGCGCAGGAGCTGGGCGTCTACAGCCTGACTATCCATGCCTCAGGCGGCGAGGATATGATACGGGCCGCAACTCAGGTCTCGCCGCGGCCGAAGATATGGGCCGTGACGGTACTGACCAGCCAGGCGGCATCACCCGCCCAGGTGCTTGAACGGGCTCAACTGGCTAAAATGTGCGGGGCGGACGGTGTCATTGCCTCCCCGCTTGAGATCGACATAATTAAAAAGACCTGCGGGAAGGACTTTGCTGTTGTCACCCCCGGTATTCGAATCGAAGACCGCAACGACGACCAGAAACGAACGGCTACGCCGGGGGCCGCGGTCCGGGCCGGAGCCGATTTTATCGTTGTCGGCCGTCCGATCATTGAAGCGCCGGATCCCGCGCGTGCCGCGCAGTCGATTTTTGACGATATTGGGTTTTGACATTACGATGAAATATTTTGGGAGACGCTTATGAACGAAAACGTCGTGCGTGCAACCTTTGAACAACACGAAGCCCTGCTGTCCGGCCATTTTCTTTTATCGAGCGGCCTGCACTCGGATACATATTTCCAGTCTGCCCTGATACTGCAGTTTCCCTCTGTCGCCGATCATCTGGCGGGTGCATTGGGTGATAAGATACGTGGCGCCGTGCCGCGGATCGATCTGGTGGTGTCTCCGGCATTGGGTGGCATCGTCATCGGGCAGGATGTGGCCCGCGCCATCGGCATCCGTGCGATCTTTTGCGAGCGGGTCGAAGGTAAATTGACCTTGCGCCGCGGATTTGCCGTTACGCCGGGGGAGAAGTGCCTGATAGTGGAGGATGTTATCACGACCGGCCTTTCCACGCGGGAAGTTATCGAGGTGGTGAAAGCGTCAGGTGGAGAGGTCGTCGCCGTGGCTTCGCTCGTTGACCGGAGCGGCGGTAAAGTCGATTTCTGCGTTCCGCGGTTTTCACTGCTCAGCCTTGAAGTGAAAAGCTATAAGCCGGAGGAATGCCCCTTGTGCAAGCAGGGCATTCCGGTTGTCAAACCGGGCAGCAGAACAAAATAAAAACAAGAGCGTTCACGTGTTCTTGAGTTCTCGAGTAACGTCTTGTAGTGTAATTCAAGTCGCTAACCTTGAACCCGAGAACATAAGAACTCAAGAACTCGAAAACGTCGTTCAATACTAAGGAGCAGCTATATGAAAATCACTTATCAAAAAGCCGGGGTCAATATTGACGCGGGCAACGAATTGGTGCGGCGCATTAAAAAGATGGCGCCGGCTATCGGTGGATTTTCGGGGTTGTTCCCGCTTGAGGGGACTAAGTATCACCTGGTGAGCTCGACCGACGGCGTCGGCACGAAATTGAAACTCGCATTTCTTTTAAACAAGCATGATACCGTGGGTATCGACCTGGTAGCGATGAACGTTAACGATCTCGTGTGCTGCGGCGCAAAACCGTTGTTCTTCCTGGACTATTTCGCCTGCGGCAAACTGGACGTTGACCAGGCCGAGCGGGTGGTCAAAGGCATCATGAACGGATGCCGTCAGGCGGAATGCGCGTTGTTGGGCGGAGAAACGGCGGAGATGCCGGGTTTCTATCCCCATGGCGAATACGATCTTGCGGGATTTTCCGTAGGAGTCGTAGAAAAAGGCAGGGAAATAACGGGGGAACGCATTCACCCGGACGACGTGCTCATCGGTATTTCGTCCAGCGGGCCGCACTCGAACGGCTACTCGCTGATACGTAAAATATTTACCGAAACCGAGCTGAAAAAGCACGCAAAAGAACTGCTGGAGCCGACCAGGATATATGTCAAGGAGATCATGTCGCTGCTCGCCTTGAAAGAGGCCGATATGCGCACGGCGATCGCCGCCATCGCCCATATAACCGGCGGCGGGTTCTACGACAATATCGAGCGCCTCCTGCCGCTCGGCTGCAAGGCGGTTATCCGCCGCGACGCGTGGGACGTCCCGGAAATATTCAATATTATCCAGAAAAAGGGGAACGTGCCGGAAAAGGAAATGTATCGCACATTGAACATGGGCATCGGTATGGTCGTGGTGGTGCGGGAAAAGGAAAGCGCCATAGTTCTCAAACACCTGAAAGGCGCGAAAGTGCTTGGTGTCATAGAAAAAGGCAAGAAAGAAGTTGAGATTATATAGGGAAAATATGCGCCGCGCACGGAAAATCGCGAAAATCAAGATCGGCGTTCTCATATCCGGCAGCGGCAGTAACCTGCAGGCCATAATTGACGCCTGCGATGATGGTATCCTGAAGGGCAGGGCCGATGTCGTTGTCGTCATCGCCAACAAGGCCGACGCGTTTGGCCTTGAACGTGCCCGCCAGCATAACATACCGGCGATATTTGCAGACCGGAAAAAATTTGCTGACGGCCGTTCCTACGGCGCGTACCTTGTCAAAGAGCTGGATGTGCATAACATTGGCCTGGTATGCCTGGCGGGATTTCTGCTGAAACTTGAACCGAACTTTGTTGACGCTTATGCGGGCCGGATATTGAATATTCATCCGGCGCTTCTGCCGAAGTATGGCGGCAAGGGGATGTACGGACACCATGTGCATGAGGCGGTGGTGTGTGCCGGAGAAACGGAATCCGGGGCGACGGTTCACGTCGTTGACGCGGAATACGATCACGGGCCCGCTGTAGTGCAACGTCGCGTGCCGGTATCGCCGGGAGACACGCCCGACGACCTCGCCAGGCGGGTGCTGGAAGTCGAGCATCAGATTTATCCCGAAGCCATACTGAAAATCATTGAACAGCTTCACAAGAAAACTTGAGTCAGCTGAAAAAACCTTTCGTACTTGCAAGAACAGCACTACGGTTTATGACAATCTACGGAAGTCGTACCCGCAAGAGCGGGTGCTCCAATGATAAAAATCTAAGGAAGTCGTAGGGGCGGGTTTACCCGCCCGTTATCGTCGATACAAGGCTGGACGGGCGGACAAGTCCGCCCCTACAACACCCATTACGACACAGTCTCTTTAGCCGCCCGATAAAAGGTTGATTGTCGGTAACGGGCGGCTGAAGCCGCCCCTACACCGTCAAAATGTAGATATGGAGGAAGATGATGATACCGCGCTACACACGTCCCGATATGGCCCGCGTATGGTCCGACGATAACCGTTTCCGGCAGATGCTTGAGGTGGAGATACTCGCGGCGGAGGCGATGTCCATACAGGGTACGGTGCCGAAAAAGGCCGTCCGGGACGTGCGGCGGAAAGCGAAAATCAATCTACAGCGTATCAGCGAGATCGAGCAGACTGTCAAGCATGACGTCATAGCTTTCCTTACGCAGGTGGCCGAAACTGTCGGGCCGTCGGCGCGATTTCTGCATCTCGGCATGACATCGTCGGACGTGCTCGACACGGCGCTCGCGGCGCAACTGTGCCAATCGTGCGACCTGCTCATTGCCGGGGTTAAAAAACTGCGCTTGACCGTCAAAACACTGATGTTGAAATATATGGACACGCCGATGATGGGGCGCACGCACGGTGTGCACGCCGAACCCATCACCTTCGGCTTCAAAATGGCTTCGTGGTACGCCGAGATGTCCCGGTCTCTCAGTCTTCTTGAAGATACCCGGCGGACTGTCGGTTACGGAAAAATTTCCGGCGCGGTGGGTACTTTTGCCCACCTCGATCCCAGTGTCGAAGCATACGTTTGCAGGAAACTCGGCCTCAAGGCCGAACCCGTGTCAACCCAGATCGTGCCGCGCGACCGGCACGCTGTTTACCTTTGCAGACTGGCGATAGTCGGGAGTTCGCTGGAACGATTTGCCGTAGAGATACGGCACCTGCAGCGGACGGAAGTTCAGGAGGCCGAGGAGCCGTTCACGAAAGGACAGAAAGGCTCGTCGGCCATGCCGCACAAGCGAAACCCCATAATAGCTGAAAATATCTGCGGGCTGGCGCGCCTGCTGCGCGGTTATGCCGTCACCGGTATGGAGAACGTGGCGTTGTGGCACGAGCGGGATATCAGTCATTCGTCTACGGAACGGATCGTTCTGCCCGATGCATCCATCGCCCTGGATTTTATGCTGGCCCGCATGGACCACCTGCTGTCCGGACTTGTCGTGTACCCGGAAAATATGAAAGCGAACCTGGCGCGTTCGCAGGACGTGATTTTCTCCGGGACGCTGCTCCTGGCCCTTGTCGATAAAGGGCTGAGCCGGGAAGATGCCTATGCGATGATCCAAAAAGCCGCGTTCACGGCGCGGGAGGCAAAGGCGGGGCTTGAAGCATCGGTTCTCGCGGACAAAAGCATACGCAAATATCTTTCACCCGGAGAAATTAAAGCGTCGTTCGACCTCCGCTCGCATTTCCGCCGGGTTCCGTACATCATCAAACGTGTTCTGGCGCAATAGTTGTACACTAATACACTGTCAAGTTAATTTTTGTTAGTTTTTTGTAGGGACTGTTCCCCGAACAGTCCGGCCGTTTGACGGCATAAAGCGGCGCGTTCGGGGAACGCGCCCTACGACTTCATCCCCCGGCGAGAGCCGGGGGATTCCTGTGCGGGATTGAGGAAAACAATGTCCATCAGCAACGATTTAGACTCCGGGGTAAACTACGAATTGTTAGAGGACGGGACGCTGGTCATCGAGAACTACAACCTTGCCCGGCCGTTTGCCAGTTTCTTTCCGGGGATCGCCGGTTTGAAGGGTGTTCCTCTTTGGGCCTTTTACGTCAACCGCAATCAGGGCATCGCTTCTTTCGGCATCAAGAACAAGAATTATGCCCTTATGGAGTTCCACCCCGCCAACAATTCATACGACCAGGTCGCCAGCGTTGGTTTCAGGACATTTATTAAAATAAAACAGGGGATGGAATACCGGCTTTATGAACCGTTCGCCGCACAGCCGGTCAAGGATGCGCCCTTCAGTACCAGCCAGCGGATGCTCATCCGTCCGTACGAGGTGCTCTTCGAGGAGACCAATACGACGATCGGGTTAAAGACTACGGTATGCTATTTCGCGCTGCCGGGGGAGCCGATCGCGGCGCTGGTACGTACCGTTGTCTTCGAGAACCTGGGCGCCGGCCCGCTCGACCTTGAGATCGTTGACGGTATGCCCAAGATCATACCCTACTGGATGAGCACCTGGGTGCTCGGCTTTATGAGTTACACGGCGCAGGCCTGGACCACGGTAACGAATTTCAAGGACAACGGTGTCCCGTTTTACCGGCTAAAGGTTGAGATCAACGATAAGCCTGAGGTGCAGGAGCTGAAAAAAGGGAATTTCTATTTCGGACTTATGGAACGCGGAGGCAAGCTTCATAAGACGGGAATAATCATCGATCCGGAAACGGTTTTCGGCGAGGATATGAGTTTTGCCTACCCGCGCGCCTTCATGCGCGAGCTGACGTTTCGCGTGCCGGAAAACCAGATGGGCGACAACAAATACCCGGCGGCCATGAGCTTTTATCCCGTGCAGGTGCCGTCCGGTTCGCGGCGCGTTCTCTATTCAATGGCCGGACATATAGAAAGCGAGGATGCGCTGAACGCTTTTGTGGCGCGCGCGGCGACAAAGGGCTACTTTGACGTCAAAGGCAGGGAAAGCAGGGAAATCATCGACGCCTTGACGTCGACTGTGCAGACCGGTTCGAACGTGCCGAAGTTCGACCTCTACTGCAAACAGACGTATCTGGATAACCTGATGCGCGGCGGTATGCCGATCCGGCTTCCGGCAGGGGATGGGGAAAAGGTTTTCTACGTCTATTCCCGCAAGCACGGCGACCTGGAACGCGACTATAACGATTTTCAGCTTTCGCCGTCGTATTACTCCCAGGGAAACGGGAACTACCGGGATATGAACCAGAACAAGCGGAGCGACGTTTTCTTTGATCCCTGGATCGGCGACTTCAACGTCCGCGCGTTCTACAATTTGATCCAGCTTGACGGGTACAACCCGTTGCTCGTCAAGGGACAGTCGTTTTCCTTTGATCCCCGCGGCGCGCGGGAAGCGAAATTGCTGGGGAGGCTGGTGAAGAATAAAGATCTGCATAAGGTTTGCGGCCTTCTTGCCAGGCACTTTGAGCCGGGCGGCCTGCTTCTTGAAATCGAGGAACAGAAAATCGGTCTCAAAGTTTCTTCTGAAGAATTCCTGCGGCAGGTGCTTGGCCTGGCGGAGCAGATGGAAAGCGCCGAGCACGGCGAGGGGTTCTGGGTTGATCACTGGACCTATAACCTCGACCTGCTCGAAAGTTACCTTGCGGTATTTCCGGAGAAAGAACGGGAGATATTGCTTGAGAAAAAGGAGTTCACGTTTTACGACAATCCGAATGTCGTTGTTCCCCGCGCCGATAAATACGTGGATGCGCACGGGAAGATCCGTCAGTTTGACGCGGTTGTCATTGATACGTTAAAAGCGAAGTTGTTGCGCGAGAGGCCCCGGCATGCCCACGTCGTGCGGACCGGGAAAGGGGAAGGAAGGATATACAAGACCACGCTGCTGGCGAAAATGGTGTCGCTGGTTTTAAACAAGCTGGCAACGCTCGACTCCGAGGGCATCGGTATCGAGATGGAGGCGGAGAAACCGGCCTGGTACGACGCCCTTAACGGCTTGCCGGGCATTTTTGGATCGTCGGTCTCCGAGACGTTTGAACTTAAACGCATGCTGCAGTTCATGAAGGAACGTCTGGCCGGGCTCGGGATTAAACCCGGGAAACGCGTTTTGCTTGCCGAAGAGATACATGCGTTCTTTACGGATTTCGGAATACTGCTGGGCCGGCGGGATAAGCTTTCCCGGTTTGATTTCTGGGACCGGGCTACTACGCTGAAAGAAAACTACCGCAGGGAAACGCGCATGGGTGTCAGCGGCAAAGAAAAACCGGTGACCTGTGCCGAGTTGCAGAGATTCATGGAGCAGGCTATCGACAAGATAAACGCAGGCCTGGCGAAAGCGAAGGACGGGAAGACGGGCCTGTACTACACCTATCTCTCCTATGAAGCGGCAAGCTGCGTGCGGACAAAAAAAGTAAGTCATCACGGATGGCCGTGCGTTAAGATCAACAAATTCAGAAAAAAGCCGCTCCCGTTGTTCCTTGAGGCCGAAGTCCACTATGTAAAAACAGAATCCGATACCGATAAAATACTGCAATTGCACCGGGCGCTCAAAGGTAGCGACCTGTTTGACAAGCATCTCAATATGTACAAGGTTAACGCCTCGCTTGCCGGCCAATCGACCGACATCGGCAGATGCGCGGTCTTTGCGCCCGGCTGGCTTGAAAACGAATCCATCTGGCTGCATATGGAGTACAAGTACCTGCTGGAACTGCTGAAGGCCGGCCTCAATAAAGAATTTTTTGATGAATTCAAGAACGCGGGTGTCTGTTTCCAGACCCCCGAGGTGTACGGGCGCAGTATCCTTGAGAACTCATCGTTCATCGCTTCAAGCGCCTTCCCCGACCCCCGCGTTTGGGGCAGGGGCTACATCGCCCGCTTGAGCGGATCGACAGCCGAGTTCCTGAGCATGTGGCTAATTATGACGCAGGGACAACGTCCGTTCCGTTTGGGTGACGGCGGTGAATTGGAACTGGGATTCAGGCCGGTGATACCCGGCAGTTTTTTTACGGACAAGGGGACGTTTTCCTTCAATTTTCTGAAAGGCACCGCAGTATGTTATCACAACCCGAAACGGTTGGATACGTATGCTCCTGAAATGGCCATCCGGAAGATCGATGTCGCGTGGAAAATGGGGGGAAGAGAAGCATTAGAGGGGAAGATCATACGGGGAAAGCCAGCCGAACGAATACGGAACGGCGAAGCAGACAGCATCGATATCTATTATTGTATGTAAAGTTGCAGCCACTTTTGACCCGCCAGTCGCAACGATATTTCCCCATTATATAATAATTATGCGTAAATGATGACCTGAAACGTAAGGAGTAGAAAATGCGAGTATTACCAAGATTGTTGGTTTTCATTTTCGTTGTGATTATCTTTAATGCGTTACTCCTGATACCGTACGCTAATGCCGGCGAACTTGATATTAAAATGGGGAGAATGGTCAAACGGATGGTTAAAACGATAAATGAAAAATATCCCGGGATGGATAACTCCACAATGGCTGTATTTCCGTTCAATGCCGATGAAAACCTAACTAAAAAGAAAGTTGATTTTGCGGTAACTGAGATTCTGACCCAGCAATTCCTTAAAAATTCTAAATTGCGACTTGTTGAACGGACTCAATTGGAGAAAATTCTCAGCGAACAGAAATTAGGCCTTTCGGGAGCGATAGATTCTGAAACGGCGGCGAGAGTGGGAAAGCTTCTGGGCGCGCGGTTGGCCTTGCTTGGAGGAGTATCAAAGTTAGGAAAATCTTACCAAATATCGGCAAAAATAGTAGATAGTGATACTGCTGAAATACTTTCTTTGGACATGGAAGAAATATCAGTATCGGTTTTTGATGAAGAGGCCAGCCGTTATCTCACTCTCGTGCCGGAAACTCAAGCTATAGGCATTTATTTAAGCATGGGTTCGGCTTCACTGCAAATCATAGATGTTCCCCCTGTAACCATAGCCGACGAAACGCTAACCCCTCTGAACCCTCAATCCACGTATACGCAAGTGGCGCTCGGTATGAAATACTATTTTTATGAGAATAGTTGGTTTGCTGACGTCAACTACACTCTGATGGGCGTAGTGTATTCGCCTGACAATTTTGCTTATAGCAAGAGTGGCACAAGTCTGGGCATGGATGGTAAGCCTCTCCCCGGGAATAATCTCGGCGGCAAAACAGGGGTAAATGGCGGGGCACTGAAGATGATGATATTGCACAGATTGAAAATACGGGACCGCTGGAATGGATTTTTGGGGGGCGGTATTGCGACGACCTACTTTCAAAACAATTTTAAGCCGGAGACCTTATACGACATTACCGATACAGAACATCTGCATCCTATGCCGACCATGATAGAGTACGAACTGGCTGGAGCAGGGTATGGGACGGAGATTATAAGGGCGGGCGTTGAATACAGGCCTCAGGCGCGGTTCGGCATAGGTTTTTTCGGGAATTATTACATCCAGAAATACGAAAATACCATTACGCAGCATATATGGGCCGCCGGCAAGGAATATAAGATGGAAATTTATAAATTCTCCATGCCTCAGACATATTTTGAAATTACCACTTCGTTGTATTTTTAGTATGCTTGACCGATATGGCAAAATTATACATATATACAAAAATAGCTTGACTATTTTGCGTAAGTATGCAATAATAACATTATGCAGTAATAGGGGACGGAGGCAGGAAGACAGGATAGTTGACATTGTGTAGGGAAAATGGTAGCCTTTGGACATGCCAAGACATAAGAGATTAGAAATACCAGGTG
>Ga0315281_10004844_pt1 | contig 19431 bp, 31 predicted proteins | sample YL17G07_0_MG_FD_204540 | JGI IMG/M metagenome (GOLD analysis project Ga0315281, IMG submission 204540) | Sediment microbial communities from Yellowstone Lake, YNP, Wyoming, USA - YL17G07_0 | ecosystem: Environmental > Aquatic > Freshwater > Lake > Sediment | place: USA: Wyoming | collected... | reverse complement strand
CGGCTGTGACCAATGCCGAGCACACGCCGGGGGTCATCCCCGAGAACCTATATGTTGCCTCAGCGTGGGTGGACGAGGGCCCCACAGCGAAGCGATTCCGTCCCCGCGCCTACGGTCGCGCATCCACAATCCGCAAGCGAACCTCGCACATAACGGTCGTGGTCAAGTCTCTGGAGGACGCCAGTGGGGCATAAGGTCAATCCGTACGGGTTCCGGTTGGGGATCATCTACCCCTGGAAATCGAATTGGTACGCCGGCAAGGACTACTCCGTCCAGCTGCACGAGGACGTCCGTATCCGGAAGTACATCCGCAACAAGCTCGCCCGCGCAGGCATCTCCAGCATCGACATCGAGCGCAAGGGCGACCAGGTTTGGGTCTTCATCCGCACGGCGCGCCCCGGTATCGTGATCGGCCGCAAGGGCGCCGAGGTCGAGCGCATCCGCAAGGACGTCGAACGCATCACCAACAAGCGTGTGGACGTGAAGGTAGAGGACATGAACCAAGCGGCTAGTGAAGCGCGCCCGGAGACGGACGCGACCCTGCTCGCGCAGGGTGTCGCCGAGCAGTTGGCAGGCCGAGTCTCGTTTCGCCGCGCGATGCGGCGGGCTGTTCAAACGGCGATGCGCTCGGGCGCGCTAGGAGTGCGGGTTCAGTGCGGCGGCCGTTTGGGTGGTGCCGAGATGTCCCGTCGCGAGTGGTATCGCGAGGGCCGCGTTCCTCTTCACACGATCCGCGCCAAGATCGACTACGGCACCGCCGAGGGGAAGACCACGTTCGGCATCATCGGGGTGAAGGTCTGGGTGTACCACGGCGACGAGATCCCGAAGGCCGAGCAGGAATCCGAACGTGCGCGAGCGCGGGCTCTCGCAGCCACGCCTGCGGGTGGGCCGAGCGGCGCGTCTACGGGTGCCCTCATCACCGACGAGGCGGAACTGCTGGAGGCCCCCGAGGCCGAAGAGGCGTTGGTGATCGCCGAGCCCATGGCAGAAGAAGCCCTCGAGTCGGTGGAAGTAGAGTCAACTTCGGATGACACGAATCAAGGAAGTGATGCCTGATGCTCGCACCCAAGAAGATCAAGCATCGTAAGCAGCATCGCGGACGCATGCGCGGCATGGCGAAGGGCGGAACCGAGGTCCACTTCGGTGACTACGGCCTGATCGCGCTGGAGCCGGCGTGGATCACCAACCGCCAGATCGAGGCGGCCCGTATCGCGATCACGCGCCATATCCGCCGCGGCGGCAAGGTTTGGATCAACATCTTTCCCGATAAGCCTTTCACGAAGAAGGCGGCCGAGACGCGGATGGGTTCCGGGAAGGGCAACCCCGAGGGCTGGGTCGCGGTCGTCAAGCCTGGCCGAGTGATGTTCGAGCTCGCGGGCGTGACCGAGGAACTGGCTCGCTCGGCGATGCTACGGGCCGCCCACAAGCTTCCGATCAAGTGCAAGTTCGTCACACGCGTCGGAGGCGGTGAGTAGAGATGGTCAAGACCGCCGAGCTCCGCGACATGCAAGACGACGAGTTGGTCGATCAGCTCGAGGGAAACAAGGAGGAACTGTTCAACCTTCGCTTCCAGCTTGCGACGGGCCAGCTCGACAACGTGAACCGCATCCGGGCGGTGCGCCACGATATAGCTCGGATACTCACCGTGCTTCGCGAGAGGCACCTCGAGTCAGAGGTGGAGGTCGAGGTCGTCAAGGCCGATGTCGAGGCGCTCGAGAAGGGCCGCGAGCAGTTGGCGTCGGGCAAGGCAAGGGGCGACAAGCTTTCCGACATGATCGGAACGTCCATGCCAAAGGACGAGAGCGAGCCAGCCGAGGGCGCGATCGAGAAGCTCGAGGAGGCACCTGAATGAGCGATCCGACGGAGATCCCCGTGCAGCGAGAATCGCGCCGCAAGATCCGCCAGGGCACGGTCGTGTCCGACAAGATGGACAAGACGGTGATGGTCAAGATCGATCAGGTCTACAGCCACCCCACCTACAAGAAGATCATCCGGAGGTCCTCGAAGTTCGCCGCTCACGACGAGGCGAACGAGGCTCACGTCGGCGACACCGTGCGCATCATGGAGACTCGCCCGCTCTCGAGATCTAAGCGCTGGCGCGTCATAGAGATAGTCGAAAGAGCGAAGTAGATGATCCAGCAGGAGAGCCGATGCAAGGTTGCGGACAACACGGGGGCCCGTGAGGTCCTCTGTATCCGCGTGCTCGGTGGCTCTGGCCGCCGCTATGCAGGTGTCGGCGATGTCATCGTCGGCACGGTGAAGGATGCTTTGCCTGGCGCAGGGGTCAAGAAGGGTGAGGTCGTGAAGGCCGTGGTAGTTCGCACCGCCAAAGAACGTCGCCGCCCAGATGGCTCCTACATCCGCTTCGATGACAACGCAGTCGTCTTGATCAACGAGCAGCGCAATCCGCGTGGTACCCGTATCTTCGGGCCGGTGGCACGCGAACTGCGCGACAAGAGGTTCATGAAGATCATCTCGCTCGCGCCGGAGGTGCTCTAGATGGCGATCGGCATAAGGAAGGACGATCAGGTGATGGTCATCTCCGGCAAGGACCGCGGACACGTGGGACGTGTGATCCGGGTGCTGCCGCGAGAAGGACGCGTTATGGTTGATGGTGCCGCCCGGGCCAAGAAGCACACACGCCCGAGCCAGCAGGTTCAACAGGGCGGGATCATCGACACCGAGCTGTTCATCGACATCTCCAACGTTCAGCTGGTGTGCAAGACCTGCGATCAGCCGACGCGTATCGGCAATCGCGGCGAAGGTGAGGACAAGGTCCGGATATGCAGGAAGTGTGAGGCGGAGATCTGATGGCTGCGCCGCGTTTGAAGCTCAGGTATCAAGAAGAGATACGGCCGCGACTGCAGGCCGAACTCGAGCTGGGCAACATCATGCAGGTCCCCCGTCTCGAGAAGATCGTGGTCAACATGGGTGTCGGGGAGGCCCTGAGGGACGGCCACGCGCTCGATGCCGCGGTAACGGATCTGCAGATCATCACCGGGCAGAAGGCTCTCGTGACCAAGGCGCGCAAGTCGATCGCGAATTTCAAGCTCCGCGAAGGCAATGCGATCGGAGCTAAAGTCACGCTCCGCGGCGCCATGATGTGGGAGTTCCTCGACCGACTCACGGCGATCGCCCTGCCGCGTATCCGGGACTTCCGTGGGCTGCCTGCGAACTCGTTCGACGGTCGGGGGAACTACACGATAGGCGTAACAGAGCAATTGATATTCCCCGAGATCGACTACGACAAGGTGGTCGCAACAAGGGGCATGGACATAACCATAGTCACAACGGCGAAGGACGACGCTTCCGGTGAAGCGCTGCTGCGGGCTCTCGGGCTTCCGCTGCAACGCTCGCAGGCGGCGGCTGCGAGCTAGCGGAGAAGATATGGCGAAGAAATCGATCGTTAACAAGCAGCAGGCGAAGTCGAAGTTCGCCGTCCGCGAATACACGCGGTGCGGCCGCTGCGGGCGGGCACGCGCCGTGTACCGCAAGTTCCTGCTGTGCCGCATCTGCTTCCGCGAGCTGGCGCACGCGGGCGAACTGCCGGGGGTGAAGAAGGCGTCATGGTGATGCTGAAGACGAACGTCAACGACCCGGTTGGGGACATGCTCACGCGGATCCGCAACGCGAACACCGCGTCCAAGCTCGACCTGCTGGTGCCGGCCTCCAAGATGAACGAGGCGTTGCTCGGGATCCTCCGTAAGGAAGGATTCATCGAGTCGTTCACCCGCGAGGGTGAGGGTGTTCACCAGGGCTTCCTGGTGAAGCTCAAGTACGGGAAGAACCGCGAGCGGACGATCACGGATCTGAAGCGCATCTCCAAGCCGGGACGTCGTGTGTACGCGAAGCGAGGCGAACTACCGAGGGTTCTCGGGGGCCTAGGCATCGCCATCATCTCGACGTCGCAGGGAGTGATGACCGACCGGGAAGCCTCCCGCAAGGGTGTGGGCGGCGAAGTGCTGGCATTCGTTTGGTGATGATATGAGTCGTATCGGAAGACAGCCCATAGAGATACCCAGTGGCGTCGAGATAGCCGTCGATGGCCAGAAGGTGAGCGTCAAGGGCCCCCGCGGGACGCTGGAGCGAGAGTTCCATCCCGAGATCCGCATCATCAAGGATGAGGCCGAGATCAGGGTGGAGCGTCTGAGCGAGGCCGGGTTCCATCGCAGCCTTCACGGCCTTACCAGGACGCTGATCGCCAACATGGTGGAGGGCGTCACCAAGGGATTCGGGAAGAACCTGGAGATAGTCGGGGTCGGCTACCGCGCCGTGATGAAGGGCAGTGACATCGAGCTGGCGGTGGGCTACTCGCATCCTGTGCTCATCCCGTGCCCGCAGGGCATAGAGTTCGAAGTCCCCGTTCCTACGAAGATCGCGATCCGCGGGAACGACAAGGCCGCGGTCGGCGAGATCGCGGCGAAGATACGCAAGGTTCGCAAGCCGGAACCCTACAAGGGCAAGGGCATCAGGTACGAAGGTGAGTACGTCCGCAAGAAGGCGGGCAAGGCAGCGAAGGCAGCCGGCTGATGGAAACCAAGACCAAGCACGCAGCGCGCGTCCGGCGTCACAAGCGGGTCCGCAAGAAGGTCCACGGAACGGCCGAGAGGCCGCGGCTCGCCGTGTACAGGTCCAACCGGCATATATACGCTCAGCTCATCAACGACGTGGATTCACGGACGCTGGTCGCGGCTTCCGATACGGAGGTCACGCTCGAAGGCGACAAGAGCGCCAAGGCGAAAGCCGTCGGCGAGCTGCTGGCTCGCAAGGCGGCGGAAGCGGGCATAGAGTCCGCCGTGTTCGACCGCGGGGGGCGCCTGTACCACGGGCGGGTTGCTGCGGTCGCCGATGGATCCCGAGAAGGAGGCCTTTCGATTTGAGCCGCTACCCCGGTCAATCCGACCAGAAGAGCCAGTACGAGGAGCGGGTGGTGCACATCAACCGCGTGTCCAAGGTCGTAAAGGGCGGCCGTCGCTTCTCGTTCACGGCGCTGGTGGTCGTCGGCGACGGAGCTGGCCGTGTCGGCGTCGGATACGGCAAGGCCAAGGAGGTCCCGGCCGCCATCTCCAAGGGGGTCGAAGAGGCCAAGAAGGCGATGTTCACAGTGCCGATGATGGGCACCACCATCCCGCACCAAGTCACAGGCGAGTCGGGTGCCGGCCGCGTGCTGTTGAAGCCGGCGGCGCCCGGGACCGGGGTCATCGCCGGCGGTCCCGTTCGGGCTGTGGTTGAGTGCGCGGGCATCAAGGACATCCTTTCCAAGTCCATGGGTTCCGGGAACGCGATCAACATCGTTCATGCGGTCGTCACCGGGCTCAAGGAACTCAAGCGGCCCCAGCAAGTGGCCCTCCTTCGCGGCAAACATATGCACGAGATCGCGCCCAGGCCAATGATTGAAGCGGTTGCAGCAGCGGACGTCCGTATCGAGGCCAAGCTCGCCGAGACCTGGGGGGTGGGCGATGGCAAAGAAGCTTAGGGTCACCCAGCGCCGCAGCGTCATCGACCGGCCACAGGATCAGAAGGACACGGTGCGCCGCCTGGGCCTTCACCGTATCAACGACTCGGTGCTGAAGGAAGATCGGCCGGAGATACGGGGCATGATCCAGAAGGTCATCCACCTGGTCGAAGTCGAGGAGACAGACGCATGAAGCTCCATCACTTGAAGCCTGCTGAAGGCGCGAACAAGAAGCGCAAGCGTGTCGGACGTGGAGAGGCCGCCGGAGGCGGCAAGACCGCGGGCCGGGGAACCAAAGGGACGGGTGCTCGCAAGAGCGTCGTCGTTCGGGCGGGTTTCGAGGGCGGGCAGATGCCGTTGGTCCGCCGCGTGCCGAAGCTGAAGGGGTTCACCAACCCGAATCGCGTCGAGTTCTCGGTCATCAACGTCGAGAAGCTGGCGCAGGTCTTCCCTTCAGGCGAAGCCGATCCTCAGTCCATGCTGGAGCACGGCCTGGTCCGCAAGGGGATGCCCATCAAGGTCCTGGCGCGAGGCGAGATAGACCGACCGTTGGTCATCAAGGCCCATGCGTTCTCCGAGGCCGCGAAGGCGAAGATCGAAGGCGCCGGTGGGCGTGCTGAAATCGTGGCCGGCTGAGCGCGGGTAGAATCGGCCCGTCGTGCTAAGGGCATTCGTAAACGCATTCAAGATCCCAGATCTTCGGAAGAAGATCCTCTTCACACTTGCCATCATCGGCATCTACAGACTGGGCTGCCACGTGCCGGTTCCGGTCGTGGACATCGGCGCTCTTCAGGCCGCATTGAAGGGCGGCCAAGGGTTCCTCAGCTTCATCGATCTGTTCTCGGGCGGCGCGCTGACCCGGATGGCAGTGTTCGCGCTGGGGATAATGCCCTACATCACTTCGTCGATCATCATGCAGCTCCTCACGGTGGTCATCCCCAAGCTCGAGCAGTGGCAGAAGCAGGGCGAGGCGGGAACCAAGAAGATCACGCAATGGACGCGTTACATGACCGTCACCCTGGCGCTGCTGCAATCGACCGGACTGGTATTCCTCTTCCACTCGAAGTCGCAGAGCCTTGGCGGCATCGACATATTCCCCGCCGGCAAGTTCACCCCGGGGAACGTCGCTCTGATCGTGCTAACGCTGACGGCCGGCACGGCTTTGATCATGTGGATGGGTGAGCTCATCACCCAGCGAGGCATCGGCAACGGGATGTCGATCATGATCTTCGCCAGTATCATCTCCCGCCTTCCGCAGGAAGGCTCAGCTATCTTGAAGCAGGCCGGGCCGGGCAAGTTCTTCGCGATCCTGCTCATCGCCATGCTGATCATCGTGGCGGTCGTCTTCATGGAACAGGGCCAGCGAAGGATCCCGGTTCAGTACGCGAAGAGAGTGGTCGGACGGAAGATGACCCAGGGCGGGAGCACCTACATCCCGTTGAAGGTCAATCAGGCCGGTGTCATCCCCATAATCTTCGCGTCGTCGGTCCTCTATTTCCCGTCTCTGCTTGCCAGCACGATCCACAAGACATGGATGCAGAACCTGGTGGATAGCATGCTGAGGCCGAGCAGCGCGGTGTACATGCTCCTGTACGGCACGCTCGTGGTGTTCTTCGCGTACTTCTATACGGCGATCGCGTTCAACCCGGTTGACACAGCCGACAACATCCGCAAGTACGGCGGTTTCATACCGGGGATCCGACCTGGAGCTCCGACTGCCAAATACTTGAACGATGTCTTGGTGCGCATCACGCTTCCCGGGTCCCTGTTCCTGGCCTCGATCGCACTCGTCCCCTCTGTCTTCCTGGCGCTGTGGTCGATCCAACAGTTCCCGTTCGGCGGCACATCCATCCTGATCACGGTTGGTGTCGCTCTTGAGACGATGAAGCAGATCGAGTCCCAGCTGCTGATGCGTCACTACGAGGGGTTCTTGAGGTAGCCGATGCGCCTCGTACTCCTGGGGCCCCCTGGGGCCGGAAAGGGCACGCAGGCCAGCAATCTGGCGACGGAGTTCGACGTCCCCCACATCAGTACCGGTGAGATCTTCCGCGATCATGCGAAGCGACTGACACCCTTGGGGCGCAAGGCCAGAGAGTTCATGAGTCGCGGAGAGCTTGTTCCCGACGAACTCGTCGTGGAGATGGTCTTGGAGCGTCTCAGTCAAGAAGATGTGGGAGTGGGGTTCATCCTGGACGGCTTCCCGCGCACGCTCCCTCAGGCCGAGGTGTTGGACGGCGAGATGGTCACGAGAGACCAGCGGCTCGATGCTGTGCTCGATCTGGTGTTGGAGGACGATCTGGTCGTGAGGCGTTTGGTCGGGCGGCGAAGTTGCCCCAGCTGCGGGCGTCTCTACCACCTGGCGTGGTCTCCGCCGAGGGTTGACTCGAAGTGCGATCGATGCGGCGGAACGCTGGTGAAGCGCGACGATGACGACGAGCAGACTGTCCGCAACCGGCTGAGGATCTATCACCAGGACACCGAGAGCCTTGAGGCCTACTACGAGGCCAAGGGCCTTCTGGTCAGGGTCGCTGGGGACGGGCCAGAGCTGGAGGTAACCGAGCGCGCTCTCAAGGAGCTTCAGGCGCACCGGGCATGATCGTCTACAAGTCCGCCGACGAGATCGACAAGATGCGTCGAGCCGGACGGATCGTCGCCGCAACCATCGACGCCGTCTTGGAGCGGGTCAGATCGGGGACCTCCACCAAGGCTCTCGACGCCGTAGCGGAACAAGTCATCCGGAAGGAGGGCGCAACTCCATCCTTCCTCGGCTACCGGGGTTACCCCGCTTCTCTCTGCGCCAGCATCAACGATCAGATAGTCCACGGGATACCGGGCGAAAGGATCATCGAGGAAGGCGACATAGTGTCCCTGGATTTCGGAGCGATATGGGAGGGCTTCCACGGAGATGCGGCCGTCTCAGTGGTGGTCGGCAAGGCCGGTTCGCCCGAGGCCGAGGAACTTGTTCGCGTGACTGAAGAGGCGTTGAACGCGGGCATCGCTCAGATCAAGGCGGGAGGACACCTGTCCGACGTGAGCCATGCCGTTCAGCAGGTTGCGGAGGGCGCGGGATTCAGCGTCGTCAGAGAGTACGTAGGTCACGGCATCGGCCGCCACCTTCACGAAGACCCCCAGGTGCCGAACTTCGGAAGTCCTGGGCGAGGTCCGACCATGCGCGAAGGACTCGTCATCGCAGTAGAGCCCATGGTGAACGCCGGTGGGTGGGAGACCGTCCTGATGCCCGACAAGTGGACCGTCGTGACGGCCGATGGATCCCTCTCGGCCCATTTCGAGCACACCATCGCCATCACGGAAGACGGGCCCGAGATCCTGACGGCCCGAGGCTGAGGTTCTCACGCTTGCCCAGGATGAGGGCAGCAGTGAGAAGAGGAGAAGGCGGATGATCGTCGTCGTCGGCGCAGGTGGTTTCATCGGCAGCTATCTCGTCGATACCCTCGTGGGCGAGGGGTTCGACCTGGTGGCCGCCGACATCAGTGACGTGGCCCGAGAGCACTACGACTCGCTGGGGGTCCCGTTCGTCCGCCTTGATATCACGCGTCGGGAGGATTTCGATGCCCTGCCTTCCTCGGGGGTCGAAGCGGTGGTGCACGTCGCCTGTCTCCAGCCCGTGGACGTGAGTGAAGAGGCTTACGACCCAATGGGATACGTACGCGTGAACGTCATCGGCACTTTGAACATCCTGGAGTACTGCCGTGGGGCGGGCGTCGGCACCGTCGTCTACACGATCTCGCATCGAGGGGTGCAGGCGTTGTGGGACAAGGGAGACGTGATCACCGAGGAGGTCACGCAGGCGCTCAAGTACGCGGGTGACTACGCTATGTATGCGATCTCCGAGTGCGCGGCCTCGGACTGTGTGCGGCACTATGCCGAGAAGCACGGGCTGCGCGGGGTCATCCTCCGTCTTCCTCCGGTCTACGGTTACGGCCCGCACTTCCAGGGCTATCGCGAGGGCAAGCCCGTGAAGGCCGGCTTCTCGGTCTTCATCGACAAGGCGATCGGAGGAGAAACGATAGAACTGTGGGGTGACGTCGACTGCGCGCGAGACATCATCTACGTCAAAGATGTGGTTACCGCGATCGTGATGGTCCTTCGGAACGAAGACGCCCGCGGGTTGTACAACATCGCCTCCGGCGTGAAGACCTCTCTCCGGCGACAGGCCGAGGAGACCGTCGAGGTCTTCACGGGGGAGAACGGCAGGTCTTCGCTGGTCTACCGCCCCGAACTGCCCAACCAGGTGGAGTCGTTCATCTACGACATCTCCAAGGCGAAGCGCGAGCTGGGCTGGTCACCCAGGTACGGTCTTCGCGAGATGTTCCAGGACATCAAGGTGGAGATGGAGAGCCGGCGTTTCGAGTACCTCGTGGAGGGGCGTGAGAAGAAGATGACCTCAGAGAAGATGCACGGAGGAAGGGAGGGCGAAGGTGGTTGACGAGACGATGACGCTCCCAGGGATCGAGCTGATGGGCGAGAACGTTAGGAAGAAGCTGGCGAGCTGCGGAGAGGGCGTCAAGCTGCATCCCTTGAGCAAGGTCTGCCTGCCCGAGAAGGTGGAGCTCGACGACTTCTGTCGCCTGGGCGACTTCTCCTTCATATGGGGAGGCAACGGGGTCAAGATCGGCAAGCACACCGACTTCCAGGTGCACTCCGTCATATGGGGTGGTGGCGAATGCGTGATCGGTGACTACGTCTCGATCGGCCTCGGCAGCATCCTGCTTACCGCCGTCTACTCGCACAAGGAAGGCCTGCGGATGGTCGACGGCCTGCCGGAAGGCCACGCTCTTGGGCTGTACGGGAAACTGGTCATCGAGGACGACGTCTACGTAGGCGCTCACTGCACGGTTCTGCCGGACATCACGGTCGGAGAGGGCGCGATCCTTGGCGCGGGGAGTCTCGTCAACAAGGACGTCGAGCCGTGGAGCATAGTGGTCGGCAGCCCGGCCCGGAAGATAGGCGAGCGACCAAAGGTGAGCGTGGGTCGCTAGGCGCCCTCGTGCCTGTGGACGCCTCCTGCGTCGCTCGCCTATACTTCCTGTTCGCCCTTGTCAGGGACGTTTCTTCGCGTGCCTGTGGGCTCCGGGACCATCCGCCTATGCCGGGGAATCATGGAACATGGCCAAGAAGGACGCGATAGAAGTTGAGGGGACGGTTACAGAGCCGTTGCCCAACGCCATGTTCAGGGTCGAACTCGACAATGGGCATCTGGTCCTGGCTCATATCTCGGGGAAGATGAGGATGAACTACATCCGGATCCTTCCTGGTGACAGAGTGTTGGTTGAGCTTTCGCCCTACGATCTGTCCCGAGGGCGGGTCGTCTACAGGTACAAGTAGGAGTGAGGGAATGAAGGTCCGTCCGTCGGTGAAGAAGATGTGCGACAAGTGCAAGATGATCCGCCGCCGCGGCCGAGTTCTCGTTATCTGCCAGAACCCGCGGCACAAGCAGCGGCAGGGTTAGGAGGAACCGCGTGGCCCGGATCGCAGGCGTTGACCTTCCGCGCGACAAGCGTGTGGACGTCGCCCTTCGTTACATCTACGGACTCGGCGTGACGAGCGCCCGTCTAGTTTGCTCGGGTGCCCGTGTAGAGGGCGCCACGAAGGTGAGGGATCTTTCTGAAGAAGAGGTAGTTCGTATCCGCGAGTACATAGACCGCAACTTCAAGGTCGAAGGTGACCTGAGGCGCGATGTGGCCCAAGACATCAAGCGCAAGATCGAGATCGGCTGCTACCAGGGCATCCGACACCGCCGCGGCCTCCCGGTCCACGGGCAGCGGACACATACGAACGCTCGCACCCGCAAGGGCCCCAAGAAGACCGTGGGTGTCAAGAGGAAGCCGGGGAAGTAAGTCGTGGCGAAGCCAAAGGCCAAGAAGACCAAGCGCAAGGAAAAGAAGAACATCGCGCACGGACATGCTCATATCAAGTCGACGTTCAACAACACGATCGTCACCATCACGGACCTGCAGGGCAACACGCTCAGCTGGGCGAGTGCTGGGAACGTGGGGTTCAAGGGCTCCCGCAAGTCGACACCGTTCGCGGCTCAGTTGGCTGCAGAGGCAGCCGCGCGTCGCGCTCAGGAGCACGGTATGCAGAAGGTGGACGTGTTCGTGAAGGGCCCGGGTTCAGGGCGAGAGACGGCCATCCGCTCTCTCGCCGCCGCCGGTCTCGAGATCGTCGGCATCCAAGACGTGACGCCGGTCCCGCACAACGGATGCAGGCCGAAGAAGCGGCGTCGCGTATAGCAGCAGTATCCGGCTCCACACCGCCGGTAGTTGACCAACGACGGGCGAAGTAGAAGTGGATGATCCTTCGCCTCAGGGAGGTAGATGCAGTTGTTCATCGTCACACGACCCACTATCCAGGAAGAGGGCGTAGGACCCTCGCGCTCGAAGTTCATCATCGAACCGCTTGAGCCGGGCTTCGGTTACACGCTCGGCAACACTCTTCGCCGCACCCTGCTGTCCTCGATCCCCGGCGCCGCGGTGTCGTCGGTCCGTATCGAGGGTGTTCTGCACGAGTTCGCAACGATCCCGAAGGTCACCGAGGACGTCACCGACATCATCTTGAACCTCAAGGGCGTCGTACTGCGCAGCGATCTTGAGGAGCCTGTGAACGTCTACCTGAAGGCCAAGGGCCCGGCGGAGGTCACCGCCGGTGACATCGCTCCTCCCGCCGGCGTGGAGGTTCTGAACACCGAGCACCACATCGCGACGCTCGGGAAGGGGGCCACGCTCGAGATGGAACTGAACGTCGAGCGTGGCGTCGGCTACCGCTCGGCCGAGAAGAACAAGAAGGCGCGCGACCCGATCGGCGTCATCCCCATCGACTCCATCTTCTCTCCCGTACTCAAGGTTTCGTACGCGGTTGAGAACACGCGGGTTGAGCAGATGACAGACCGCGACCGTCTGATACTCGACGTCGAGACCGATGGTTCGATGACGCCGCGCGAGGCTATGGCTTCGTCCGGGAGCACGCTCTCGGAACTGATCTCGCTCTTCGCTGAGCTTGCGGAGACGCCAGGCGTTTCCATCGGACCGGCTGAAGACGAGTCCGTGCCAAGCGATTACGCCATCACCATCGAGGAGTTGAACCTGTCCGTACGTTCCTACAATTGCCTGAAGCGCGAGGGCATAAACACCGTCGGAGAACTCGTCGAGAAGTCCGAGGCCGAGTTGGTGGATATCCGTAACTTCGGACAGAAGTCGATCGAAGAGGTCAAGGCCAAGCTCGAAGAGCTGGGTCTGGGCCTGCGAGAGGAGTAGGCATGCCAGCGCCGAAGAAGGGGGCCAGGCTCGGCTCCGGTCCGTCGCATCAGAAGTTGATGCTCGGCGGACTCGCGGCATCGCTCTTCACGCACGAGAAGATCAAGACTACCGAGGCGAAGGCCAAGACGCTTCGTCCTCACGCCGAGAAGCTCATCACCTTCGCGAAGCGGGGAGACGTTGCCGCAAGGCGCGAAGTCCTGAAGGTCATCACCGACCGCGACGTCGTCCACAAGCTCTTCTCTGACATCGGGCCGCGATACGCCGAGCGTAACGGTGGCTACACGCGGATCCTGAAACTGGAGCAACGCAAGGGTGACGCGGCCCCCATGGCGATCATCGAGCTGGTCGAAGAGGGATAGCCCCAGTCGGGATGTCGGGCGATGACGATCATCAAGCTCGTCGTCGCGTACGACGGGACGGACTTTCACGGGTGGGCGAAGCAGCCGTCACATCGCACCGTTGAAGGCGAACTGGAACGCGCCGTCGGGCGCGTGACGGGACGCGCACCGAAGCTTTCCGTGGCGGGCCGCACGGATGCAGGAGTGCACGCCCGAGGTCAGGTCGTTTCGTTCCATTCGGACGCGGATCCCGAGGAGGTGCTCAACTCCGTGAACGGTGCGCTGGCCCCGGAGGTCGTCGTGCTGCGCGCCTCCCTGGCGCCGGGCGGATTCGACGCGCGGTTCAGCGCGACGGCGCGCGAGTACCGCTATCGCATCGACGTCGGCAGTGTCCCCGACCCGTTCACCGCTCGCTATGTGTGGCACAAACCCGTTGGCCTGAGTCTCGCGGAGATGCGACAGGCAGCCCGCTCGTTGGCGGGGGACCACGACTTCGCCTCGTTCGGGCGCTTGCCCAAGGATGGGGGGGGAACGGTGAGGGATCTTCAGAGGCTGACGGTCACCAGAGTCGGGGATCGCATCGAGATCGTCGCGCGCGCCAACGCGTTCATGCGCCAGATGGTCAGGAGTCTCGTCGGCACGCTGGTGGACTGTGGAGAGGGGCGCATCGCGGCGGGGACCATGGCTGACGTGATCGCCGCGAAGGATCGCGCCCGCGCGGGCCGCCTGGCTCCATCCCACGGGCTGACCCTGGAGAGAGTCGTCTACGGCGGACGATCTCCCGTCTACTCGGGGAAGCGATACACGCGGTAGCTTTCCACAGCGATGCCGTCCGGCCAGGTCCCGGATAGTTCGAAAACCTTCTGTCCATCGGGGTCGACCTCCGTACCGATGAGGCCGGAGTCGCTCACGCCCCACCCGATGAGCGTGTTCCCGTTGTCCAAGCGCTGCGCCGAGCCTTCCGACGGCGCGAACGGCCCTTGCTCGTAGCTCCAGACGAGCCGCGCGATCCTCGTTTCCGTGTTCAGGTGGTACTCGGCGGCGCGACTGACCCGACCCCGGCCCGCTTCGATCGCCGCCTGGGGACAGGCGATCTGGCCCGTGGGGGAGGCCGATGCGCGGTTCTGGCCGTTGTCGAACATCAGGATGTTTCCGTCGGGGAGCATCGTGACGGTGTGCTGTCCACAGAAGGCACCGATCGGGTCCCCGGCGATGCGGAAATCGCTGTCGGTTCCCCCGAGACGCCAGTTGACCTTCCCGGTCACTCCGTCGACCTCGAAGACCTGGCTGGTTCTGCGGGCGGACAGCAGGAAGTCGCCGTCGGGTTCGATGAAGACGGAATTGATGTGGAAGTAGTCGGGCGCCTGGCCGGGCGGGTCGCCGAGAGCATCCTGGCCGGCCGTGCTGTAGGTGAACACGACTCGCCCCTGGGGATCGACCTCCTCCACGATCCCGTCGGTCACGCGAACCGGGGCTCCGGCGTTCAGTTCGCCAAGCGGGCGTTCGGTGGTGATGTACGAGAGAAACACACGATCGCCGTTGGGTCGGATCAGGAAGTCGTGATGGTTGGTGTTCGGAAGCCCCGGCGCCTGGTACCGCCCTGCCTCCTGCCCGTTCGCGTCGATGGTGACGACCTCTGCGTGGGGATTCCCGTCCCGGTCCACGGAGAGGAGAGACAGGTAGCTGCGAAGTCCGCCGGGTTGGAGCTTCAGGTCGTAGGTGGCGTGGGGGTCCTGCCAGTAGCTGACGGCAACACCGAACCCGTCGAGGATGATGGCGAAGCACGACGGTGCCGCGGGGTCGCATGCGCGATCCTGCAACTGGTTGGCGGTCACATACAGGAAGCCGGGAGCGGCGCGCGCGGGATCGAGAAGTGAAACGTCCATCACGGGGAAGCCGGCCGGAAGGTAGACCAACTGGTACTCGGCCATCTGGCCCGCCGCGTCCTCGACTGCGACCTCGATGCGGTCGCCGGCGTCGGGGCTGCTCAAGGTGACGCCCATGCCGCTCTGGGTGGTGCGACCGTCGACCGTGATGCGGTCCGAGGGATCGGTGGTGACGGGGGTAACGACGATGCTGCCGGTGGCCGCGTCCGGATACACGGCATAGCGGAAGATGTTCGGGACGAACGCGGGGCGCGACTGCACGCCTGCGCCGCCGATGGTGAGGTCTTCCAGGAGGGGCCGTTCGTCCGTCGTTCCGGGGTGATCATCGACGCGGACATCGGCGAAGGTGGCGGGAACGGAGGAGGATGCGCGGGGGGAGGGGTCCCCGAGGCCGACGCTTCCTATCCCCGATATGCCGGTCAGTGACTCCGGGGCCCACGGCCCCAGCGCTGGGACGCCGCCTGCATACAGCCGCAGGACTCCGGACATCTCCCGGCAAAGCTCCACGGAGGACGCCTTGCCGAGCGGCATCACGGGCCCGGAGGGCGATAGCTCTGCGCCGTCGCTGAGGTAGAGGTGCCCGTCTGCGAGGACGCCGGCCTTGGCGACGGGGTCGCCTGCGAAGGTGCGCAGCCGCAGTAGCGGGCGGTCCGTGCCGCTCCCGGAGCGGTCGAGCCGCACCTGCGCGCTGAAGCATGCGGACAGGTAGGTCGAACCCAGGGAACGGTTGACGAAGTCGGCGCGGTGGTCGGCCAGGATCGTAGTCGGGATGGCGGAGAGCAGATCAAGCCCCGGGTTGTCGCGGCCGAGTGGTGCGGCCGGCTTCGCCGGCCGGACAGCGTGCCAGACCGATGCCAGGACCCGGTGCACCGGCGGGTAGTTCCTGAGTGAGAACGCAGCACCCATCAGAACGACGAAAGCTGCGAGAACCGCCAGCAGTCGGCGGCTCCGGCGCCGGAGACCCAACGCTGCTCCTTCCCGTTGATCCGGAGCGGAATGCTACCGGTCCTCATGGGTGGCGGACGGCGAACGGCGGATGGCAGCGCCGCGGGCGGTCGTAGACTGGTGCCCCGTAGTGTCCGCATCGACACCGGAAGGCGTCTGAAGATGGGTACCGCCTCTCGCGTCTACGACCGTGTGGTGCTTCCGACCGGTCGATTCGCTCGCTGGCAGTTCGAGGGGATGCGTGACACATCTCGCCTCGTGCGGAAGTGGACTTGGCTCAGCCACTATGAGGCGCTGGCGGCTCCTTGGCGTGACGAGATCCGAGACGCCTACTCCGGATACGAATGGCCGGCATCCCATCTCACCTACGCGGCGTCCTTGCGGCTCGCGACGTTGCTCCTGGTGCTGTGCGACGCCGAGCAGCCGCGCAGGATCCTGGACACGGGTTCCGGGTTCAGCTCCTTCGTGTTCCGGACCTGGGGTGAGAAGCAGGATGCGAAGGTTCACGTCACGTCGGTGGACCACGACCCTGAGTGGTTGGCGCGCACCCGCGAGTATCTGGAGCTGGCGGGTCTCGGAACCGAGGATCTGCTCACCTGGGACGAGTTCGCTGCGCGGCTCGCGGGCGCAGACGGCTACGACCTAGTCCTTCATGATCTCGGGGGAGGCATGGACAACCGGAAGGCGACCCTAGTAGGTGTCCTTCGCACGGTTGCTCCCGGGGGATCCGCCGTGTTGGACGATGTCCACCAACCGGGCTACGGGCGCTATGCACGCCGAACCCTGCGGAAGATGGGCTTCGAGCCCTACAGCCTGAGAGAACAGACCCTCGACGGCTTCGGCAGGTTCGCGATGCTTGGGATCAGGGGTTGAACCTCTCGCAGGTGACGTCTCCGGGATTGCCCTGGATCGAGTCTGATGTGAGGCGCGCAAGTTCGGAGGCCCGCGGAGCTTTGACGGGAACATAGAAACGAGAATCAAAAGGCCCCCAAACCGGACACGCGGGTTCGATCCGCCTCCAAGAGCGGTCGTGGGCGTCCGGGGTGAACCGCCCCGGGTTTCATAGACACTCGCTGGTTTGAGTCCCCACCCTCTTGGTGGTGACGTTGGTGCGATGGTACTCCTCCTCGAACGCTGCCGGAGTCGTGTAGCCCCGGGACCCGGAGCGATCTCCCCATGCAGTCGACGGTTGTTGAACCGGTCGACGTATTCCAGGGTCGCGAACTCGACGTCGTCAAGCCCCGCCCATAGCCCGCGGCGGTAGATCAGCTCCCACTTGTAGAGACCGCTGAAGCTCTCGGCCAGGGCTTTCTCGTAACTGTCGCCCTTGGACCCGACCGAGGCAACGATCGGGCTGCTCGGCTGGCGGTTGTCTCCGCAGCCCATCCATCACCTGAACCGAGTGTCCCGGGGTGGCGCTACCAGCGCATCCCGAGGGCATCTAGCGCCTTGATTCGATCCGCCGCTAGGGCGCCCTTCACGTCCTCCTCGGGCAGGGTGGCCAACACCTCCAAGCCGACGCTGCCCGCGAAGGCGAGCTGAAGTAGTGGCACGGCAGAGTCTTCGCTCTCAGGGTGGCTGCCTGAGTGCTACTCGCCGATATCGGTGATGGGGGTGCAGCTGCTTCTCGCCCCGTCAACACATGTCCACTTGGCGAACACAAACGAGCAATTGGCGAGTGTCGCGGTATGCAATCATTCGCGGCTTTCGATTTCACTTCCCACAGGACGGAGGAGTAGGATGAGTCATGCGTACGTGGCAAGGCATCGCGGCTGGTGTCACGTGTCTCTTCCTGCTTGCGGCTGGACCGTGTGAGAGTCAAGGGTCCTCCGGGGGAACCGCTCCTAACGTTGATTGAGTCCCCCCGGGTTCCATGCAGCCATCCCTACTTGGGTTCGGTGAGCATAAGCCCACCTGTCCTGATGCGCCACTCGGCCTCGAACTCGGCGGGCGGGACATCCCCGATCTCGCCGTGAAGACGCGTGTGGTTGTACCAGCTGATCCACTCCACCGTCGCGAGCTCCAGCTCGCTTCGGGTCTTCCACCTCCTCTGTTTGACGAGCTCCCACTTGTAGGTGCCGTTCAGCGACTCGGCCATCGCGTTGATGCTCCTATAGTCGTCAAGCCGCGTCGTGAAACTCCTGTCGCTGCTCGCGCAGAGGACGCATGAGTGCCCAGATCTCGCGAGCAAGGAAGCGCTTCAAGCACCGGATGATCTCGGCCTTGGTCCGTCCCTCAGCCAGGCGGCGCTCCACGTAGGCGATCGTGGGTTCGTGGAAACGCATCCGCACGATCACTGTGCGATAGAGCGCTGCGTTGGCTTGGCGATGACCTCCGCGATTCAGACGGTGGCGAGTTGTCGTCCCTGAAGACGCCGGGATCGGGGCCACGCCGCAGAGCTTTGCCCAGGCCGCCTCGGTGCGGATCCGCTCAGGGTTGTCCCCGGCAACGATCAGCATCTCGGCCGCAGTGTCCGTCGCGATACCGAAGGTCTCAAGTAGCTGGGGAGCCAGTTCGCGAACCAGCTCCTCGAGCAGAGCCTCGTGAGTACGCACCTCCGCGTGCAGGTCCTGCCAACGGCGGGCAAGCGAGCGGAGCACGTGCTTTGATGCCGAGACGGGGGTGTTCACCGGTCCAGGCCGGAGACCGGCGCACCGCTCGATCAAAGCCATCTTGGAAAGCGGCTGCAACGTCTCTCGCAGCTCCGGGTCGACGTTCACGATCATCGCCTTCAGCGTGATCATGGCCGACGTCCGCCCTTTCACCGCAGTGTCCTTGGCGACCTTGATCTGTCGGATCATCTCGACCACACCGTCGGCTGACTTGGGTGAGCCCGTCGCCTTGCCAGCCAACACCGCGCGAGCGGCGTTGTGGGCATCCAGCAGGTCGCTCTTGCCGTTTAGCCTTCGCTCCCGCCGGTCCTGGCGGACGACCTCGATCACCTTGTGCCCACGGCGGCGAACCAGGCTCGTGAACCCGGCACCGTAGGATCCGGTTCCCTCGATTCCGAAAGCAATGATCTTCCCTTGAGCGGTGGCCCACTGCAGCAACCGTTCGTAGCCAGCTCGGTCGGCCGGCATCGCGGTGTCGGCGATCGGCGTCCCGAGCTCGTCCAGTGCGACCGCGACGTGGACGCACTTGTGGGTGTCCACGCCGATCACGACTCGACGCGGCCGTTCCTGTGGGTCCATGCTGTCCATGCAGCCCCCTTTCCGGGTTGCGGGTGCTGTCCGGGCGGGTGGACGGGACTGTGACGAGACCTGTGTCAGTCAGGCTCCTATTAGGTCACTGCCCGTCCGGTCAGCACATCGGATGGTGCGCCGCCCGGCAGACGACAGATCAACAGCCAGGACACCCAGACTTCGGGGTCAGTCGTATGCAGGAGTCAGGCCGCCGAACGGCAGCTGACAGTCTCACAGTCGTACGCATCGCCCTTTGATCCAACCGAGGGAGCGATGCCGGCTTCGTGCAGGCGGTCGGTGTAGGCAAAGCTCGTATATTGCGAACCGCGGTCCGAATGTGCAACGAGT
>Ga0315281_10004843_pt1 | contig 19434 bp, 13 predicted proteins | sample YL17G07_0_MG_FD_204540 | JGI IMG/M metagenome (GOLD analysis project Ga0315281, IMG submission 204540) | Sediment microbial communities from Yellowstone Lake, YNP, Wyoming, USA - YL17G07_0 | ecosystem: Environmental > Aquatic > Freshwater > Lake > Sediment | place: USA: Wyoming | collected... | reverse complement strand
CCGCCCGACCCTTGGTACGCGGTCCACCACGGGTATGAAGTCCAGATCCTCGAGCGTCCGCCGCAAGGCATGCCTGACGATCCTTTCCACAAGACGGGCGCCATCTACTCCCTCTCGAAAGCGGTGGCGCATGCCGCCAAGCCGCCCGGCGAGTGGAATACCATGGAGATCACCCTCGACGGGCCGAACACGATCGTCACGTTGAATGGCGTCGAGGTGAATCGCTACGGGGAGGGCCAGCCCGTTCCGCCCCGCCAGCGGCAGTACGAACCTGAGCGCGGCCCCCGGCCGGATTCCGGTTACGTGGGACTTCAGAATCATCATGCCGACGCCGTCGTTTATTTCAAGGAGATGAGCGTTCGGCCTCTCAAGAAGTAGCAGCCGGAGACCTCGGCAGACCCGATTCCGGCAGCGCGGGCGTGCGCGGGGCTTCTCTCTTCATGCCTCATTTCCTCGGCATCGACGGCGGCGGAACGCGCACCACGGCTTGGCTGGCGGACGAGCGCAAGCGCGTCCTCGGGCAGTCGGTGGCTGGCGCGTCGAATCCTCTCAAAGTGGGTTTCGAGGCTTCGAAGCGGGAAGTTCTGCGCGCCGCACGCTTCGCGTTCCGGGAAGCGGGCTTGCGGTTCGCCGGCCTCGAGGCGGTGTGCGTGGGCCTGGCCGGAGTGGACCGGCCGCAAGTGCATCGCCGGCTTTTCGCCTGGCTGCGTCGCGCCATCCCCGCGCGCCATCACTTCCTCACCTCCGACGCCGCCATCGCTATGCGTGCCGCGATCGGCGACTCCCCCGGCATCATCGTGATTTCCGGCACCGGCTCCATCTCCTTTGGACGCGATGACCGTGGCCGCGTCCTGCGCTCGGGTGGTTGGGGCGCGCCCCTCGACGACGCGGGTTCCGGCTACGACCTGGGGCGCAAGGCGATTATCGCCGCGTTGCGCGACTACGACGGCCGCGGGCCGTACACGCAATTGACGGCGAAGATCGGCGCGGCGCTGAAAATCCCCGACATCACGCGCGTCATCCTCCTGCCGCTCTCCCCGCAGGATATCGCCGCGCTCTTCCCGCTGGTGCTGGCGGCCGCGCGCCGCCGCGATACGGTGGCGCAGCAGTTGTGCGAAGAGGCTGCAAAAGATCTGGCCGACCTCGCCATGGCGTTGCTCAAGCGCCTGGGCTGGCAGCGCCGGATCGTGCCCGTGGTGACCGCGGGTGGCGTCTTCCGAGCCAGCCTGCGCATCCGCCGGGCGTTCAAGCGCTACCTTCGCCGTCAGGCGCCCCAGGCGCGCATCCTGCTGCTTCATCACCCGCCCGTCGAAGGCGCGCTCGCCCTCGCCCGCGACCTCGCCGGCAATGATTAGCCTCTTCTTGTTGTCTTTTACTCGTGGCTCGAGCCCCGGTCGGGATTTTTTTGGCCGGGCGTGGGCGGCATCGGCGATTCGCCCTCGAGCCCGTCAGACGGTCCTTCGAAGCGCGACCGGGCTGTGCCGTTACAGCGCCCAGACTGCTCGCTCCGCAAAGACCATCCTGGTTGGTCGTTGAAAATAAGCCACTAAACAGCTTCGAGGAATTTTTAAACGATCGCTGATTCTAAATGACTTAACAGCTTGGTTTTGCTTTAGTGAAAATTATGTTGTTCATTCTAAAGGACTAATCAGGGTAGTTTTTTCAGGGTATAGGGGGCCAGGAATCCGCAGAGGGTTCACACTATAAATCCTCGCGCCAAGTCTCGGGCTGAGCGCCCCAAATCCTGGGGGGATCGCCTCCTTCCTCCCGGCGCGGTGGCTAGCATGGCTGGGGTTCGAGCCACTTGTCGCTCCTCCCGGCGCGGCCTCGCCTCCCGGCGTGGCGGGCACGGGCTCCCTGCAATCGTGTTAGCCCAGCGTACTTGTCCATAAAAATCAATAAGTAATAGGTCGCACCCGCGCCGGAGGAGGGTTTGCGGGAACTGTGTTGCCACGCGCGTTAGGCGCGTTTATGATGGCGAGGCTTGATTCCACGGACGGTGGCTTTTATGTCCCTGATGATGGAAGAAATTTTTGACCAGCCGCGCGCCTTGCGGCGGACGTTTAAGGCGGAGCGCCAGCACGCCGAGTCGGTGAAGCACTACGCGCGCCGACAGGGCTTCCGCCTGATTGTGCTGGTGGCGCGGGGGACCTCGGACAACGCCGCGGTGTTTGGGCGCTACCTGCTCGAGCTGACCACCGGCCTTCCCGTATCGATGTGCGCGCCCAGCATTCACACGCTCTATCACACGCGCATGCATCTTCGCCAGACCGTTGTGGTCGGGATCTCGCAGTCGGGTGAAGGCGCGGACATCAACCTGGTGCTCAAGGCGGCGCGCCGCCAGGGCGCCTTCACGATCGGAATCACCAACGAAGCGCGCTCGACGATGGCGGGGCTGGTGGACGAAGTCTTCCTGGTGCGCGCCGGCCGGCAGCGCTCCGTGGCCGCCACCAAGACTTATACCGGCCAGCTTCTGATGTTCTACCTGCTGGCCGGCGGCCTGGGCCGGCAGGTATCGATGGAGAGTGTCAGCGAGATTCCCGAGCGTGTCGAAGAGACGCTCAAGCTCGCGCCGGAAATTCGGGAACTCGTGGAACGCTACCGCTACATGCGCCAGTGCGTGGTGGTGTCTCGCGGCGTGAACGTCGCCAACGCTTACGAGCTGGCGCTCAAACTTATGGAGACCTGCTACGTGGTGGCGGAGAGGTTCTCCTCCGCCGACTTTGCCCACGGCCCCGTGGCCCTGATCGAGCGCGACTTCCCGGTCATCATCCTGATGCCGCCGGGGAAAGTCTTCAGCGATCTCCGGAAGCTGGCCGAGCGCCTGCGAAAATTGCGGGCGGAGACGCTGCTGATTTCCTCCACCGGCGTGCGCCTGCCCCTCTCCACGCGGACGATCCTCGTCCCCGGACAAATTCCTGAAATCTATACGCCCATCCCGTATATCGTCCCCGGGCAGATTTTCTCCGCCTTGCTGGCGGAGGTGAAAGGCATCGACCCCGATAAACCGCGCTCGTTGCAAATCGTCACGCGCACTGTCTAGGGGAGGGAATCTCATGCGGCATTCGGCGTGGGCAAGGGGGAAGCGAATTGGCCTGCTGGTCGTCGCCGCCGCACTTTCGGGCCTGGCGGCGGCGCAGGAGAGGCCGTCCGCAGCACCGCCGGCGCCGGACCGACTCGCCTGGTGGCGCGAGGCAAAGTTCGGCATGTTTGTCCACTGGGGGCCGTATTCTCTCGCCAGTGTGGAAGCCTCCTGGCCGATCATGACCCCCGGCGAAGCGGGCGTGGGCGAGATCAGCGAAGCCGACTATCGCGCCCTTCCCCAGCGCTTCAATCCAACAAGGTTTGACCCCCGGGAGTGGGTCCAGCTGGCCCGGGCGGCGGGCCAGCGCTACATCGTGTTCACCTCCAAGCACCACGACGGCTTCTGCATGTTCGACAGTCTCTACACGCCCTACAAGATCACGCGGTCGCCCTACGGGAAGGACATCCTGGCGGAGCTCGCCGCGGCCTGCCGGGAGCAGGAAATGCCGCTGGGATTCTATTATTCGCCGCCCGATATGAATCATCCCGGATTTCGCGACACGTCGTTCCCGGCGCGCGCCAACTGGCGTGGCCAGCCGGAACGGCCGGAGTGGGTCACTTACCTCGGTTATATGGAGCTGCAAATTACCGAATTGCTGACGCGGTATGGGAAGGTCGCCATTCTCTGGTTCGATGGTCTCGAAGACCAGCAGATCTACAATGGCCGCCGGTTCCACCGGCTCGTCCATGACCTTCAGCCGCAGACGCTCATCAACAATCGTATCGGATTGCCGGGAGACTACGACACGCCCGAACAATTCATTCCCGAGCACATCCCTACGGTCACCCGGGATGCGAAATCAACGAGTACGGACCCTCCAGAGAAGGTTTCGGGAACGGCGTCCCTTCCGAAGCCGGAAGACTTCCGTCCGTGGGAAACCTGCATGACGATGAACGAGACGTGGGCCTACAACCGGCACGACCGCAAATTCAAATCTGCGACGCAATTGATACGGACTCTCGTAGATGTGACAAGCAAGGGCGGCAATCTTCTCCTCAATGTCGGTCCGGGGCCGGACGGAACGATTCAGCCGGAATTCCGGGAGCGGCTGCTCGCCATCGGCGATTGGCTCAACGTGAATGGTGACGCGATTTATGGGACCACTTACGGCCCGTGGCAGAATCTCCCCTTCGGAAGAACCACGGCGAAAGGCAAGAACATCTACCTCCACGTTTTCGAATGGCCGCGCGGGAACCTGGAATTCGACGCGCCGCAGGTCCAGGTGGAGCGCGTGGTGCTGCTCGCCACGAAGCAGGAGGTTGCATTTACGCAGAGGGGCGGGCGACTGCGCATCGTTCTTCCTCCACAGGCTCCCGACCCCCAGGTCAGTGTTCTGGTTCTCTCGACGCCTTGAGCCCGGCGGCCCCGAAACCTGCCGCTGCGGGTTGCCCCTTTCGATTTGGCAAGGTGCGGCACGAATGACAAGCTGCCCGCGACGCCAATAAACTGCTTGCCGCCCGCGGCGAATCTGATTAACCTTTACGGTTCAGCATTTCTCAACAAGCATGGAGGCTTTTATATGGCGGAAATGAAAGTGGGCTTTTATGGCCACGTTCGGCAGTACCACAACCTGAAGGCGGAGATCGACCAGGCGATCCACGAAGTTCTGGAGAGCGGCACCTATGTGCTGGGGCCCAAGGTGAAGAAATTTGAGGAGGAACTCGCCGCCTTCTGCGGCCAGAATGAAGCGGTGGGCGTCAATTCGGGCACCGACGCGCTGTGGCTGGTGTTCATCGCCATGGGCCTCGGGCCGGGCGACGAAATCATCACCACCTCGAATACGTTTTTCGCCACGGCCGAAGCAATCTGGCTGGCGGGCGCCACGGCGGTTTTCGTGGACATCAATCCCAAGACCTGCAACATGGATCCTGCCCTCATCGAGGCGGCCATCACGCCCAAGACCAAAGCGATTGTGCCCGTGCATCTTTACGGACAGCCGGCGGAGATGCGGGAAATCGCGCGCATCGCCCGCAAACACAACCTTTACATCGTGGAGGATAACGCCCAGGCGCTGGGCGCGCGGGGCGACGACTTCGCCATCGGCGAGCTCAGCGACGCCGTGTGCACCAGCTTCATCATTCAGAAGAACCTCGGTTGCTTCGGCGATGGCGGCGCGGTAGTGACCAACAATGCCAGCCTTGCCAATCATATCCGCAAGCTGCGCAACCACGGCTCGTTGAAGCGTTCGCACCACAGCATCGGCTACAACAGCCGGCTGGACGAGATTCACGCCGCAGTGCTGAGCGTCAAACTTCGGCACTTGGACGAGATGAACGACGCGCGCCGGGCGCGGGCCAAGGAATTCGATGCGGGCCTGGCCGGCACGTCGCCGACGCTGCCCATGGCGCTCCCGGGCTACCGGCACATCTATCACCTCTACGTGGTGGAGACCGACGCTCGCGACGCGCTACAGTCTCATCTCCTGGGACAAGGCATCACCGCGCTCACCCACTATCCCATCGCCATTCATCAGCAGGAAGGATACCCGTGGGGCCACGGGGCGCGCATCTCCGGCTCGCTTCGGCACACGGAGCGCTCCGCGGCGCGCGTGCTCTCGCTGCCCATGTATCCCGAGCTGACCAGCGAAGAGGTGAAGTATACGGTCGAAGCCATCAAGGCGTGGGATAAGGCGCACGCCGGGAAGGTGACCGAAGCCGGCGCGGCGTAGGCCGGCCGTCCTTGAACCGCAAGCAGGCTGCTCGCAAAATCTTCCGGCCGAGGCGGGTCGCAGAACGGCGGCCCGCCCGGCCTTTTCATTCCTGATGTTGGAGTCATCTCATATGAGCCCCGAGAAAAGATACACGGTTGTGGTGGTTGGCTGCGGCAAACGTGGCGTGCATCACGCCCAGGAGTTTTTCAAGAACCCGCGGTTCCAGCTCGTGGGGCTTTGCGATATTGACGCGGGGCGCGTCGAAGCCGCGGCGAAACAGTTCGGCAATCCCGAAACCAGCCTCGATGCCGGCCCGCTGGTCCGCAAACTCCGCCCGGATGTCTTCTGTTTCTGCACGCTGCCTAACCTGCGGCTGCCCATGATCCGATTGGGCGTTGAGTCGGGCGCGAAGCTCATCGCCTACGAGAAACCTATCGCCACCTCCACCAACGAAGCGCTTGAGGTCATGAAGCTCCTGCGGAACTCCGGCGTGAAGAGTGTAGTGAGCCACCAGCACCGCTACGGCGAGCACTACAAGAAGGTCAAGGAGATTATCTCGAGCGGCGCGATCGGCCGCGTGCATACCGTCTACGGAACGGCGACGGGCTGGATGCTCCACATGATCACCCACCTCATCGAATACACGCGCTGGTTCAACGATTACGCCGAGGCGGAATGGGTAATGGGCCAGGCGTCAGGAAAAGGGAAGTTCTCGGACAACCATCCTTCCCCTGACTACGTGGCGGGCGTCATCCAGTATGCGAACGGCGTGCGCGGCATCGTCGAAAGTGGCGACGGCGCGCCCGACGTCCCGGAAGTCGAAGCCTGGTGGCGCAAGTGCCGCATCGGCGCCCAGGGCACGGAAGGATTTGCCGAAGTGCTCACTGGCGGCGGATGGCGCGCCGTCACGCGCAATTCCGGCGGCGTGATCTCCGGCACGGGAAACATGGACTACGCGCACGATATGCCGCCTTACATCCAGGAGATCGCCGACTGGCTCGACGATCCCGCGAAGCTCCATCCCTGCAACGGCGAGCAGGCCTACAAGGGCTTAGAGATCATGATGGCCATCTGCCGCTCCGCCGTCCAGCGCGGCAGGATCAAGCTCCCCCTCGGCCCCGGCGAGCCGGAGCTCGAGGCGCTGCAGCGCGCGCTGCCGGATTGAGGCGAGCTGGCAGCCTTCAGCCGTCGGCGGTCAGTAGGGACAAACATTGCTGGCGCTTGATGGCGAAATTGCAATGAAGCGTTTCCGTCGGTTCTCACGGATCTTACAGCCATCTTCACCTCCCCCCACCATCGAGATCTTATCCCGGGTCGTGACCGCGGCAGACGCACCACCGACGTCGTCAGGAGGACAACATCCATGTCCAAACTACGTTCAATTATTGGGCTCGTCTTTATTTTCGTCGCCTTCGCAAAGCTGATTTCTTTCAGCGCCCCGGCGGTACATGTCGGGGTGCCGGCCGAGCCCGCCGATTTCTTCCCCGTTGCCGTCTGGTACGGCGGCGGCAGGGCGCGCGCGCCGATGCTGGAGAAAGTCGACGCGACGAGCGCCGAACGCTGGGGGCGCGACCTCGATCAGATCAAAGGCGTCGGTTTCAACACCGTCAAGTGCTGGGTGGACTGGGCGACGGCCGAGCCCAAGCCGGAAGGATATCGGTTCGAAAACCTCGAACTGCTGCTGAAGCTGGCGGAAGCGCGCGGGCTGCGCGTCGTTGTGCAGCTCTATCTTGACTCGGCCCCGGACTGGGTGGGCGAGCGCTACCCGGACGGCCAATTTGTGGACCGCTCGGGGACGGTGATCAAATCGCAGGCGTCGCCGGGGTTCTGCATCGACCACGCCGGCGTGCGCGCGGAGATCGTCAAGTTCCTGCAGGCGCTTTCCGAGCGCGCCAACCGCTCGCCGGCGCTCTACGGTTGGGACGTCTGGAGCGAGCCGCACGTCATCAATTGGGCGGAGTTCCCGTATCTCTCCAATCCGGAATTCTGCTTTTGTCCTTCCAGCCAGGGGCGCTTTCGCGAGTGGCTGAAGACGAAATACGGCGCGCTCGACGCATTGAACGCCGCCTGGTATCGCGGCTTCGAGCGATGGGAGCAGGTGGAGCCGCCACGCGGCTCGACGATTCTCTCCTACACGGATTATCTCGACTGGAGGGCTTTCATTGATGACAAGCTGGCGGGCGATTTGAAAACGCGTGTCGATTCCATCCGCAGCGCCGACGCGACGCACCCCATCACCAGCCACGCTGCCGTGCCCGGGCTTTTCACTTCACCCACGGACGGCTACGGCGAGCCCGACGACTGGAAGATGGCCGCGACCGCCGACTTCTTTGGCACCTCGCTTTACCCCAAACACTCGCAGTCCACGCGCCCGTGGCCGTACGCGATGATTGCGGCCGGGCTCGACTTCACGCGCTCCGCGGGACACAGCTTCGGCAAAGGGTTTTGGATCGGAGAACTGCAGGCGGGGCAAGGTGTCACTGGAATGCGCATCGCCGAAGCGGTGGTCCCGCACGACCTGGAATTCTGGCTGTGGAAAGTACTCTCGCACGGCGCGCGTCAGATTTCGGTGTACGCGTGGTACCCGATGAGTTCCGGCTACGAATTGAACGGCTACGGGCTCATCAATCTCGACGGCACGCTGACCGAGCGCGCGCGCGCCGCCGGGCGCGTGGCGCAGACCATCGCGCGGAACGCCGGCGAAATCCGCCGCTGCACGCCCGCTCCGGCCGAGGTGGCGATCCTCTTCAATCGCCTCTCCTCGATGGTGGGTGGTTCACAGCCGTCGATGTCGAAGCTCGGCAACGCGCAGCGCGACTCCCTAATGGGATTGCACCGCGCGTTTTTCGAGCAACAGATTCCCGTCGATTTCATTCATCCCGAGGACGTCCTTCAAAACCGGCTCGACCAGTACAAAGTCGTTTTCCTGCCGTACCCTGTTATGCTCTCGAAAAACCTCGGCGAGGGTGTGGCGCGTTATATCGAGAATGGCGGGACTGTAGTTGCCGAAGCACGCCTGGCCTGGAATGACGAGCGCGGCTTTTCCAGCGACCGCGTTCCGGGCTTCGGGCTGGATGAAGTTTTTGGAGCAAAGGAGAAACTCATCCGGCCTGTCGAAAAGGCGAAGATCCTCGCTGCGCCCGCGGTGAATCTCCCCGGATGGGCGCCGGGCGAAGCCGCCGCCGCGGAAGCCTTCGAGGAAGATCTCGAGCCGCTGCCGAACGCGCGCGTGCTGGCGAGGTTTGCGAACGGCGAGGCCGCGATTGTGGAGAACCGGTACGGAAAGGGGAGGGCGATTTTGGTGGGTTCCTTCCCAGCGCTATCCTACCAGCGCGCGCACGACCCCTCGACCAAGCGCCTGCTTCTGGCGCTGGCCCGCTCGGCGGGAATCTCTTCGGGGGTTCGTGTGACGGGTATCGGCACTTCCGAGGTCGAAGTGCGCCGGCTCACGAGCGATCGCGTGCAATTCGTCTTTGCCTTCAACCACGCGCGCACGCCCGCCCAGGCGATCATCAACATTCGCTTGCCGTGGTCGCAGGTGAAAGGTCAGAACGTGGAAATGGAGCAGTCCGTCCCGTTGAGGGTCGTAAGGGGTGAGGGGGTTCTGCAGAAAACGTTGGCCGCCGGAGAAATCTGGGTTGTTAGGTTGACGCCCGCTTAGTCAGATTATTGTGCGACGGGCGAGTCGCTTGCGGTCGCTGCTCCGGTTGTACTGCCGCGGATAACATAAGTCTGGTCGGTAAAGTAATACGCTGTGCCGGTTGTCCCAACCTGGGTCGGGGCACCATTCAGGGTATACCCTTGGTATCTCCCGGAACCGTCAATGAGGCCAGGTGCATACGAAAAAGAATACCCGCTCTTGACGCCGCTGGCGAGGACACTGTCAAGCAGCCCCGCAGCCGAAGCGTCGGCGGGAACTCCCGCTGCCGGCGGGCCCAGCTTGATCAGGGTGGTCGAATAACCTTGTCCAAAACTCGATGAATAGGTTACTTCGGCGGTGTTGATGATGCGCATGCTCCCAATCGCCGAAGCCTGGTTGGCCGCAATGCGGCTTCGCAACAGATTGGGAATCGCAATCGCTGCGATGATCAAAATGATCGCAACGACGATCAGGAGTTCGATCAGCGAGAATCCGCGATCCTCACGATGCATGGTCTGTAACCCTCCGCCTGTGATTGGCGCTGGCGGTCCACGGCCCAGCCGCCGTATCTTGCCTTGTTCAGCAGTAGAGAGGTATGGGCAAGTCCGGTACCAATGTGCAATTCTCTTTGCAAGCCAATTTCAATTGGAAACGCAGAACTTCCCACACCTGTCACTCTGCATCCTACCACAGAGTGACAAAGAGTGGGACCTAGGCCGACAAAATTTGTCAAGAGTATTAACTGTATGGTTAAGGGGTGCGCGTGGGGATCAGTCTCAATAATCTGGCTCTGGGCGGGGCAAACGGGCGACTTTCTGACCGCACACGCATCGCTTCCCGCGGTGCTCGCGGGGTGGTAACCGTACTGATAATGGTCGCGCGCGGTCTCTCCGTCGCAGCGGCTTTATTGGCACTCACTGTCCCAGCGCGAGCTCAATCCGCGCCGGGCGTGCTGCTTGGACGCGTGACGGGACCGGCGGGCGAAGGGCTCTCCGGCGTGAACTTGCAACTCACCGATGAAGCTTCGCGGTCGCTCGTCTACCGCGCGACGACTGACGCGGCAGGCAATTTTCAATTCATCGGAATTCCTCCGGGAAGCTACACCTTGGAGGCAACGGCTCCGGATGGGCGCAGCGTGACGCGGCGGCACCTGGAAATACGATCCATGGCCACCCTCGAACTCAACCTGACAGTTTCTTCTTCGATGGCGACTCCGCTGCGCACAACTCCTCAAACTCGTGCCATCGACCGCGAAGTCTCATGGGGCACACAGTTCGGCGCGTTCTCGATTTCCAAACTCCCCATTGCGCGAAATGTTTGGGCGGTTCTCGAGAGCCAGGAACCTTCCACAGTGACCGACCGGCTGGACGTCGGCGGCCTGCGCACGGGCGAAGCCGCGCTTTTCGGCGCGCTGGGCGCATCGTGGACGGAGAATCAGTACGAGCTCAATGGCTTCAATGTGACGGATCCTTACCAGCCGGGACGTCCGCTTGCTGACCCCGACCTGGATGCTCTCATCGAATTGTACGCGGTATCCGGCGCAAAGCCCGCGACATTCCCAAGTGCGGGCATCAACCTGACCTTTTCAACTCCTGTTACAACGGGAGATGTGCACGGCGCGGCCCGGGGGTTCTATTCCGGGCAGAGATTGCAAAGCGACAACCTCGATGCACGCCTCGCCCGGTTTCACTTTCCCGGCCCTGAGCGTTTCATGCACCTGGGGGACGGAGCCGTTCAACTGGGCGGCAAGCTTCCGCTCCGCTCAGCGCCCTGGCCCTTCTTCGCTTCTCTCTCGACTCAACAGCTCTCGAAGAACCTTGGCGGCTTTTCCGAACCAATCGACGTGCGCGTCTACCGCGCGCTGACGGAATTTACGCCGTTTTCCCACGGTTCTCAACGGGTGGACCTCCTTTACTCCGGCCAACATATCTTCAACTCGCGCGAAGGAGCCGAGCCGCGCCTCGCGCCGGGCGCCACAACGCGCGCCAATCAGAACTTCCATCAGTTCCAGGCGCGCTGGCAACGGAGGTTGGACTCCACGACGTGGCTCGCAACGGGTTTCGGTGTCGCGCACGCCATCGTTTCTTCCGAGATCCAGCCGGGACTCGAGGGAGCCAGCACCATCGAGTTGCCGCTTCTTACCCGGACGGGTCCCGCGCCACTTTCCCGTGCTGGACTTCGGACCCGCTATGAGGGCAACGCGCTGGTTCAGGCGGTGCGCGCCAATCATGTGTTGAGCCTCGGCGCGGACGCACAGCGCAGCTCCATCTCCAACCGCTGGGACTCGCTGGGGGGAATGGAGCAAGTGCTCGTCAACGGCGTGGGCACGGAAGTGACGCGCTGGAATACGCCCGCGCGGGCGCACGCGCACGTCCAAAACATTGCCGCGTTCGCGCAGGATGCTTGGCGACCGACGCGCTGGCTGCGCCTGCCGCTCGGCCTGCGGCTGGATTCCTCCTCGGGACAGGCGGCGGGCACGCCCGCCGGGATTCGCTGGACGACGCTTCAGCCGCGGGCCGGCCTTGTCGTGCCGGTGGCTCGAACCGGCCCGGTGTTGCGCGCCAGCTGGTCGCGCTACGCGCACCTGTTCCAGGGCCGCTATCTCGACTTCGGAAATCCGGCGGCGCTGGGCGGGCGGGTTTTCTCATGGCAGGATTTGAACGGGGACCAAGCGGCTCAAGCGGGTGAGATTTCAACCCTGCTCCGTGTTTTCGGCGGCCCCTATTCCGCGCTCGACCGCAACCTTGCCCGTCCTTTCACCGACGAGGTCAGCGTTGGCCTGGACCAGGATTTCAGCCCGGGTATCCGCGCCAGCGTCCGCTTCTTCCGGCGCGACTCGCATCGCCTGATTGGGCTCTCGAACGTCGGTGTTCCAATGCGGGACTACACTCCCATCAGCTTTCCCGATCCGGGAAACGACGGAATCCCCGGCAACGCCGACGATCAACTCTTGACACTCTACAACCGCGACCCCGCAGCCCTGGGGCGCGATTTTCTCATATTGACCAACCCACCCGGCGGTCACGCAAGCTTCAAAGGATTCGAGATTCGCCTGACCAAACCACTCGATCGCTTCTGGGGATTCTCGGCGAGTTTCACGGCCATGCGCACGCTGGCCGCAACCAGCCCGGGGAACTCGGTGGGGGAGAACGATTGGGGATTTGTGGGGGCGCTGGGCGCGGACCCGAACACCCTTGTTTTTGCCTCGAGCCGGACCTATTTTGATCGCGCCTTCGTCGGCAAGGCAATCGGGAACTACAGAGCTCCTGGCAAAATACAGCTTTCCGCCGTCGTGAAGTACTACGACGGCTTGCCTTTCGGACGGATGCTGTTTGTGGAGGGTTTCAATCAGGGACCGTTTTTCGTGCGTGCCACGCCGCGCGCCCACCCCGGCGGGTTTCAGACGCAATTCAACCTGACCGTCGATGTGCGGGTGGCCCGGGAATTTGCTGTGCGGCGAGGAACGCTTGCGGGTTATCTCGATGTCTTTAATATCCAGAATCTGAACAACAACACACTGGAAGGCGACCTGACCGGCCCGATGTTCGAAGCGCGCGTGCCGCTCGCCATCCAGGCGCCGCGCACGGCGCGACTCGGGTTCGAGTGGAGGTTTTAATTGCAGGGGCGGGTCTGAGACGCGCCCCTACGCAGGTATCTCAATTTCCGTGCCGCGGCGCTCGGCCGAGAGGTAGGCACTGTAGAGGACAGCGATGGTATCGCGGCCGAGTTCCGCGCCGCAGAGCGGCTCGCGATCGCGGCCGATGCTCTCCATGAAATCCTGAAATTCCTGTGGGTAGCCGTGCTGCCAGTCTTCGTCCGGTGCCGGATGGCTCCAGCCCTGCTTGGTGCCGAGTTTTTCCGTCACGTACACGTCCTTCAGGAATTCCTCCTTGGGGTTGTAAGTTTCAAGCGCGTCGATGGGATTCAGGTTGCAGCGCGTGCGGTGGTTGTTGGCGAAGACCTCCAGCCAGTTGTGTACACCGCCCAGGACGAGTTCACAGGAAAAGATATCGGCGACCGTGCCATCCGCGAACGTGATGTGCATCTGTCCGTAATCTTCGATGTCGTCGTAGGTGGTGCGGAGGAAGCCCAGGTCGCGAAAGTTCCTCATGCGCGTGATCTCATGCGTGCGCGCGGAGACGGTGGCAGGCCGGATCGGCTTCCCGTCGCGCGTTTCGCCCTCCGCGCGTTTCAGGTGGAGCGCCGCGGTCAAGGGATGGCAGCCCTTGCCCACCAGCGACCCGCCGCCCGAGAATTTCCAGATGCCATAGTAGGGCGAGTGCGAGCCGCTGTGGGATTCGTCGCCGATGATCCAGAGAATCTGGCCGCCGCTTTTGGCCAAGATTTCGCGCTCCTTGGCAACCGCGGGCGCGTAAACCCAATTCTCCGCGTAGCAGATCTTTTTGCCAGCCGCGTGTGCCGCGGCGAGGATGCGATCGCAACTCGCCATCGCCTCGCGCAGCATGATTTCCTTGCTGAAGTTGTTGCCGCGAAAGTCATCGGTCCCCGGTCCGTAGTAGCCTGTAAAAGGTTTCTCGATGATGACGTGTTTGCCGCGCTCGAGCGCCGCGACCGCGAGCGGTTCGTGGGTAGAGCCCGGCGTGCAGAGGTCGACGGCGTCGCAGGCATCGCAAAGCTCATCAATCGAGGCAAACACTTTGATCCCGCGATCGCGGGCGAAGGCCGCAGCCGAGTCGGGGGACTTTGACGTTACTCCGACAACTTCGATCGGCACGCCATAGACGCGGCGGAATGCCTCGAAATGAAAGCGCGCGGCAAACCGCGCGCCAATGATGCCAACCCGGATGGGATGAGCCATGCGGCGCTCCTTTCGCCTGTTCAGCATTGCCCGGAGAGAAGAACAGGTTTGTCTTGACCCTCACCGTGAAGCGGGCGATTCTATCACCATTGAAGGAAATGTGTGATTTGCACCCCATGCGGCCCGTTCTGTTGTTCGCAACGCTCGCCCTGATCGCCCTGAGCCGTCCCTCGACGTTGGCCGGCAGCACGCTTCGAGATGCGCTCGCGGGGAGCGGCATCGCAGCCTCGGGCCGAAACGCCGCCGACCTCGACAGGAAAATCACGAGCTACGCAAACCTCGATGCCCCGGATGTATATGTCATCGGCTACTATCCGGATGCTGGCGGCGGACTGCTCGGTGAAACCCTGTATGTGGACCTCTACAGAAAACTCCAGGCCGTCTGGGTGACGCGGCGGTATGGGCGCAACGCCGAAGGTGGCGACCATCAATCGCTGTTCGGTGGGTCGGTGGTCGGGATCATGAAGTCAGGCGACTATTTTCTGATCGACACTCACGTGAATCCCTCCGCGAGCCTCACGCTGATCGTGGACAAAGACCTGAACTACCAGGACACCCTTTACGGCTGGGCAGTGGCCGTTTTCCCCGATGGCCTGGTGGTCTATCAGCACAGCGAAGTGCACTTTGCCCCCACACACTACGTGGAGATGTCGGTCTACGACCCGCGGAACAAGAAACACTGGCAGATCTATCCCCAGAAACCCTATCAGCCGGTCCGCCAGCAGCATGTCGAGAAGGTGCGCGCGGCGTACCAAAAGCGCGGTGACGCCTGGTTTCGTGAGCACAACCATCATGGTGATCCGGAGTTGTTCGACAACGGCTTCCAGGGTGAGGTGGCGACCAATGAGGCCACGCACTCGCTCGCGTTCCTGATTGCCTTCGACAATACGGACACGTGGGATTATGCTGATAAACTGAAGCTCGAGAACTTCGGCGCACTGGCCCACAGCCTGGCGGACTATAAAATCTCCGCCTCACCGCCGGAGGGCATTTTTGAAACGTTTGGGCAAGGGTTGCAGGGGTTGATACGCGGGAATCTGCAGGATACGTTTCTCGACTTGTTCAAGACGGACGGCGAGACGCAGGAAATGGTTCGGCGGGCATTGGCCAGCGCGGCAGAATCTCCGGACGATTGGCGTCGGCGACTGATCGGCCTCGACGCGCGCTGGGGACGGCCGGAAGTCTGGAGGAAACTGCAGGCGACTCTCGCTACGCCTCCGGAAGCAACGGAGGTGATCTGCGTTTTTCGTCATCTCGATCAGGAGCGGAGTTGGGAATACCGCGAGATGCTCCTGGCCGAATTCCAGAAGAAATTCGGGGACCGGCCACTCAGCGAATACCTGGATGCGAGTACATTGAGCAAGGTTTTCGTACATTAAGCCCTTCGCACTCTTCACAGAGGAGTATTGAGAATGTCAAATCTCTCTCGACGTGAGTTTTTAAAGAAATCGGCGGCCACAGCGGCAGGCGCGGTGGCCTTCGAATCGGTTCTGAGCCATGGCGCGGCGGCGAGTGCGCCCGACCTGAAGTTTCCGACCGCCCCGCGCGAGCGGCTGGCGGTGGCCTCCTGGCCGTTTCGCATGTTCATCGACGCGCCGGGCAACAAGTGGGCGCGCGATGCCAAGCAGCCCGGCATGGACCTGAAAGACTTCGGCGCGATGGTGATCCAGAAATTCGGACTGCACAACATCGAACCTTTAAGTTTCCATTTCCGTTCGACCGACGCAGCGTACTTGGCCGAGTTCCGCGCCGCCACGGAAAAGGCCGGGGCGCGGATCATCAACATTCCGGTGGACGCTCCGGACAGTGTTTACGACATCGACGCCACCAAGCGGGCGAAGGCCGTGGAAAAGGCGAAGGCGTGGATTGACATTGCTGTGGTGCTGGGCTCACCGAGCCTGCGCTTCCACATCGCAGGCGGGCGGAAGCTGAAACCCGATGTCGGCCTGGCCGCCGAGAGCCTGACGCGGGTCGCCGAGTATGCTGACGAAAAGAAGGTTTTGGTGAACCTCGAAAACGACGACAATCGCACCGAGGATCCGTTCTTTATCGTGCAGGTCTTGGAGAAGGTGAATAACCCTTACTTGCGCGCACTGCCCGATTTCTGCAACTCCATGCTCACCCACGACCAGGAGTTCAACAACCGGGCGATGGAAGCGATGTTCAAGCACGCTTACAACATCGCCCACGTGAAAGACTCCGAAGTGGGCGATCAGAACAAGCTGTACACCGTTGACGTCGCCAGGTGCTTTGAAATCGCCAAGGCCGCCGGCTATCGTGGCTACTTCTCGATGGAGTGGGAGGGCGCAGGCGAGCCTTACGCAGGCACGCAGAAGCTGATCGATCTGAGCCTCAAGTCTTTGGTGTAGCGCCAGAGCACAGCCATGGCCGCAGGCTCTCCCTTGCTTTGGGCGGACGCTGGGGCGGCGCCAGATGTATGATGAACAGAGGGAAGGGAGGTTCTCCCTCCGATCCGAATTGAACGTCCGGGCCCCGAAGCCCGGGAGGAAGAAGGATTTATGGCTGAAGAACGGCTGAAACTTGCCGTCTTTATTGATTTCGACAACATTCAGATCGGCGTCAAGGACACACTGAGCAAGGAATTTGACGTCTCACTGGTGCTGGAAGCGCTGAAGGAGCGCGGCGAGGTGGTGACGAAGGTTGCCTACGGCGACTGGCCACGCGCCGGCGAGCAGAGCCGCCAGATGACGCAGCACGCAGTGCAGATGGTGCAGCGCAACGTGACGCCGCGCGGCGACAAGAACGGCGCGGACATCAACCTGGCGCTCGACGCGCTGGAGATGGCTTTCAACCGGCCGCACATCAATGCCTTCGCCATCGTGGGCGGCGACAGCGATTTCATCGCCCTGGTCGAGAAGCTGAAACAGTACGACAAGCGCGTATACGTGGTGGGCGGGCGGGCGTTCACCAGCAACATCCTGCAGCGCAACTGCCACGAGTTTATTACCTACGAGAACCTGCTCAAGGGGCAGGAGAGTCCGCGGACGACGCGCTCGCCGCGCGAACGTGCGCGGGCCACTGCGGACAGCCGTTCCCTCGCATCGGCGCTCGGTAACGTGCAGCGTGCACTCAAGATCCTGGCCGAGCGCGAGGTTGCGCCGCAGGTCGGACTGCTCAAGAGCACGCTCCTGCAACTCGATCCAACTTTCAGCGAGCGCGATTATGGCGTGGGTTCATTCCTGGAGTTCATGCAGAAGATGGAGCGCGCCGGTTATGTGCGCCTGCGCCGCACGGAGCGCGGTTTTCTGGTGGAACCTGCGGACGGGGACACGGAGGCTGCGGTCACGCCTCCGGCGACTGCGGCGGTTGCGCCATCAGAAGTGACCGAAGAGCCACCCGCGACGGCGCTTGCACAAGAGCCCGCGCCCCCGAGTACTCCGGAAAGCCGCGCCAGCGCTGCCGCGGCACTCGAACATTTGAAGCAGGCCATGGCCGAGGCCACCGCCAAGGCGCCGACCAAGCCGCTCTATCTCCGGCAGATCAGCCAGATGCTGCGGGCAGCGGGGCAGGACTACGACTCGCGTCGGCACGGTTTCCGCGCCATCCTCGATTTGCTGCATCAGGCGCAGCGCGAGGGTTGGTTGAGATTGCACCGCGACCGCAAAGGCGTGTGGAGGGTCTTTTCTGCAGCGCCCTCGGCGGCAGGAGCGGAGCCCGCACCGGCCTCGCCTCTGGAAACGGTCTCTGCAGCCGAGCCGTCAGCCACAGAGATCGACGCGGGCCAGGCGGAAGTGGATGTGGCTTGGGAAATGCCCACGCCCGTCGAAGAGATCCCGGTCGAGGAACCAGCGCTTCCTCCCGAACCTCCGCCCCTGGTGGTCGAAGAGGCGGGACCCGTCGAAGCTCCACCCGCTGAGCGCAAAGCCCGCAAGCCGCGCGCCGCAAAAGGGACAAAGAGCGGCACGCGCAAGAGCTCGCCACGCCGGAAGCCGAAAGAACCCAGCGTCGGGTAGCGCCGGTCCCGCAGGGCGGGATCGGCACGCCTCCGAAGCGCGCATCACGATTAAGCCAGCTCACGCCTGTGTTCATTTCGCCGCGGGGCCCGGCATTTTCATGTACTCCCGCAAGGTTTGAAACACATAGCCGCGCTTCTTCAACTCCGGGATCAGCGTGGAGAGTACCTCGACCGAAATCGGCAGTTCGTGGAACACGAGGATGTGCGTGTAGATTCCCTTCCGCTCGCGCTGCTCGATCCTCTGTACGACGTAGTCGTGCTCGGTCTTTGCCGCGGCAAGTGGCGACTTGAGTTTCGCATAGATGTAATCCTGCGAATCGACGTCCTCGAGGGCTGGGGCTTCCGAAACATCGCCCTTCGACTTGGTCATGACGTGGTATCCGCGCGCTTCGATCTTTTTCCGCAGCGCCTCCCAGACGTCCCAGTCGGGCGGGCGAACGTATTGGGGGCGCACTCCCGTGACCGATTGAATGATCCTCGAGGCCCGGTCGATGTCACTCAAGATCCATTCTTCTCCGTAACGTTTCACCATCCGGCTGAAGGCGCCGTGTCCGTAGGTATGGTTTTCGATTTCGTGCCCTCGGCGGTGCACTTCCTCGGCCGCCTGCCGGCAATTGATCCCCACGTCGATTCCCCGGCAAAATTCATTTGCCGAATCAGCCAGGCGAAATCCCATCACAAAAAACGTCGCCTTCACGCCTTCGCGGTCGAGCAGTTCCAACAGGCTGGGAGATGAAACGCCGTTCTGTGACTTTCTCCCCACCAATACGTACGGCTTCGGGCCATCATCGAAGGTCAGCGCGATGAGTTTCCGGCCAGCCGCGCCGGGGGAGGCGTGCTCCTGGGCGCGCGCCGGCGCGGGTAGGATGGCGCGGGCCGCAAGAAGGACACTTGCGAGCGCCAGACCAATTCCCGGCGACCGAAAACGCCAATTCGTCTTCATCCTTACCATTCTATTCTGGAGCCGCGAACTTGCGGGCGGATCTTTTCGGTTGAAGAAAGGCTGATCTCACGCAAAGGCGCGAAGGCGCAAAGGAAAGCCTGGGGATGGGCGTTAGGTTGTCACCCCCGCGCAAGCGGGGGAGCACGCTTTCTCCGAAGCAACTGCCCTCAAAATACATCGTCACCCCCGCGTAGGCGGGGGGGTGGATTCACGTTTGAAGTGCAACACAGGAGGAAGCATAAGCGAGGACTTCGTGAGGGGTCAAGAAGCGGAGGCATTTGCGTGGGGTGTTGTTGTAGCGTTGGACGCAGGCCTGGAGAT
>Ga0315281_10004842_pt1 | contig 19435 bp, 13 predicted proteins | sample YL17G07_0_MG_FD_204540 | JGI IMG/M metagenome (GOLD analysis project Ga0315281, IMG submission 204540) | Sediment microbial communities from Yellowstone Lake, YNP, Wyoming, USA - YL17G07_0 | ecosystem: Environmental > Aquatic > Freshwater > Lake > Sediment | place: USA: Wyoming | collected... | reverse complement strand
GCTTGAGGCGCGAAAGATAGTCGACGAAGACCTTCCCCTGCAGATGATCCATTTCATGCTGAATGCATACGGCCTGCAGCTTTTCGGATTCGAATTCGAACGGCTCGCCGTCCAGGCCCACTGCGCGCACGTGTATCCACTCGGCGCGCTCGACAGCCTCATAAACCCCCGGGACAGAAAGGCAGCCTTCTTCGCAATACTGGGAACCTTCGCTTGCAAGTATCTCAGGGTTGATCAGCACCAGCAGCGTATCGCGCGCTTCCGATGTGTCGATGACAATGACCTGCTTGTGCAAATCGACCTGCGTCGCCGCGAGCCCGATGCCGGGGGCTGCGTACATGGTTTCGGCCATGTCGCGCACCAGGGCGCGGATGTCTTCGGTAATTTCCGTTACCGGGGAGGCCTTGCTGTACAACCGCGGGTCCGGGTAACGCAGAATGGGGAGCAGCGCCATAAAAACTTGCAAATTGAATGCATTAGATGCAGAATTTAACGCAGACTATAAATTGCGTGCTATGCTGCTAGCAAAGCGTTCGCTGCGCGCGTTTCCACGTGAGGATGCCATGCGAAAGTCTATCATATTCTTTCTGCTCGCTTTTTCGGTGTTCCCGTCCTGGGTGCTCGCGCAGGGCGAGCCTAAGCTGCAGGACAACGCGCCCGACCGTTACATCGTCGAACGGGGCGATACGCTTTGGGGTATCGCCGGGAAGTTCCTGAAGGACCCATGGCGCTGGGCGGAGATCTGGCGCCTCAATCAGGACCAGATCAGGAATCCCCAGCGTATCTATCCCGGCAATGTGATCATTCTAGACCGCACCAAGGGTGCGGCCCAACTCGCAATGAGTGGCGAGACGGTCAAGCTTGCGCCGCAGGTTCGCGTCGAAACGCCTTTGCAGCAGGCGATTCCATCCATTCCGCCCAGGATCATCGAGCCGTTCCTGTCCCGGCCCCTGGTGATTGAGGAAGGGGGTCTGCAGAAGGCACCGCGCATCATCGGCACCCAGGAGGGCACTGTCTATCTGGGCGCCGGGGGAGTGGCGTACGTAAACGGAATTGGAGAAAGCAAGGAGGCAAACTGGCAGATATTCCGGCCGGGCCTCCCGCTGCTGGATCCGGATAGCAACATGACGCTGGGGTTCGAGGCCATCTTTCTCGGCACGGCTCGCGTGCTGAGTTTTGGCGAGCCTGCCACAATCCACATCGTCAACTCGACAGAGGAAATCAGCCAGGGCGACCGGTTGCTTCCCGCGGGGCCAGTGGTAATGAACCAGTATGCGCCGCATCCGCCGAAATCATTTGTGAAAGGGCGCGTCATTGCTGTCTTCGGCGGCCTCCTGAACAGCGAAGGTGGCAAAAACTCCATCGTGTCGATCAACAAAGGCTCGCTCGATGGCCTGGAGATGGGACATGTGCTGACGATCATGCGCACCGGCGCCACCATCCCGGACCCCCAGTCGACCATTTCGCGCGACCGTGCCCCGCAGATCCGCCTGCCCGACGAGCGCTATGGCCTTGCATTCGTGTTCCGGGTCTTCGGTGGGGTATCTTATGCGCTCATTATGGACAGCTCGCGGCCCGTTTCACCGGGCGACGCAGTACAGACGCCCTGATCCTGACTCGTGGCCTGACCCGCGGGCGCATGAGATCCAACGACGAGCTCGCGTCCTGGATCGATCTTAGCCTGGTCCCCGGTCTGGGAGCCCAAACCTACAGGGCACTGCTTTCGGCGTTCGGCCTGCCAGGCAATATCCGCTCGGCGTCGCACGCGCAGCTTGCGCGGGTCGTATCGGACGCGATCGCCGGAAGGATTCTCGAGGATGGGCGCACGCCACTTGTGGTCGCCGCGTGCGAATGGGCAGAACAGCCTGGTAGGTCGGTGGTTACGCTTGCGGACGCAGACTACCCGCAGCAGCTGCTGCAGATTCCAGACCCACCTGTGCTGCTTTACGTAACTGGCGACATGCGAATGCTCGGCGCGCCTTCGCTCGCCATCGTCGGCAGCCGCAATGCCACGCAGCAGGGCGTAACGAACGCGGAACGCTTCGCAAGAGCGCTGAGCGAAGCGGGCCTGACCATCGTAAGCGGCCTGGCATTGGGCATCGATGCCGCGGCACACCGCGGTGGGCTGACCGGACGCGGCTCGACGATTGCAGTGCTCGGCTGCGGGGCAAACGTCGTCTATCCACTGGGCAACGAGCCGCTGTTTGCCCAAATCGCCGAAAACGGCGCGATCGTCTCCGAATTCCCGCTTGGCACACCTCCCGCCCGCGAGAATTTCCCGCGCCGAAATCGCCTGATCTCTGGACTCTCCCGGGGATGCCTGGTGATCGAAGCGGCCCTCGCTTCAGGTTCACTGATCACGGCAAGGCTCGCCTCCGAGCAGGGACGTGATGTGTTTGCCGTCCCCGGCTCAATTCATTCGCCGCATTCGAAGGGCTGCCACGCACTCATTAAGCAGGGCGCGAAGCTGGTTGAGTCCGCACAGGACGTGCTCGAGGAACTCGGGCTCGACGCCGGATCCTCGAACATCCCCAATTCATCGGGGCCGTCTGGCGGCCTACTACCACATATGGGGTATGATCCGTGCACCATCGACACCCTGATTCAACGCTCCGGCTTGACGGCTGAGGCCATATCGGCGATGCTGTTGACGCTGGAGTTGGAAGGAAAGGTGGGCAGCCTTCCCGGAGGCGTATACCAACGCATCAGCTGAGGTCCGTGCGCATAAATGTTCGATGTCCTCGTTTACCTGTTCGAAAACTACTATCAGGCCGACGGCTATCCCGATCACGACACGCTGAGCCGAAAGCTGCACGCAGCCGGGTTCGAAAATGAAGACATTAGCGAGGCGCTCGACTGGCTGAACGGCCTGGCACGCTTCAACGACCACGAACTGCCGCAAACGCTCGATACGAGCGCTTCGCACCGGGCGTACACGGGCGACGAACTGGACAAGCTTTCAACCGAAGGACGCGGGTTTCTCGTCTTTCTGGAATCCGCCCGGGTTCTGTCTCCGGTTCTGCGCGAGGTCATTCTCGAGCGCGCGATGGCCCTGCCAGAGGAAGTGGTCGGCCTGGAAAAGCTAAAGGTAATCGCGCTGATGGTGATATGGGCGCGCAAGGGTAGCGTCGATGCACTGATACTCGACGAACTGCTTCCTGACGGCGAAAAACGCCAGATGCATTAGGCCTCTAGCGGGCGACGACGTCCGCAAATCAGGCCCCGCACAACATCATTCCTTGCTTGTCTGCACGGATTGCTCTTATCATTCTGCGCTTTTGCGTTCCGGCGTTCGTTAGCCGCATCGGCTGAAATAATCACCGCGTGACAAGGATTCTCATCATCAGCATGAACCTGTGCACCCCTGGCTACGGCTGCGGATCCCCGTCTGGCCATGGGCTTGCGCGCATTCTGGCAACGCGCCGCATGGCACCCTATGGCTAAGAAACTCATCATTGCGGAAAAGCCTTCGGTGGCAAACGACATAGCTCGAGCGTTGGGTGGATTTACGCGCAGCGGCGACTACTATGAGAGCGACCAATTCGTCCTTTCCTCCGCGATCGGGCATCTGGTTGCGATCGCGGCCCCGGAAACATATGAAGTCAAACGCGGCAAGTGGTCGCTCACCAATCTTCCAGTCATTCCGCCGCATTTCGACCTCATGCCGATCGAGCGAACCGAGGATCGGCTGAAGCTCCTCGCGCGGCTGATGAAACGCAAGGACGTCACCGGCCTGATCAATGCCTGTGACGCCGGGCGCGAAGGCGAACTGATATTCCGCTACATCGTTCAGCACGCTGGCAGCAAAAAGCCTATCGAAAGACTCTGGCTGCAATCGATGACGCCATCGGCCATCCTCGAGGGTTTCGCCTCGCTGCGTTCGGACGAGGCCTTACGCCCGCTGGCCGATGCGGCCGTTTGCCGTTCCGAATCGGACTGGCTGATCGGCATCAACGGCACCCGCGCAATGACCGCGTTCAATTCCAAGGAAGGCGGCTTCTACAAGACGACGGTAGGGCGGGTGCAAACGCCGACGCTTGCTATCCTGGTCGAACGCGAGCAGCGAATCCGCAGTTTTGTCCCGAAAAACTATTGGGAGCTGCACGGGACTTTCTCCACCGGCAAGGCCGAATACACCGGCCGCTGGTTTGACGAGAAATTCGAGAAGCCGCAGCGGGACGAGGACAACGATTCCCGCCCCGAGCGCATCTGGGACGAACAACACGCAAGCGCCATCCGCGCCAAGTGCGAGGGCAAGCCGGGTATTGCAACCGAAGAATCCAAGCCAACCACGCAACTCTCTCCACTGCTGTTCGACCTTACAAGCCTGCAGCGCGAAGCGAATGGACGTTTCGGCTTCTCGGCCAAGATGACGCTTTCGCTCGCGCAGGCCCTCTACGAAAAGCACAAGGTCCTCACCTATCCGCGAACCGATTCCCGCGCATTGCCACAGGACTACATCTCCACGGTGCGCTCGGCAATGGAAATGCTGACCGGTGGAAAGACCCGCAAGCCTGTCGGGCTGCTGGCCTCATACGCGCCGTTTGCGGCACAGGTCCTCAAAGAGGGATGGGTGCGGCCGAACAAGCGCATTTTTGACGATGCCAAGGTCTCTGACCACTTCGCCATCATTCCGACGCTCGATGCCCCGCGGCAACTCAACGAAGCCGAGGCAAAACTCTACGACATGGTGGTGAAGCGGTTTCTGGCCGTGTTCTTTCCGGCCGCCGAATTCATGGTCACCACCCGCATTACCCGTGTCGAGGGTGAACCGTTCCGCACCGACGGGCGCGTCATGAACAAACCAGGCTGGCTCGCCATCCACGGTCGGGAATCGCAGACAGGGGATGAGCCCGCTTCGCTGCCTGCCCTGGACGGCCCCAAGGTAAAGGTGGAAGGAATCGAACTGCGTGCGACCGAAACCAAGCCGCCGGCCCGCTTCACCGAGGCTACCTTGCTTTCGGCCATGGAAGGCGCAGGCAAGCTCGTCGAGGATGAGGACCTGCGCGAGGCCATGCGCGAGAAGGGGCTCGGAACGCCGGCCACGCGCGCCGCCGTCATCGAAGGGCTCATCTTCGAGGATTACCTGCACCGCATCGGGCGCGAACTGCAGCCGACCCCCAAGGCTTTCTCGCTGATGTTCGCACTCAAGCACTTCGGCATCAATGAGATCACCTCACCGGAGCTTACCGGGGACTGGGAGTACAAGCTCAGGCAGATGGAGCGCGGCGAACTCAAACGCTCGGTCTTCATGGACCATATCGTCGATACCACCCGGGAAATGGTGGAACGCATCCGCAATGGAAACATCCCCGACGAGGCCTTTGCTACACTGAAGACACCGTGCCCGAAGTGCGGCGCCACGGTGCAGGAGAACTACCGCAAGTTCCAGTGCCAATCCTGCGACTTTGCCATCTGGCGCGTTATGTCCGGACGCGAGCTTGCCCCCGAGGAAGTGGAGGAGTTGATCGAAAAGCGGATCGTGGGGCCGCTCACCGGGTTCCGCAGCCGCATCGGCAGGCCGTTTGCCGGGGCGCTAAAGTTTTCAGCGGAGATGAAAGCCGAGTTCGACTTCGGTCAAAGCGGCGACGGCAGAGACGGCGACAGGGAGACGCCGGACTTTTCAGGTCAACAACCCTTGGGCGCCTGCCCCAAATGTGGAGCGCATGTGTACGAACAACCGATGGCGTACCTGTGCGAGAACTCTGTGGGCCCCCAGCGCAACTGCGACTTCCGATCCGGGCGCATCATCCTGCAGCGTCCCATCGAACGCGAGCAGATGCTCAAGCTTCTCTCCACAGGCAGGACCGATTTGCTGAATCGTTTCATTTCCAAGAAAGGGCGGCCGTTTTCCGCGTTCCTGGTGCGCGGCGCCGACGGCAAAGTTGGTTTCGAGTTTGCGCCCCGGGTGGGCAAGGCGGCGGGTACCGCCCGCGCCAAACAGAAGGCAGCAGCCGAAAACCCGGAGAAACCCGCCGCGCGCGCTCCTGCGAAGTTCGCAGCCAAAACCACGAAACCACGCGCCAAGACCAAAGGGACGAAGAAGCTGGCGGGCGCTGTCCGCCGGAAGTCCGCGACCTAGGGTCCAGGGTCGCTAAACGTCCAGGCGCGCGATCAGCGCGTTCTGCTCGATGAAGACGCGGCGCGGGTCCACGTCGTCGCCCATGAGCTTGGTAAAAATATCATCGGCAATGATCGCGTCCTCCACCTGCACTTTCAGCAGGCGCCGCGAGGCCGGATCCATGGTGGTTTCCCACAGTTGTTCGGGGTTCATCTCACCCAAGCCCTTGTAGCGCTGGATCGCTGCACCGCGCTCCACTTCGCCTAGCAGCCAGCGGATGGCTTGCCCGAAGTCGTCGACGCGGTGTTCTTTCTCGTCCCGGGACACGACCGCTCCGGAGCCGATCAGACCCTCGAGCGTCTTTGCCGTGATCTCAATCTGCTTGTAGTCGCCGGAAACCAGGAAGTCCTCATCGAGCATGGTAGCCCTGATGTTGCCGTGATGGTTGCGCTCGATAAGCAACTGGTAACGCTCATTTTTCTCATCGTAACGGGCGCGCACATTGACCCCACCGTTGCCGTTGCCTCTGCCCTGTGGCATCGCCTGTTTCAGCCTGAGCGCGCTTGCGCCGGCCGACTGGGCGCTCGAAAGATCCACGCCAACGCCCCGCATCAATCCCCGCAGCGCCTCGCTGTCAATGATCCTCGAAAGGCGTTTCACCACCGCCTCCGCAAGCAGGTAACTGCGGGCGATTTGCTCCAGCGCTTCGCCGCTGATCGATGCGGCGCCATCCCTGGGCACGAGCACGGCCCCGACCAGGGCCTGCGCGAGCATGAACTGGTCGCGCTCATGATCGTCCTTCAGATAGCGCTCGGTCTTGCCCAGTTTCACCCTGTAAAGAGGCGGCTGGGCAATGTAGATGTGGCCCCGCTCCACGAGCTCGCGCATCTGCCGGTAAAAAAAAGTGAGTAGCAGCGTGCGAATGTGTGCGCCGTCCACGTCCGCGTCAGTCATGATGATGATGCGGTGGTAACGCAACTTGCCAAGATCGTATTCCTCTGCCCCAATACCGGTGCCCAGCGTCTGGATCAGGGTGACAATCTCCTGCGAGGAGAGCACCTTTTCGGGCCGCGCCTTCTCCACGTTCAGGATCTTGCCCTTGAGCGGCAGGATCGCCTGGAATTTTCGGTCTCTTCCCTGCTTGGCCGATCCTCCCGCGGAATCGCCCTCGACGACGTAGAGCTCGCACTTCGAAGGATCCTTTTCCTGGCAGTCGGCGAGCTTTGCCGAGAGGCCAAAGGAATCGAGCACGCCCTTTCGGCGCGTCAGCTCACGCGCCTTGCGTGCAGCATCCCTCGCCCGAGCCGCGTCCACGATCTTGGTGCAGATAACACGTGAGTCGCCGGGGCGCTCCAGTAAGAAACTCATCAGCTTTTCCGCTACGATATCCTCGACGGCCGGTCGAACCTCCGAGGAGACGAGCTTATCCTTCGTTTGGGACGAGAACTTGGGCTCCGGTACCTTTATCGAAAGCACGCAGGTTAGGCCTTCGCGCATGTCGTCGCCAGTCGTCTCCACTTTCGCCTTCTTCGCAATGTCATGGCTATCGATGTACTGGTTGAGCGTGCGCGTCATCGCCGCGCGCAATGCGGTCAGATGCGTGCCGCCATCACGTTGCGGAATATTGTTCGTATAGCACAGCACCGCCTCCTGGTAGGAATCGTTCCACTGCATCGATACTTCGACCGTGATGCCTTCCTTTTGACCGGTGGCGTAAAAAACATTGGGGTGGAGCACGGTCTTGTTACGGTTTATGAATTCGACGAATCCCTTTACGCCTCCGGCGAACGCAAAATCTTCCTCCTTGCCCGAACGCTGGTCGACAAGTTTGATCTTGACGCCGTTGTTCAGAAACGAGAGTTCCCGCAGACGACGGGCCAGAATGTCGTAGTGGTACTCGACAGTGTTGAAAGTCTCCGTGCTGGCCAGAAAATGAACCTCGGTACCGCGCCGTTCCGTCTTTCCCGTTACTCGGAGCGGCGACACGGTCTCACCATATTTGAACTCGACGAAGTGCGCCTTGCCGTCGCGTCGGATGGTAAGCCGTAGCCATTCCGACAGTGCATTGACCACCGAAACACCGACGCCGTGAAGACCACCAGAGATCTTGTACGCATTGTCGTCGAACTTGCCTCCGGCATGCAGCTCCGTCATCACGATCTCGGCTGCCGAGCGTCCCTGAGGATCATCTCGATGCACTTCGGTCGGAATGCCGCGCCCGTTGTCAGTTACGCTGATGGAGTTGTCTGTGTGTATCGTGACGACGATCTCGTCACAGTGGCCACCGAGGGCCTCATCAATGGCGTTGTCGAGAACCTCGAATACCATATGGTGCAGGCCTGTACCATCGGAGGTATCTCCGATGTACATTCCCGGACGTTTGCGCACTGCATCCAGGCCTTTCAATACCTTGATGCTGTCGGAATCGTACTGATCGCTCCTTGCCTGCTCGTTGTTTTCCGGTTCGCTCATTTTTCTGCTGTCTCAAATCCGCATCGGCATCACGACGTACTTAAAATCATCCCGCCCAGGGATGGTGATTAGCGCGCTAGAGTTGGAGTCGCCAAGCGCACAGTCAATCTCCTGGACGTCTACGTTGTTGAGTACGTCAAGCAGATAGCCGACGTTGAAACCTATGTCGAGGGACTCTCCCTTGTAATCGACGTCGAGTTCCTCCTGTGCCTCCTCCTGCTCAGTGTTGCTGCAGATGATTTTTAGCGTCCCATCCGACAGCACCCAGCGGACGCCCCTGAACTTGTCGCTGGTCAGGATAGCGGCCCTCTGCAGGCTTTGAAGCAACTGACTCCGACCGAGCCGTAGTCGGCGAGGCTGGGCCTGCGGGATGACCCGCGTGTAGTCCGGGAATTTCCCGTCTACGAGTTTCGATACGAGCAGCACCTCGCCAAACTTGAATCGCGCCTGACTTGCCGAGAGTTCGATCGCAACCAGGTCGTCGTTATCGGCTAGCAATTTCGCCAGTTCGATTACAGTCTTCCTTGGAAGTATGACTTCCTGGCGCGCAAGGTTCTTGTCTCCTACATCCTTTGCAGCAAAAGCGAGGCGATGACCGTCGGTAGCAATGAGTTTTAGTTGTCCCTCCTCAACTACCATCAGCAGACCATTCAGGTAATAACGAATATCCTGCTGGGCCATTGCATACTGCACCAAACCAATCAGACTCTTGAGCAGTCTCTGCGGGACAGCGAACTTGGTTGGCGTCCCCTCCGCTTCCGAGAGTCTCGGAAAATCCTCTGCAGGCAGAGTCTGCAGGTTAAACCGGCTCTTACCTGACTTTATCTGCAGCCTCTTTTCCTGCATAGCTAACGATACCTCGCTACCTTCGGGCAGCGCACGCAGAATGTCGAGAAACTTTCGGGCGCCGATGGTAATGGTCTTTGCCTCGCCTTGTGCCTCGGTTGCAGCCGAAGCGGTTATCTCGATTTCTATGTCGGTTGCAACTAGATCAATGTGATCAGCCGTCCGCATTAGCAGCACGTTGGACAGGATGGGAAGTGTGTGCCGGCGTTCGATAATTCCAGATACGGCCTGAAGAGGCTTCAACAGCACATCGCGGTTGATCTTGATCAGGGTCATATTATTTTCCTTGATGATGATGATGATGGCGGCCGGTTACGTGGAAAACATCTGTATCGCGAGCATTGACGCGGTAAGAGGACGAATCAAACCCTGTGGACAAACCCTCGCAAAGCGGTGCACTGATTCCGCATAACTAATCCCATTGATCACGTCACGGTACTTACGCACATTTCCTCCCACATCTATACCGGCGGTTTTCATCCTTTGAGAACTTGCTCGAGGACGTGGTAATCCCGATTGATGTCGTGATCCTTTTCGCGCAGTGTGGCAATAGTTCGGCAGGCGTGCAGCACTGTAGTGTGGTCGCGGTTGCCAAAGGCATCTCCAATATCAGGCAGACTCAATTGCGTGAGTTCCTTTGCCAGTGCCATGGCGACTTGGCGAGGGCGGGCGATGTTCCGGCTCCGCTTCTTAGAGTGCATGTCTGAAATTTTTATTTTGTAGTAATCCGCAACCGTTTTCTGAATGTTGTCGACCGTAATTTGCCGGTTCTGCGCCGAAAGCAGGTCGCGTAGCGCTTCTTTCGCCGAATCGAGATTGATGTTCTTACCGTTGAATCGTGCATACGCCATGACGCTCTTTAGCGCTCCCTCCAACTCCCGGACGTTCGACCTGATATGTTTGGCGATGAAAAACGCGACTTCCTCGCTGATCTTCACGGGCACTGCCTCAGCCTTCTTGAGGATGATCGCGACGCGCATCTCCTGTTCCGGTGGTTCGATTGCGATCGACAGACCCCAAGAGAAGCGGGACTTGAGCCGTTCGTCGATACCCGCAAGGTCCTTGGGGTACGTATCGCAGGTAATGATGAGTTGCTTGTGAGCTTCAATCAGGGCATTGAAGGCATAAAAAAATTCTTCCTGCGTGCGATCCTTTCCAGTGAAAAACTGGATGTCGTCTATGAGCAGCATGTCCAGCGAGTGGTAGTAACGCTTGAATTCGTCGAAAGACTTTTGCTGATAGGCGCGCACCACATCGGAAATGTATTGGGCCGCGTGCAGGTACCGGACCTTGGCGCGGGGATGTTGCGTCAGAATGAGGTTTCCAACCGCATGTATGAGGTGGGTCTTACCAAGGCCGACACCTCCGTAGATGAACAAAGGGTTGTAGGAGGTGCCGGGATGTTCAGCCACCTGGAGTGCCGCCGCGCGGGCAAGCTGATTGGCCTTTCCGGCGACGAAATTGTCAAACGTGAATTCGGGTATGAGGCTGGAGCGAAGCGGTGCGGCAGTCTTCGGTGCTTGCGGTTGCGCTGTCAGTATCGGGGCCAGGACGGGGATCTCGGCGAGTTCCTTCAAGGCAAGGGAGACTGTGATGGGGGAAGCAAAGAACTCCGCACCCATGCTCTCTATACGAGTGAGGAATCGTTCCTTTACCCACTGCAAAACGAAGCGGTTTGGAGCAAGCAAACGAAGTTCTCCTGAAGGGCCCGTTGAAGCGTCCAACTGGAGCGGCCGGATCCACGTGCTAAATTGTTGAGCCGGAAGCTCTTTTTCAAAGCGGCTCAGACAGGAATCCCAGAATCCTTGCATGGAGTAGGCGGGGTCTTTTCAGGCAGGTAAGTCGACCGTGGATTCTACTCTCTTGGCATCGAGTTATCCACAGGTGCGGCGTTATCCCTCCATTGACAGCCTGCGTAAGAACATCGTCTAATGACAGGTTATTTGATACTCTGGAAAAATCATGAAGCGCACTTTTCAGCCGTCCGTGGTCCGTCGCAAACGTACACACGGGTTTCTGGTCCGCATGCGCACGCGCGGCGGCAGGGCGGTGATTCGCGCGCGGCGTGCAAAAGGGCGGGCACGCCTTGGCGTTTGAGGCGCGCTGAACGGTATCGGAAGGCGCAGAGGCTCCGCGGCGACGCGATTGCCCAGATCCTTGCTGTTACACGGCCTCGCCGCGCAGGTTCCGTTTCTGTCCAGGTCAAACCCAACGGTCTGAACTATCCCCGGCTGGGCTTGGTCGTACCCAAGCGTTTCCTTGCTCGCGCTGTGGACCGTAATCGTGCCAAGCGTGTTCTCCGGGAATGGTTCAGGCGTAACCAGACGCTATTGATCGGTCGGGACCTGCTTGTGCGGCTGGGCACCCGGCCTTCGCAGCTGAAATCGATGATGGCTGACTTCGAGCGCGCACTTGTGTCTGAACGATGAGACCTCTCCTGCGTGTGCTAATTCGGGCGTACCAATACGCGGTAAGTCCATTTTTTTCCCCGAGTTGCCGGTTTTATCCCTCGTGTTCGACGTACGCGCTCGAAGCGCTGGAGCGCCACGGCTCGTTCCGTGGCACATGGCTCGCCGTGAAGCGGCTGCTACGCTGCCATCCTTGGCACCCGGGTGGCTGCGACCCGGTCCCCTGATGATGCTGTCGATATCGCCCCGCAAATGGATACGCAAAGATTGATTCTGTTCTTCGTCTTCTCATTCTCCATCCTCATGCTTTGGGAGGCGTGGCAGAAGGAGGGCCGGCCCCCTCAGGCACCCACGACGACGGAGTCGACGCCCGCCACCGCGCCGGCGCCGAGTGTTACCCCGAACGTCACTCCAAAGGGAACTGGAGGTGTCCCGACTGCATCGGCCGAGGCAGCACCGGTGACACGCGACCGGGTGCGCGTCACGACCGGCGAGATGGTTGCCGAGATCGATACTCTGGGCGGCGATATCGTTTATCTCGAGTTTCTGGAGCACAAGGATCCCAACGACAAAAACAAGAACTTCCTCCTACTGACGCCGGATCACCGTTATTCGGCTCAAAGCGGGCTGATCGGTGCGGACTTACCGAATCACAAGACGCTCTACTCGGCCTCGGCAAAGGCTGTGGCGCTCGCGCCCGGCCAGGACCGCCTCGACGTGCGGCTTGAGGCACCATCGGTCAATGGTGTGAAAGTGGCCAAGGTACTCACATTTCACCGCGACAGCCATCTCATCGATATCACCCACGAGATCACGAACGGTAGTGCTGAACCGCTTGCGGCGCATGCCTATTTCCAGATCACGCGGGATGGAAAGTCTCCGCCTGGAGACACAGCGATGATGTCGACCTATACGGGCGCTGCGGTGTACACCGAGCAGGACAAGTACGTAAAGATCGGGTTCGGCGATATCGACAAGGGCAAGACCCCGTATTCCAAGAGCGCGGACAACGGCTGGATCGGAATGGTGCAGCACTATTTTGTGACTGCGCTGTTGCCCCTGGAAAAACAGCCCCGGGAGTTCTACTCCAGAAAGCTCGGGGACGATTTTTACGCGGTTGGAGTGATCGTGCCCACCCCAGCGATTGCGCCCGGCGCGACCGGGAAAGTGTCGTTGCCGCTGTACGCCGGTCCTCAGGAGCAGGACAAGCTGAAGTCCATCGCACCGGGGCTTGACCTCGTTGTGGATTACGGCTGGCTCACGGTCATCGCCGCGCCGCTGTTTTGGGTGCTTCAGTACTTTCACGCCTGGCTGAACAATTGGGGGCTTGCCATCATCCTGCTCACGGTGGTCCTCAAGCTGATTTTCTTTCCCCTGTCAGCGGCGAGCTACCGCTCGATGGCCAAGATGAAGCTGGTTTCGCCGCGACTCATGAAGCTGCGTGAGCAGTACGGCGATGATCGGGTGAAGATGAACCAGGCGATGATGGATCTGTACAAGACGGAGAAGATCAACCCGCTGGGCGGGTGCCTTCCAATTGTGGTGCAGATTCCGGTGTTCATTGCGCTCTACTGGGTCCTTCTGGCGGCAGTCGAACTTCGTCACGCGCCGTTTTACGGGTGGATCATCGATCTGGCCTCCCCCGATCCCTGGTACGTTCTTCCTGCGCTGATGATGGGCTCGATGATCATCCAGACCAAGATGAACCCGACGCCGCCCGACCCGGTGCAGGCCAAGGTGATGATGATCATGCCCTTTGCTTTTGGGGTGATGTTCTTCTTCTTTCCCTCGGGCCTGGTGCTCTACTGGTTCGTCAACAACATCCTGTCAATCCTTCAGCAGTGGCAGATTACCCGCATGATGGGAGACGGCAAGGCGGCAGTGCGGCGCTAGGGCCTGCAACGCCCCTGCTCGAACGAAACTGCCGTCCCGGGTTTGATTGTGTCAATCCGATTTGGGCAGCATTTCGCTGCGAATGCTTGCGCAAGACTCAGACGGTCTACGATTGGCAACCGTGAATCCCGCTGACACAGACGTTATTGCCGCGATCGCCACTGCGCCGGGCCGCGGGGGCATCGGCGTAGTCCGTGTGTCCGGGCCCGGTCTCGCCGCACTGGCGATGCAGCTGCTTGGCAAGATCCTGCAACCGCGGGTCGCCACGCATGCGGCGTTTCTCGGCGAAGGCGGTCGGCCGATCGACGACGGCATTGCACTGTATTTTCCTGCACCAGCCTCCTATACCGGCGACGATGTACTCGAGCTGCAGGGCCACGGTGGTCAGGTCGTGATGGAGATGCTCCTGCGGCGTTGTCTGGCACTTGGCGCCCGGTTGGCCGAGCCCGGGGAGTTCACCCGGCGGGCCTTCCTCAATGACAAGCTGGATCTTGCGCAGGCCGAAGGCGTGGCGGATCTCATCGAGGCAGCCACCGACGCGGCGGCACGCTGCGCCCTTCGGTCGCTGCGTGGTGAATTCTCCGCTTTGATCGACGACTTGGTAGGGCGGCTGATCGAGTTGCGCATGCTCGTCGAGGCGACGCTCGACTTTCCCGAGGAGGACATCGATGCCGTTGATCGCAACCGTGCGCAAGAACGCCTTGCGCGTCTGCGCGCCGAGCTCGCTCAGGCGCTCGCCAAGGGGCGACAGGGCAGCGTGCTGCGCACTGGCCTGCAGGTCGTGCTCGCCGGCCAGCCAAACGTAGGCAAGTCCTCGCTGCTGAATCGCATTGCCGGCGAGGAACTGGCGATCGTCACGGCCATTCCAGGCACAACACGGGATGCCGTGCGCCAGACCATTCAAATTGACGGCGTGCCGATAAACATCATTGACACGGCAGGCCTGCGCGAGACCAGAGATGAGGTGGAAGCGATCGGCATTTCGCGGACCTGGCAGGCGATCGAGAAGGCTGATGTCCTGCTGCTTGTCGTTGACGCGGCCAGTGGCGTGGCCGTTCGCGATCGCGAAATCATTGCGCGACTGCCGCAGCGATTGCCCCACGTTGTTGTTTTCAACAAGATCGATCTTGCGGGCGAACCGGCACACACGGCCGAGCCGGCCAACCCGGGCGGCGAGACCCATGTGTGGCTGTCTGCCAAAACCGGTGAGGGTATGGACCTGCTGCGCCGCGCGCTGCTTTCGATCGCAGGCTGGCAAGCAACGGGCGAGGATCTGTTTCTGGCGCGCGAGCGGCATATTGTTGCGCTTGCGCGCGCTTCGGAATGTCTGGAGCGCGGCGAGATCGTGCTTGGGGAAACTGAGCTTTTGGCCGAGGAGCTGCGCCTCGCGCAACACGAACTGGGCACCATCACCGGTGAGTACTCGGCAGACGACCTGCTGGGGGAGATTTTCTCGCGGTTTTGCATCGGCAAGTAATAATCTGGTACGGTCCGGCCAGCGCGTCCCCGCCGGCGTGCAATCGGGTGTTGCGCCGCCGCGGCGTGGCGCGTGCGCACATGTTGGGTTACGAAGGAGAAAAGCAATCATGAAGCGCCTGATGAAATGCATCGCATTTGCCTGCCTTGGCTTCCTGGCGGGTGCTGCATGCAGCCAGCAGTACCCGAGCAAACCGGTCAGGATCATCGCTCCCTTTGCGCCGGGCGGCGGTACCGATTTTATTGCGCGGCTCATCGCGCAAAAGCTATCGGAGCGCCTGGGACAACAGGTCATCGTCGAGAACAAGCCGGGGGCCGGAGGCAACCTCGGCGCCGAGTTCGCCGTCAGGGCTGCCCCCGACGGGTACACGATGCTTCTCGTGGCGGGCAGCTATACGGTGAATCCAAGCCTGTACAAGCTCTCCTTCGACCCTGTCAACGACATCACTCCGATCATCCAGCTATCGCAGGGTCCATTCCTTATTGCCGTGCATCCGGCGGTGCCGGCGAAGACGCTGAAAGAGTTCATCGACATGGCGAAACTGCAGCCGGACAGGTTTTCCTACGGTTCGGCCGGGTCGGGCAGCATCACGCATCTGGCGAGTGAACTGTTCCTGGAGACGGCCAAGATCAAGGTGACCCACGTGCCCTACAAGGGCACGGGCCCCGCTCTGAATGACACCATTGCCGGCAACGTTCAGCTCATTTTCGGCAGCGTCGCCACCACCCTGCAATACGTGAAGTCAGGGCGGCTGCGCAGCCTTGCGCTCACCACGCCCAAGCGCATCTCTGCCGCGCCGGAGGTTCCGACGGTGGCAGAGGCGGGCGTGCCTGGGTACCAGGTGATTTTGTGGCATGGACTGGTCGGTCCAAAAGGGCTGCCGCGCGCAATCGTCGAACGCCTCAACCGCGAAGCAAACGAGGCGCTGAAAGCGAAGGACATGGAGCAACTGCTGTCGACTGACGGGGTCTCGGCGGCGGGGGGGACGCCAGAGCAGTTCCAGGCGCAGATCAAGGCGGACATCGAGCGCTGGCGGACAGTCGTGCAGCGAGGCGGCATCAAAGTGGAATAGGGCGGATTGTCACCGCTAGCCGGCAACACCGGCCAACCAGCGCAGAGGCGAAATGCAGGCGTGCCGGTGACGGGGCATGATTGGGTCCGGGTCTGAGCGGATGAAGCGCGAAATTTCCGCCTCGCTCGTGGCGTTGGCGGCCTGCACGGCTGGCGCGTTCCTGTGCCAGTGGCTACACACACCGCTGCCATGGATGATTGGACCGTTGTTCGTGATGGCGATCCTGTCGCTGGCCGAAGTCCACGCCGTCGCGCCACCAGGCGGTCGCCAAATCGGGCAAGTGATCATCGCAACCGCATTAGGCCTGTATTTCACGCCTACCGTTGCCCGCGAGGTAATTACCTATGGCCACGTCCTGATTGCGGCTGCGGTGCTTGCGATCGGGCTTGCCTATGGCGGAGCTTTTTTTGTTGCGCGCTATGCGAACATCGATCGCACCACTGCGTTCTTCGCGAGCGTCCCGGGTGGCGCGGCCGAGATGGCGGTGCTTGGTGAGCGTTTCGGCGGCAAGGTCGATCGCATCGTCGTGGCGCAAAGCCTGCGCATACTCTTGGTGGTAGTCGTCGTACCGTTCTCTATGGTGCTTCTCGGAGTGCATGGCGTCGATGCCTACGAACCGGCAAACGTGCCGGTTCAAATCGAGGGCCTTGCCATTCTGCTCGCCATCAGTGCCGTGACCAGCTTCGTCTTTGCCTGGCTGAATCTTCCGAATGCATTCATGCTGGGCTCATTGTGCGCGACCATCGCGCTGACCGTGAGCGAGATCCAGCTGTCTTCGATGCCAACGTTGCTTTCCAATGCCGGCCAGCTTCTGATCGGCTGCGCTTTGGGATCGCGGTTCGACCGTTCCTTCATGCGAAGCGCCCGACGTTTCATTGTCGTGGTGTGCGCGAGCGTGGTGCTCGCCATGATTCTTTCCGCCCTGCTCGGCGCGGGACTGGCGATGCTCGCCTCCTTGGTCGTTCCGAGCATGGTGCTTGCGACCGCACCCGGCGGGATCGCGGAAATGTGCATCACCGCGAAAGTGCTGCAACTCGGTGTGCCCTTGGTTACTGCTGCGCACGTGACTCGTGTCATCGTCCTGGTAACCATGACGGGGCCGCTGTTCCGGTTTGTCAGGCGCATGGCGCGGAGGAAAACGCCGTGACTTTCCAGCCAGCGGTTGAGAGAGAACGCCGCGCGGGCGCGGCTTGGCATCACGGACCGCAATTTCACAATCCGGAAGGGCGCGCTGCGGCATTCTCGGAGGCGGTGGATCATGGTAAAGTTCGCGCCTCTTATTTCAACTGTGCGGCCACCCAGGCAGCTCTGCTGCGGCGTACCCCCGGACCGGCATCACATAGCGAGCCATCCAGCATGAATCAGTCCGTCTCCCATGGCATCGACATTGGCGCTCCCCGCTATCTTCAGCACCACGGTGTAAAGGAGTGGGTGGCGCATGTCGCCGCACTGACCAAGCCGGACCGGATTCACTGGTGTGATGGCTCTCAGGAGGAGTACGACCGCCTTTGCGAAGAGATGGTGCAGGCTGGAACCATGAGGCGCCTCAATCCCAAGCTGCGGCCCAACAGCTATCTCGCGTGGTCCGACCCGACCGACGTTGCGCGCATGGAGGACCGCACCTTCATTTGCTCCAAGGCAAGCGAGGATGCGGGCCCGACCAATAACTGGGTCGATCCGGTCGCGATGCGGGGCACGCTTGACAAGGTTTTCGACGGTTGCATGCGAGGCCGCACGATGTATGTGGTGCCGTTCTCCATGGGTCCGCTTGGATCGCACATCGCCCATATCGGGGTCGAGCTATCGGATTCCCCGTACGTCGCCGTGAGCATGCGCGTCATGACGCGCATGGGATTCAAGGTCTGGGACGTGCTCGGCAAGGAGGGTTACTTCGTGCCATGCGTACACTCGGTCGGGGCGCCGCTCGAACCTGGCCAGAAGGACGTGCCTTGGCCCTGCAACAAGGAGCACAAGTACATTGTTCAATTTCCCGAGACGCGCGAGATCTGGTCGTTCGGCTCCGGTTACGGCGGCAACGCCCTGCTCGGGAAAAAGTGCCTCAGCTTGCGCATAGCTTCGGTCATGGGGCGCCAGGACGGTTGGCTGGCCGAACACATGCTGATTCTCGGTGTCACCTCACCCACCGGCCAGAAAAGCTACGTCAGCGGGGCGTTTCCTTCGGCATGCGGCAAGACGAATTTCGCGATGATCGTGCCCCCGGCCGGGCTCAAGGGCTGGAAGGTCACGACCATTGGCGAGGATATCGCCTGGATCAAGCCGGGCAAGGACGGCCGCTTCTACGCCATCAATCCGGAAGCAGGATTTTTCGGCGTTGCCCCGGGGACGTCGAACAAGACCAATCCGAACTGTGTGGCGATGTTGAAGGAAAACGTCATCTTCACCAATGTCGCGCTTACATCGGATGGCGACGTCTGGTGGGAAGGTATGACCGACACGCCGCCGAAAAAGCTGCTGGACTGGCAGGGTCAGCCGTGGACGCCGCAATCCGGGCGCAAGGCGGCACACCCGAACTCCCGTTTTACGGTTTCCGCCACGCAATGTCCTTCGATCGATCCTGAATGGGAGAACCCGAACGGCGTACCGATCTCCGCGTTCGTTGTCGGAGGCCGGCGCTCCAACACGGTGCCGCTGGTGGTCGAAGCATTCTCATGGACCGATGGCGTCTATCTTGCGGCGACGATGGGCTCCGAAACCACCGCGGCGGCAACGGGAAAGGTGGGCGTGGTCCGGCGCGATCCCATGGCGATGATCCCATTCTGTGGATACAACATGGCTGACTATTTCGGCCACTGGCTGAAGCTCGGCCGCGTCGCAACGAACCGCCCGCACGTTTTTTGCGTCAACTGGTTCCGGACGGATGCGAATGGCCGTTTCATTTGGCCGGGTTTCGGTGAGAACATGCGGGTGCTGAAATGGATCGTCGAACGTTGTCAGGGCCGCGCGAGAGCGCGGGAAAGCTCGATCGGCTGGGTGCCGGATTACGAGGATCTGGAGTGGACGGGTCTGGAGTCATTCACGCAGGATCAGTTCCGTGTGGTGATGGCGATCAAGCGCGATGAATGGGAACTCGAACTGACCGCTCACGATGAGCTGTTCGACACCCTGAAGAACCGTCTGCCGCGTGAGCTGCAGCTTCGCCGCGAGCTCGTGCACCTGAGCCTCGGCGCTTGACCCTGCATCGGCAT
>Ga0315281_10004841_pt1 | contig 19435 bp, 18 predicted proteins | sample YL17G07_0_MG_FD_204540 | JGI IMG/M metagenome (GOLD analysis project Ga0315281, IMG submission 204540) | Sediment microbial communities from Yellowstone Lake, YNP, Wyoming, USA - YL17G07_0 | ecosystem: Environmental > Aquatic > Freshwater > Lake > Sediment | place: USA: Wyoming | collected... | reverse complement strand
ATGATCGCGGGAAAATTGTTCTGCACGATGCCGAGGTGGTCACGGTGGTACGCGATGTCCGTGGGCAGCAGCGTCGTGTCACGACGACCGACGATCCGTTGCTTGCTCAAGTTCGGGGCGCGCCAGTACACTTCGAGCGCGAGTTCGTCGGCCTTCACGACTCGCGGCGGTGCGCGAAATCCCTCGCCCAACTGCGCGAGAAACGTGAGGTACCCGTGCGCCGAGGCTCGGTAGTCCAGTAGGCCGCTGTCGGCCAGTTGTTGGACCCGGCGATCCGTGGCCTGCCGGACCAGGGTCAGCGCGCGCGCGCTGTTCCATGACTGCGCGCCGGCCCGCTGCCGCGGCGTGGCGGCCAGCAAGACGAGCACGAAACACCACGCACCACGCGAGCGCATACCCGTAAAGCATATGCTGATTCCGGTCTGGCGCGAGATTTCGTTCGATCTGGAAACGCCCGTTGCGGCATTCGCCAAACTGCGACGCGGCCCTTTTTCGTTCCTGCTCGAGTCCGCGCCGGCCGGCGGCGAGAGCTGGTCGCGCTTCACGTACATGGGCAGCGAACCGCGCGCCGCTTGGCGCCTGAAGGATGGCACTGTGCAGGAGTGGGCACCCCAGCGCGGCTGGCACACCGAGCGACGGCCGCAGGACCCGCTCGCGGACCTCGAAGGCGCGATTACGCGGGAGCGCGTGACCGCGGATGCTGCGCTGTCGGTGGCTACGGGCGGTTTTTGGGGCGGCGCCGTCGGTTATTTCGGGTACGACGTGGTGCGCCACATCGAGAATCTGCCCCGTGCGCCCAAGCGGGTGCTGGATGTGCCGGACGCACTGTGGGTGTTCCCGCGCGTCCTTGTGGTGCTCGACAATCTCCGCGCGCGTGCGATTCTCGTTGCCTCCGCCATCGTACCAGACGGCGCAACGGATGCCGAGAGCGCGCGCCTGCAGGACGACGCCAGCCGCGATATCGATGCCGCCGAAAAACGGCTCCGTTCGCCGGGCACGCTCACGCCGCTCAGCGATGAAACGGCCGCGCCCGCCGGCGCTGAATCGCACTACGCCCGCAAAGATTTCGAGCGCGACGTGTCACGAATCAAGGACTACATCGTGGCCGGCGACGCGTTCCAGGTGTTGCTCTCGCGCCGCATGATTCTGCAGCACGATTTCGATACCACGGACCTGTACCGCGCGCTGCGGGCGATCAATCCATCGCCCTACATGTTTCACCTGCAGTTGGACGGCATGGAACTGGTGGGCTGCTCGCCCGAATTGCTCCTGCGGGTGCGCGACCGACAGATCATTGTGCGGCCTATCGCCGGCACGCGACGCCGAAGCGGCGACCCCGCCACCGACGACGCCCTGTCCCGGGAGCTGCTCGCCGATGAGAAGGAACGCGCAGAACACCTGATGCTCGTGGACCTCGGCCGAAACGACGTGGGGCGCGTTGCGCAGTTTGGCACGGTGCGCACGACTGCCATGATGGCCGTGGAGCGCTACTCACACGTTTTGCACCTCGTGAGCGAGGTCCAGGGAGACCTGCGTCACGACGTCAGCGCCATGGATGCACTGCGAGCCACATTTCCGGCCGGCACGATGGCCGGCGCGCCGAAGGTACGCGCCATGGAAATCATCGACGAACTCGAGCCGGAGCGCCGTGGACCCTACTCGGGCGCCGTCGGATACATCGCCGCGGACGCACAGCGAATGGACCTCGCCATCACGATCCGGACGTGTGTCGTAGCGAACGGAATGGCGTCCGTTCAGGCGGGTGCCGGCATCGTACACGACTCTGTTCCGTCGCGTGAGTGGGAGGAAACCGAGGCCAAAGCGGGGGTGCTCCTGGCGGCGATCGGTCGCGCCCGTGCGGCGGCTCACAAGCCGGGCTGACTAGGCAGACGGGGGGCGTGGTCGCATATTCCCCTCACGCCATGCGTCTAAAGCTTACTCGCGCGGACGGGTCTCAGAATTTCGAACTCACGGCAGGCGTCACCCTCGTGGTAGGGCGGGCGCCCAGCAGTGACGTCCCGGTTATCGACCCGACAATTTCGCGACGACACGCAGAACTCGTTGCCGACGACAGGGGCCTGATTATCAAGGACCTGGGGTCGAGCAACGGCACGTTCCTCAACGGTGCCCGCATCGACGGCGGCCGGGCAAACGTGGGCGATACCGTCACGTTCGGAAAAGTGGCGTTCAAGCTGCAGCAGGCAGTACCATTGCCACCGCCCGGCTTACTCGAAGGAATGGCCGGTGCGCCGCCGGGCACCACGATCGTGCGCGCGATGCCCGTGGGCAACACCCCGGGCGGCGCGTTCTCCGCCATCGCAACGCGCGAACACACGTCGACGACCCCCGCGCAAGACAAGATCCAGCAGAAATTGTCGATCCTGCTCGAGGTCTCCAGGGAGCTCGGGCGCGCGCTCGACCCGGACGCCATCCTGGTCAAGATCGTGGAGCAGGCGTACCACATCATGCCGGTGGATCGCGTCGCCATTCAGTTGATGGACGACAAAGGCGCGCTCATCACCAGGATTGCCAGGGACAAACGTGGCGGCGATCAGCCACGCGCCGTTCCGCAATCGATCGCGCGCAAGGCGGTGGAAGACAAGGTCGCCCTCAGTGGCGACGCCGGCGCCAACCTGGGCTTCGAAATGAGCGCGTCGGTCGTGCTCCAGGCCGTACGGTCATTCATCTGTTCGCCGTTGATGGCGACCGAGGGCCGGGTACTCGGCGTGTTGTACGTGGACAACGTGTCCGCCACGCACAAGTTCGTCGACGAGGACCTCGACTTCATCGTCGCATTCGCGGGGCTCGCGGCAGTCGCCATCGAAAACAGCCAGATGGCCGATCGCGTCAAGAAGGAACAGCTCAAACTCAGCAACTTTGGGCGGTACTTCACGCCGCAGCTGGCGGCACGGATCGCCAGCGCGGATGAGGGCACGACGAGACTCGGTGGCGACAAGCGTGAAGTGAGCGTGCTGTTCTCGGACATCCGCGGATTCACCGCGCTGTCTGAAAGGATGGCGGCCAACGAGATGGCCACGTTGCTCTCGGACTATTTCACCGAAATGGTGGAGTGCGTGTTCAATAATGATGGCACGCTGGACAAGTTCATCGGCGACGCGGTCATGGCCCAGTGGGGCGCACCGATCGGGAGCAAGGAAGATCCCGACAAAGCGATTGCGGCCGCGATCGAGATGATTCACGAACTCGACAAACTCAACGTGAAGTGGAAGGCCCAGGGCCGACCCGAACTCCAGATCGGTATCGGCTTGAATCATGGCGAGGCCTTCGCCGGCAACATCGGTTCGGAGCGGCGACTCGAATACACCGTCATTGGCGACGTCGTGAACATCGCCAGTCGACTCTGTTCCGCGGCCGGGAAGCGCGAGATCCTCATCTCCGAGGACATGCGCAAGTCACTGGCCAAGGCGCCCGCGCTCGAAGTCATGCCGCCAATGGAACTGAAGGGCAAGAGTCAGCCTGTGCCGGTGTATCGCGTGGTGCTTTGAGCGTTCCACCGGGCTACGAGCGGCTGCTCCTGGGGCATGCCGTCGCGGTCGCTCGAACGGACTTCGCCTTCAGCATTCGGCGCTCGCTGGTGGGAGCGGACGGCACCCGGAGCAGATTGCACGAATTCGCCGCGCGCCATCACAGCGCCCGTGCGCTACAGGGCCGCAGCACCGCGTACGCGGTGACGCTCCCGCATGCAGCGGCTCGCGTCGTGGTACGGCACAACCGGCACGGCGGGCTCCTGGGTTCCTTGACGGGCGACCTCTTCTTCGCGCCCACACGGGCTCCCCGGGAACTGAATATCTCGCTGGAGCTCTCGCGTCTTGGCGTGCCCACGCCGGACATCATCGCCTACGTGGTGTATCCCCCGGGAGGGCTGCTGCAGCGCAGCGACGTCGTCTCGAAGGAGATCACCGGCGGCCGGGATCTCGCCGAGATTCTCCTGCGCGACGGTGCCCCTGAGCGCACCGCGGCGTTCGCGGCGACAGCCGACCTGCTCAGCGCCATGGCACGAGCGGGCGCGCGGCACGCAGACCTGAACGCCAAGAACGTGCTCCTGACTGACGGGATGGCCTACGTGCTCGACGTCGATCGCGTGGTGCTCGGTGAAGCGCCGGAGCTCGCGCTCGAAGCCAACGTGGCGCGCCTCAGCCGGTCGCTGCGAAAATGGCGCGACCGCTTCAGCGCTCACATCTCCGAAGGCGACATCGCCGAGTTCGAGAGCAGCTCGCGGCGTGCGTTGGCCCTCTGCAGGTGATGCTACTTGCCGGGTTCCATCGCTGGCGCCATCGGTTCAAGGCGGAGGCTTGGAAGCGAGCCGGACGGGTTCCCGGCGCAATGGGCTATGGTTCGGCCCGCTGGCTGGCCATAGAAAACGCCGTCAGCGGCGCCGCTGCCGGCCGCTACGGATGGGATGACGCCGGGATCGACGAACGCGTCGTTGAATACGCGTGGTTGTTCGAACGCATGGCAGCCCTCACTGCGGAGTCCAAGCATGTGCTCGACGCCGGGTCCGTGCTGAACTATCCCGTTGTGCTCGATGCGTGGCGGCGAGCCGCATTCCCGCCGGTGTCCATCGTGACGCTCGCGTACGAAGGCTACGCCGACCTGTCCGATCGTGTGCGCTATGAGTTCGCGGACCTGCGGCAACTGCCGTACCGGGACGAGTGGTTCCCCGTGGTGTTCAGCCTGTCGACGCTGGAGCACGTGGGCCTCGACAACACGATCTACGGGGCGGCTGGCGATCGCGCGCGCGACGCGTCGGCGGAGGCCGTGCGCGCGTTGGAACAGTTGCAACGGGTCACGCAGCGTGGTGGCACCCTGCTGCTCTCCGTTCCATACGGCACCCGGTCCGATCGTGGATGGTTCCGCATTTTCGACGCGGAAGATCTGGACCGCCTTCGCAACGTGTCCGGCTGGACCAACGTACGTTCGCGGTACTTTCGTGCCACGCGGGACGGATGGCGCGAGTGTACCGCAGACGAGGCGAAATCGGCAGGCTACAACGAGCCGACCAACCGCCCGGGCAAACACACGGCGCCGCCGTGGGTCGGCGGCGCCGAGGCGGTCGCGCTGGTGGAGATGACCCGCACTCAGGCCAGCCAGCCGCGGTCGTGACCGATCTCGTCAATCAGTGCGTCGAGCGCCGCGACGACCCGCTCTGACGGCAATGGCGCCACGCGCCTGGGATCGTCGCTGAACACCACGCGCCCGTGCGTCTTGTAGGGGCTCCACTGCCCCGTGTCCTTCCGCTGAAGGCACAGCGTGGTCGTCTCGAACGCGGACGCCGCATGCGTGACGGACGTGTCGGGGCTGATGAGCAGGTCCGCGGTGGCGACCGCGGCCATTACCTGATGCAGTGAACGCGCAACGACCCGTGCGCCCACCGGCGCGGCCAGCGACTCTGCGGTCGCCAGTTCGGCCGGCATGCCAACGATCATGATGGCGGCGTTCGGCAGGCGTTCGCGTACGCGTCGGAGCACCGGCACGTAGCGCTCCGGCGGCCACCAACGTTCCGGATGTCCTACGGACAGGTTGACGAGAACGCGCGGCCGGCCGGTGCCCACGGCGCTCCAGGTCGCGTCTGCCTCCGCGCGCAGTGCCGCCGGCATCGGGATGTGCGGCCGCCAGTCGCGGCTGTGTGGGGCCACCCCGAACGGAGCAGCAAGCGCCACGACCTGGTCGGTCCAATGTGCGAGGTTCTCTTCCGGAATCTTGACCGTGTACACGTGATCGTTGCCGCGTCCCGCAAGCCCAATGCGCCACGGCGCGCCGGTGGCCAGCAAGAGGCACGTCGTCTGCATGTTCACGTTGCGCACGGCCACGCGCCCGTCCACGACTGCGTCGTATCGATTGCCGCGCAACAGTCGCCACGTCGGCGCCGCCTTCAACAGAAACTCGCGCTTGTGAACGATCACTTCGTTCACAAACGGCAGCGTGCGCGCAATGGGAGCGTTCTGCGGCGATGCGAGAATGTCAAATGTGATTGTGGGCGACGACTCCGCGATCGCTCGCATGATTTCGATGGACACGATGAAGTCGCCGATGCCGTCGTCGCGAATGAACAGGACCCGGTACGGTCGCGCGCGCCAATCCGGCAGCGGCGGCGCGGCACGGCCGCCGAGCAGGCCGACCAGGCCGCGCAAAAGCACGCGACGCGCGGCATTCTCGAGGTCCCTCAGCACCATCGCTGCTCCGCGATGATTTCGTCGAGGGCCGCGACCACACGCTTCGTAGGGAGTGCGAGCAACGAGCGTGTGTCGTCGGAAAAAGCGACGCGTCCGGTCATTCGATACGGCTCCCACTGCCCTCCGTTCTTTCGCATCAGGGCCAGGATCGGCACGCGAAACACGGACGCAATCACGGTGATCGCGGTATCCGGACTGACAACGAGATCTGCCGTCGCCGTCACCGCAGTGACCTGCGCCAAGGACAACGGCACCGAGACCGCCCCCGCCGGGCCGGCGATGCGTTCCGTATCCGCGTCACCGCCCGGCATCGTGGGGAGCACGATGGTCGCATGTGAGAGCCGCTGTCGCAGGAGCAGCAAGAACTCGGCAAACTGCGGCACGGGCCACTGACGATCGGCCGAGGCGGAGTACAGGTTGACGAGCACGCGTGGTCGCCCCGCGCCAACGCTCTCCCATGTGTGCTCAGCGGCGGCACGGTCTCCGTCGGACAACGGAAGCTTTGCACGCCAATCGCGACTGTCCCCATGGATCCCGAACGGCTGGCCGAGCGCCACGATCGCGTCGACGTAGTGCTTGATCTCGGGCACATGCACGGGCACGCTGTACACGCGGTCGTTGCGGCGTCCGGCAATGCCGATGCGCCACGGCGCACGCGTGCTGAGCAGCAATGCCTGCGTCTGTTTGTTGACGTTGGCGATGGCGACGCGGCCGTCGATCGCCACGTCGTATTTGCGGCGTCGCAGCTCACGCCATGTGTGGCGGGCGCCGAGAAACGAACCGCGCCGGTGCACGAGTACGTCCTTCACGAAGGGCAGCGATCGCCCGAATGGTGCATTCGAGGGCGAGCACAACAGATCGACCGTGAGCGTTGGCGAGACCTCGGCAATCGCACGAATGACCTCCATCGAGACCATCAGGTCCCCAATGCCGTCGTCGCGAATGATCAGAATGCGGAACGGCCGCGATCGCCAATCCGGGAGCGGGACTCCACTCCACTCGTGAGCGTCGAACCACCACATGAGGAACTTCGAGAACAGCGTGCGGACCGCGGCCTCGATCGACGGAAGAGCCATGGCCGGCTGGAGCGGCGAGCGCTCTCAGGCTCCGGTGCGGCGGTACTGTGGGTCGTTGTACATCTTGAACTGGCGATAGACCTTGGGCGTCGTGCGCCCCGCCGCCATATCCTTGGCGAGCTGCGTGAACTCGTTCGCCAGGTCGTCGCGCTGCTCCGCCATCACGACGAGCTTGGCCTCGCAGCGCTCACGGAAGTCCGGAGCGACGTCGTCACGCGCGACCTGCTCGCGCATATGAAAAATCTTCAGCTCGATGATCGAGATCTTGTCGGTGATCGAGCCCAGCGTCTCAGCCATGCTTCTTCGACTCCGTCTTGGCCCCTTGCGCCTGTGCAACGATCGTCCGGTACTCCTCGTCGATCCGCTCGATCAAGTCGTTCCGCTTCTGATTCAGCTTGTCCACGCTGCGCTTGGCCGCGGCCACCTGATGGTCGTCGGGCACCCGCGCTTTGTCCTCTTCGTGCCACAACTCGATATTGGTCATGGCCAGGCGCGACACAAGTTCGCCAAGGGTGTCTTTCATGGCAGAAAATATAGGGGAGTGCCGGTCAGACGATTTCGATTTCCGGCAACGGGAAAATGAACTTCCCGCCCCCGGCGAGGTACTCCTTCTCCCGCTCGAGAATGCCGTTCTTGAAGTGCCAGGGGAGCACGAACAGGTAGTCCGGTTTCATGGCCTTGGCTGCCTTCTCCGAAATGATCGGGATGTTGGTGCCCGGCGTGAATGACCCGAACTTGTCCTCGTTGACTTCGGCGATGAACGGGATGTGCTTCGCCGTGAGCCCGCTAAACTGGAGCAGCACGTTTCCCTTGGTGCTGGCGCCGTAGCCGAGGATCTTCTTGCCGTCAGCCACCAGCGCGTCGATGAGCGCGCGCAGGTCCTTGCGGTGGTTGAAGACTCGCGCCTCAAAGTCCCGATACGGCCTGGGCGTGTCGAGGCCCATCGTGTCTTCCTGCCGCAACAGCCACTCGATGATTGGAGTGTTGGACTTGTAGGGCCCGCGTTTCTTGCACGCCGTGACTGCGAAGCTGCCGCCGTTGATTGCATTCATCTGGACGTCGACCACGCGAAGACCGGCGTCGTCGAGCATGTGCTTCACCACCTTGAAGGAATAGAACTCCAGGTGCTCGTGGCAGATCGTGTCGTACGAATTCGTGCGCAGCATGCTCGGCATGTAGCTCTGCTCGAAATGCCAGATCCCGTCGTCCGCCAGCACGGCCTCGATGTCCTTCACAAAGTCCATCGGCCGCTCGAGGTCGTAAAACATCGCAATCGCTGTCACGATCTTCGCCTTGACCCCGGGGAACTCCCTCTGGAAGGCCGCCGCGGTAAAGAAATCCGGGATGAGACGGATGCCATCGACGTAATAGTCCTTGAACTTCGTGCCGGTGGGATCGATGCCCACGCGCTGCTTCGTAGTCGTGTACGCCTTCAACGACGTTGCGTCGTTGCTGCCGATGTCGATGACCCAATCGTCGGCCGACGGGTGCACGAGCCGCTCCAGCGTGGCGATCTTCTGCTGGAGGTGTCGCACCATGGAACCGTTCAATCCGGACCGGTATCCGTAGTTGTCGCCGTACATCTCCTCCAGACTGTACGACTGCTTCATCTGCAGCAGTCCGGAGTCGGGACACCACACGAGATCGAGCGGGCCCTTGCTGAGCGGCTCGGTGGGGGACTTGGGGAACACGCCGGTGAGGAACTGCTCGCCGAGCGACAGCACGGTGACCAGGTTCGGGCTCCCACTGATTCGGCACTTCGTGATTTCGGAGTACATGCTGGAAGATAGGGGCGGTAGTTTGTCCGGTGCCATGACGGAGCCCAGGCTCGATCGAATCGCCATTGTAATGATGAGCGCTGCGGGAGACGCGGTGCACGTCCTTCCCGTCATCAACGCCCTCAAGCGGCATCACCCGGCGTGCCACATCACCTGGGTTCTGCAGCCGGCACCATCGACACTGGTGCGCGGGCACCGGTCGGTAGACGAGATCGTGCTGTTCGACCGTGGGGCCGGACTCCGGGGCTTCGCGGACATCCGCCGCGAGCTGTCGTCGCGCGCCTTCGACCTCGTCATCAACCTGCAGGTGTACTTCAAGGCGGGGATCATCACCGCGTTTGCGGACGCCCCCGTCAAGCTTGGCTTCGACCGGGCGCGGGCGCGGGACTTCAATTGGCTGTTCACGAATCGGAAGATCCAGCCGCACGAGAACCAGCACGTGCAAGACCAGTACTTCGAGTTTCTCACCGCGCTGGAAGTGACGGCTGAGCCAGTCACGTGGGACCTGGGGCCGTGGGCCGATGAGCGGCCGTGGCAACAGGAGTTCTTCGCGCCCTTCACGCGCCCGGCGGTGGCGATGGTCGTGGCGACGAGCAAGCCCGCGAAGGACTGGATGCCAGAGCGCTGGGCCGAAGTGTCCGACGCATTGTGGCACGATTTCGGGCTCGAGCCCGTGATTGTGGGAGGCCGTAGCGCGCGCGAACTTCACGCGCAGGCGGTCATCCTTGAACGCGCACGACACAAGCCCCGCTCGGCCCTGGGAAGCGGCCTGCGAAGACTCGTTTCCATATTGGACGGCAGTGCGTTCGCCATCGCGCCGGACACCGGACCACTGCACATGGCCGTGGCGATCGAGCGGCCGGTGATCAGCCTCCTGGGATATTCCAACCCGAAGCGCACCGGTCCCTATCGACGGTACCACGACCTGATCGTCGACGCGTACGGCGAACCCGGAGAGAACTACCCCATTTCGATGGAGAACCGGCGCGACCGCATGTCTCGCATCACTGTACGCGACGTGCTGGATCGCGTGGAGCGGTGGAAGTCGTCCTACAACGCCTCAAGCGGGCCAAAGGGATAGCGGATGCCGAGGCGTTCCATCAGCAGAACCATGCGATGGAGCGGCAGTCCCATGACCGCGAAGTAGTCGCCGTCCACCCGCTTCACGAGCGTCGCGCCGTAGCCCTGGATGCCGTACGCGCCCGCCTTGTCCATTGGCTCGCGCGTCGCCACGTAGCCATGGATGACCGAGGGAGTGAGCGCGTGGAATGTCACGGCCACTGCCTCCACGGCGGACTCAAGCCGGCCCTGCCAGGCGACCGCGACTGCGGTCATCACGATGTGCGTGCGGCCCGACAGGCGATCGAGCATCCGCACCGCCTCTGCATCGTTCGCGGGCTTGCCCAGCACATCGCCGTCAACGACGACGATCGTGTCGCTGCCGATCACGACGGCATTCGGGATGACGATATGGGACGCCTTCGCCCGCGCGAGGCGCTCGGCGTGCGCCGCCGGCACCTCGCCGGGCAGATACGACTCGTCGAGATTCGCGGGCATCACCTCGTGCGGGATTCCCACGAGCGTGAGCAACTCGCGCCGTCGCGGTGACTGCGACGCCAGGATCACTCGGGGGCGCCGGGGGTCGGGTTTCATCGCTCCAGCATCAGCGTTACGGGGCCGTCGTTGACCAGTTCTACGTCCATCATCGCCCCAAACTCGCCGGTCTCGACCGGCACTCCCCGGTCGCGCAGGAGCGCCACAAAGCGCTCATAGAGCGGAATGGCCTGCTCCGGTCGCGCTGCGTCCACAAAGCTCGGGCGGCGGCCCTTCTCCGCGTTGCCGTAGAGGGTGAACTGCGAAACGACGAGTACCGCACCGCCGGCCTCGGTCACGGACAGGTTCATTTTCTGCTCGGCGTCGCCGAAGATCCGCAGGCCCACAACTTTGTCCGCCATCCAGACAAGTCGGGCGTCGTCGTCCGACTGCGTGAAGCCCACGAGCGCGAGAAGCCCGCGTTCGATGCGCCCTGTCACACGCGCACCCACGCGAACCTCGGCCCGCGACACCCGCTGGAGGAGAACTCTCACGAAATCGTCATCCTGAGCAAAACGAAGGATCTGCTGCAGGGCGGGAAGATTCTTCGCTGGCGCGCAGAATGTCAGTGCTACTCCACCGTGACGGACTTCGCGAGGTTTCGGGGTTGATCGACATCGAGCCCGCGCTTGGCCGCGATGTAGTACGACAGCAGCTGCAACGGGATGGCGGCCAAGACCGGGTACAGCATGTCGATCGTTTCCGGAATTCGGAACTCGAAGTCCAGCTTGCCGGCCAGAGCCGGTTCCGCGCGACTGGTAAGCGCGATGACGCGCCCGCCGCGCGCCTTCACTTCCTGCACGTTCGACACAACCTTGTCGAACACCGAGTCGTGCGGCGTGATGAACACCACCGGCATGTTCTCGTCGATGAGCGCGATGGGACCGTGCTTCATCTCGGCCGCGGGATAGCCCTCGGCGTGGATGTAGCTGATCTCCTTGAGCTTGAGGGCGCCTTCGAGCGCCACCGGAAAATTGTAGCCGCGGCCGAGGTACAGAAAATTCGTCGCGTGCTCGAAGCGATCTGCGATGGTCTTGATCTCGTCCGCGCGATCGAGGATGGATTTCACTTGCGCCGGCAGTGCCAACAATGCCTGCGCGATCTCGCGGCCGCGCACCACCGACATATCGCGGAGCCGACCAAGCTTGAGCGTGAGCAACGCGAGCGCCACGACCTGACTCGTGAAGGCCTTGGTGCTCGCGACGCCGATCTCGGGTCCCGCGTGCAGGTAGATGCCACCGTCGTCCTCCCGTGCGATCGTGGACCCCACGACGTTCACCAGGCCCAGCGTCTTGGCACCGCGGCGCTTGGCTTCGCGCATGGCAGCGAGCGTGTCGGCGGTCTCGCCGGACTGCGAGATGACCACACACAGCGTCCGCGGCGTCACGATCGGATTGCGGTACCGGAATTCCGACGCGTACTCCGTGTCCGTTGGGATCCGGGCATGCTCCTCGAGCATCAGCTCACCGATCAGGCCCGAGTGCCAGCTTGTGCCGCACGCGGTGATGACGACATGGTCGATCGACTGCATTTCCTCGCGCGTAAGATTGAGACCGCCGAGCTTGGAAAAGCCGTCCTCCGCCACGAGGCGGCCGCGCATCGTGTTTTCGATGGTCTGCGGCTGCTCAAAAATCTCCTTGATCATGAAGTGCGGGTGTCCGCCCTTCTCGATCTGATCCAGGTCCCAGTCGATGCGACTCACTCCCTTGCGCACCTGGCGCGCATTGAGGTCGCGCACCTCGTATCCGTCGCGCGTGAGCACTCCCATCTCACCGTCGTCCAGATACACCACCTGCCGCGTGTGCTCGAGAATCGCGGCCACGTCGCTCGCCACGTAGTACTCGCCCTCGCCAAGCCCCAGCAGCAGCGGACTGCCCTTGCGCGCGCAGACAATCTTGTCGGGGCTACGCGCGGAGATCACGGCAATGCCGTACGTGCCTTCCACGAGGCGCAGGGCGTCGGCGACCGCGTCCTCGAGAAGCTCGCCGCCCTCGGACGCCGCCTCGATGAGGTGGGCCAATACCTCGGTGTCCGTCTCCGAGGTGAACGTGTGCCCGCGCGCTTCGAGCTCGTGCCGCAGCGCGGTGCCGTTTTCGATGATGCCGTTATGAACCACCGCGATGGCGCGCGTGCAGTCCAGATGCGGATGCGCGTTGCGTTCGTTTGGCGCGCCGTGGGTTGCCCAGCGCGTGTGCGCGATGCCGAGCGTCCCGTGCATGGGCGACAGCGCAACGACGCCCTCCAGCTTGGCGATCTTGCCGGCCGCCTTGCGGGTCTCCAGCCCCTTGCCGTTGAGCGTTGCGACACCGGCGGAATCGTAGCCGCGATACTCCAGACGCTTGAGGCCATCGATCAACATCGGCGTTGCCACCTTCGGGCCGATGTACCCCACGATTCCACACATACGCAAACCTTCCTCGGTTATCGTGCAGCCGCGGCGGATGCGCCAGCGGCGTCCAATCGATCCAGCGGTTCGCGCGCCCGCTGCACGAGCCGGCGGGCAGCCTGCTCGGTGGGTGCTTCGGCGATCACCCGGACAATCGGCTCCGTGCCCGACGGACGAACGTGCAGCCACCGGTCGTGCCACGCCAGCCGCAGTCCGTCCTGCGTGTCTGCCTCCGCGTCCGCGAAGGCGCTCCGCAGCGCAGCGTAGACCGAGTCCAGGCTGGCCTTGGGTCGATCGAGCTTGTCTTTCACGATGAAGTACCTAGGCAAGTCCGATGCCAGCGCCGACAGCGACGCGCCGGTCTCGACCATGAGCCGGAGAATGAGGGCAATGCCAATCGGAGCGTCCCGCCCCAAGTGCACGGCTGGCAGAATGACGCCGCCGTTCCCCTCTCCGCCGACGACCGCGTTCGTCTCACGCATGCGAACCGCGACGTTGATTTCGCCCACTGGCGCCCGCAGCAGGGTTCCGCCGGCGCGCTTCACGGCGTCTTCCACGACACGGCTCGTCGAAAGATTCGTGACAACGGTGCCAGGCTCATGTCGCAACACGAGCTGCGCCGCGAAGGCCAGCGTGTAGTCCTCGCCGATGGCCCTGCCATCCTCCGACACGAGCGCCAGGCGATCCACGTCCGGGTCCACCGCCATGCCCAGATCGGCGCCACTGTCACGCACCAGCCGCTCGAGGTCGCGCAGGTTTTCCGGTACCGGCTCGGGTGCGTGCGGGAACTTGCCGTCGGGCTCCAGATGAATGGCGGATACCTGGCAACCCAGTTCTTCAAGCAACCGGGGCACAATCACCGCTCCCGCGCCGCGCACACAGTCCAGCGCCACGTGGAACCGACGGGCCCGAATCGTCGCAACGTCGAGATACGGAATGGCGAAGATGTGCTCGAGGTGCCGATCCGCTGCGAACTCGTCCGTGTCCACCTCGCCCAGCTGGTCCCACGTCGCGCGAGGGATGCCGTGCTCCACGATCGCGCGCATCGCCGCGCCCTCGGCCCCCTCCAGGAACATGCCGCTCGGTCCGATGAACTTGAGGGCATTCCACTCGATGGGATTGTGGCTGGCCGAAAGCATCAGGCCGCCCGCGCCGCGGTGGTGCTCCACGGCCAACTGGCAGGTGGGTGTGGTCGTGAGTCCGATGTCGACGACGCTGGCGCCCACCGACTGGAGCGCGGCCATCGCCACACGGTGAAACATCGCTCCGGACACCCGACTGTCTCGCCCCAGGACCACTGGCCGCCCGGGCGACTTGCGCAGGGCCCAAACGCCAAACGCAGCCGCAAACGTCGCTACAACCTCAGGCGTGAGCGCCTCACCCACGCGACCGCGCACGCCGGAAACACTCACCATCAGGCCAGCAGAACCCATGCCACTCTCCACGTGTCTCGAAACGTACCGGCGGCGCCAAGGCACACCAAGTGCGTGTCAGCCAGGAGGTGTACACGTCTCAGACCGACACGACGCCGTTGCTGGAGGGTGCGCGAGGCGCGAGTGAGAATTCTCCGGTCTGCATGAGCCCGGTCAGCACATCTACGACGCTACGATCGAACTGCTTGCCACTGTTGCGGTGGAGCTCCGCGACGGCTTGGCCGAGCGTGAGTTCCCGCTGGCGGTAGGGGCGGCCGCTGGTCATCGCGTCGAGCGAGTCTGCCACGGCTGCGATTCGCGCTTCGATGGGGATCTGCTCCCCCGTGATTCCGTCCGGAACTCCGGTTCCGTCAAACTTCTCGTGGTGCCACCGCACAACGTTGAGCGCAATCGGGGCGTCCCGCAGCAGTGGTGCCAGAATGCGCCATCCAACAACCGGATGCGTCATGACATGCTGGTACTCTTCGTCGGTCAGGCGGCCAGGCTTTTGGAGGACTGCCTCGCGAACGCCGATCTTGCCAATGTCGTGCAGTTGGCCGCCCAGTTCGATCTGCCGCACGACCTCTTTGTCCAGTGCCATCGCCTTCCCCACGGCCGTGGCATACCGGCTGACACGGATCGAGTGCCCTCGCGTGTACGGATCCTTCACTTCGAGCGCTTCCGCCAGCGCCTGCACACCGCCAAGAAAGAGATGCTCAATGCGGCGCGCCTGCTCCGCCACGCGGACTTCGAGTTTCATCTGGTGATCTTGGTTCTCCATGCGCAATCGGCGCCTTTCCAGTGCCTGCTTCACGCGCCTGCGCACCTCTTCGATCTGGAACGGCTTGGTGAGGAAATCCAGCGCACCGCTGCCGAGGCAGGTCACCGCGGTTGCCACGTCGGAGACGCCCGTGATCATGATGACCGCGGTGTCGGGCCAACGCAGCCGTATGTGGTGCAGCAACTCCAGGCCGTCCATCCGTGGCATTCGCATGTCGCTGAGCACCAGCGCCACCGGCTGTCGTTCGAGCGCGTCGATCGCCTCCGCGCCGTTGCCGGCCTCGATGCATCGATAGCCCGAGGCGCGCATCAAATGCGTCAGCACCCGACGCAGAGGTGGCTCATCGTCGACAACGAGACAATCGACTGGCGCAGAAGCGTTGAAGCCCGCGCCAATCACGGGGGAGTCATCCATTTCACCTCGCCAAGACGTGGTGTCCGCTTATCTTTGAGCTTCCGACACCCCGAGTATCGGCATGACGCGCGTCTTTGATGAGGACTTGAATTCCGGGTTTGGCACTCGGGCGGTGCACGCCGGTCAGCGCCCAGATCCCCTGGCCGGCGCCATCATGACGCCCGTGTACCTGACGTCCACGTACGTCCAGGAAGAACTCGGCCGGAACAAGGGCTACGAGTACGCGCGCGGAAAGAACCCAACACGTGAGGCGTTGGAGCGCAACGTGGCGGCACTCGAGGGTGGAACCCACGGATTCGCGTTCTCGAGCGGCATGGGCACGGTGGATTCGCTCATGAAGCTCTTCCGGGCAGGCGATCATATCATCTGCAGTGAGAACGTCTACGGTGGCACGTTCCGCCTGTTCGACAAGATCCTGCGGCACTTTGGGCTGGAGTTTTCGTTCGTGGATACGCGGCGCCCGGAAAACATCGAGGTCGCGGTCGCGAAGAACACGCGAGCCATACTCGTTGAGACACCATCGAATCCGCTGATGCGCGTTACCGACATTCGCGCCGCCGCCGACATCGCGCATCAGCAGCAGGCGCTGCTCATCGTCGACAACACGTTCGCGTCGCCGGCCTTTCAGCGGCCGTTCGAGATGGGCGCCGACATCGTGTACCACTCCACGACCAAGTACTTGAACGGCCATAGCGACATGATCGGTGGCGTCGCCATTGTGAGAGACGACGCGCTGGCCGAACGCATCCAATTCATCCTCAATGCCGCCGGCGCAGTGCCCGGCCCTTTCGATTCGTGGTTGGCTCTGCGAGGCACAAAAACACTGCACCTGCGCATGCGTCAACACGACTCCAACGGGCGCGCCATCGCCCGCTGGCTCGTGGACCAGGTGGGCGCCGAGTCGGTGATGTATGTCGGCCTGACCAGCCATCCCCAGCATGAACTGGCCAAGCGGCAGATGTCCGGATTTGGCGGCATGATCAGTGTGGAGCTTGGCACCAGGGAGCGCGCCAACCACGTGCTCAAACGCGTGCGTGTGTTTTCGTTGGCCGAGTCGCTGGGTGGCGTTGAGTCCCTGATCAGCCACCCTGCATCGATGACCCACGCGTCGGTGGAACCCGAGCGGAGGGCCACACTGGGCATCACCGAAGGCCTCGTTCGCCTGTCGTGCGGCGTCGAGGAACCGGAGGACTTGCTGGCAGACCTGGAGCAGGCGTTCCACGGCATTCCCACGGCCGCCTTGGGGCGCAAGCGCGCGCAGGTGGCCTCCGGCCAGTGAGACACTTTTTGACCCCACGAGCCGTACGATAGAACATGCCAAACACCACGAAGCTCACCGCCATTTCGTCGCGCGCATGGGAACACCCCGCAGACCGCGCGGCGCTCAACGCCCTTCGCGCCCTGCCCGGCTTTGACGAGATGCTGCGTCGGGTCATGGGATTCCTCGGCGAACGCGGAGTCCGGCAACTCTTCCTGGCCAACGCCGTCCGCGTAGGCCCAAAGCAACGGCCCAAGCTCGATGCCCTGTACTCCGAAGTGCTGGAAACGCTGGACGCGCCGGAACGCTGGGAGCTGTACGTGTCGCAGACGCCGGTCGCAAACGCGATGGCGGTGGGCTTCCAGAAGCCGTTCATTGTGTTCAACTCGGGCATGCTCGAGATCCTGGACGAGGACGAACGGCGCGCGGTACTTTCGCACGAAGTGGGTCACATCATGAGCGGCCACCCCACGTACACGACCCTCGCGATCATCCTGATGACCATCGGCCTGGCGAACATCCCCATGCTCGCGGGCCTTGCCCTCCTGCCCTTCGAGCTGGCGCTGCTCGAGTGGTACCGCAAAGCCGAATTCTCTGCGGACCGCGCGGCGCTGCTGGGCACGCAGGATATCCGCAAAACGCAGAGCGTTCATCTCAAGCTCGCCGGCGGCCCGACGCTGGACGATCCAACCGATCTCGACGCGTTCCTCGAGCAGGCCAAAGAGTACGAGACGATGGTGGGCCCATGGGACAGGGTATGGCAGTTCATCAACACCGTGTTCCGCACGCATCCGTTCGCGACCGTCCGCGCAGGCGAACTGCAGCGGTGGATCGATGCCGGCGACTACGACAAGATCCTGAGCGGCGAGTACATGCGCCGCGGCGATGAACCGCCACCCTATGCGAAAGACGTCGAAGACGCGGGGGGCTACTACGGCGATCGCGTGAAGGAAGCGATGAATACCGTGGGTGACGTGGCGAGCCGAGCGCGGGACGCGTTCAATCAAGTCTGGAAGAACAGCGGCACCGGAGGCGGCCCCACGAGCGGATGAAGGTGCTCCTCGTGGGCGGCGGGGGCCGCGAGCACGCGCTCGCTTGGCGTCTCGCGAAGGACGATCCCTCCATCGAGATCGTCGCCGCCCCGGGGAATACGGGCATTGCCCAGCACGCCAAGTGTGTGGCCATTGGCGCGAGCGATCTCGACGGGCTGGTACGCCTCGCCCGCGAGCTGCAACCTGACTTCACGCTCGTGGGCCCCGAAGCGCCGCTCGCGGCCGGTCTTGCCAACCGCTTTCGGGCTGAACGGCTTCCGGTGTTCGGCCCCACCAAGGCCGCAGCTGAAATCGAGACGTCCAAGGCATTCGCGAAGGACGTGATGCGGGCCGCCGGCGTTCCCACGGCACGCGCGGTCGTCTGCACGGACTCGAAAAGAGCCAAAGTCGCCGCGCGCGAGTTCGGCGCGCCCGTCGTCATCAAGGCATCGGGCCTGGCGGCGGGAAAAGGCGTGATCGTGGCGCTATCCCTCGGCGAGGCCGACCGGGCTATCGACGACATGCTGCTCGGCGACGCGTTTGGCGATGCGGGCCACGAGGTGCTCGTCGAGGAGTTCATGACCGGCGAAGAGTTGTCGGTGCTCGCGCTGACGGACGGCGTGACCGCGCTTCCGCTCGTGCCCGCACAGGATCACAAACGACTGCTGGATGGCGACCGTGGCCCCAACACCGGTGGCATGGGTGCCTACGCGCCGGTGGGGCTTGCGACGGACGTCCTGATGGATCGCATCCAACGGGAAGTCCTTCGCCCGACGCTGGCCGAGCTGTCGGCCCGCGGCCGACCCTTCACCGGGCTGCTGTACGCGGGATTGATGCTCACGCCAACCGGGCCGCGTGTCGTTGAATTCAACTGCCGCTTTGGCGACCCGGAGACTCAGGCCGTGTTGCCGGCAACACACCTCACGATCCCATTTGCGCAGCTGTTGGCGGCGATTGCACGGGGCGAGTCCCTCCCAGTCGCTGCGCGTGCAACCGCAGACGGGGCGGCAGTGACCACTGTGCTCGCCGCCTCGGGCTACCCGGAGAAGCCCTGGACGGGCGCCGCCATTTCGATCCCCGACACCCTCGGTGACGGCGTGACCGTTTTCCACGCCGGAACTGCGCGAGATGCGATGGGACGCCTGGTGGTCTCCGGTGGTCGGGTGCTCGCCGTCACTGGGCGCGGACGCACCGTCGCCGAGGCCAAACAGCGCAGTTTGGTTGCCGCCGGTCGGATCGAGTTTTCAGGTCGCCAGTACCGCTCGGACATAGGTTGGCGCGAACTTTCGCGCCGTGCCGGAACTTCCTGAGGTAGAAACGATCGCGCAAGACCTCGAGCGTGAGGTCTCGGGTAGCACGATCACCGCAGTCGAGGTTGCCAAGCGAGACGTGCTCAGGGTCGCCGGAGTGGCAGCGCTCAAGAAGCGCACCACCGGCGTGACCATCACCAGGTGTTGGCGACGCGCGAAACTCGTGGTGCTCGACCTGTCCTCCGGCGACCGCATCGTCGCG
>Ga0315281_10004840_pt1 | contig 19437 bp, 21 predicted proteins | sample YL17G07_0_MG_FD_204540 | JGI IMG/M metagenome (GOLD analysis project Ga0315281, IMG submission 204540) | Sediment microbial communities from Yellowstone Lake, YNP, Wyoming, USA - YL17G07_0 | ecosystem: Environmental > Aquatic > Freshwater > Lake > Sediment | place: USA: Wyoming | collected... | reverse complement strand
TGACCAACAGCCTTGGCGTGCAGATGATTTTGGACGCGGTCAGGTCCAACGGCGTCGAAAAGTTTGTGCAGGTTTCTACGGACGAAGTTTATGGCGCGTTGTCTTTGGACGATACGGACAAATTCACCGAACAGACGCCGATCGTGCCAAATATGCCGTACGCTGCGGCCAAGGCGGGAGGCGACCTTATGTGCCATGCATATTGGGTTACGCACAAAGTTCCGGTCGTGGTCACGCACTGTTCGAATAATTACGGGCCGTACCAATTCCCGGAGAAATTAATTCCTTCTTTCATCCTGCGCATCAGCAAGGGCGAACAAGTTCCGATTTACGGCGATGGAAAAAACGTCCGTGACTGGATTCATGTAATCGATCACGTCCGTGCTTTGGATTTGCTGTTGGAAAAAGGCGAACCGGGCCAGGTTTATAATATCGGCGCGGACAACGAGCGTGATAATCTGGAGATCACGCATTTGATCCTTGCGTATTTCGGCAAAGGCGACGAAATGATTAAGTTTGTCGAGGATCGCAAGGGACATGACAAACGCTATGCGGTCGATGCAAGCAAGATCGAAACCTTGGGCTGGAAGCCGCTGTATCCGCGTGATAAGTTCGAAGAAGCGTTGAAAGAGGAGATCGAATGGTATCTGGCCAATATCGAGTGGGTGGATGCGGTTTGGAAGCGCAAGGCCGAGTGGGACGAAAAAGATTTGAGGAGGTGAACGGCCTTTCAACTTAAAACGAACAAGCATATGTACGAAGATTGGTTCCCAAGCAGCATTGATGCGACGCAAGAAAAGATGGAAACCGTCGGCATGACGCCGAAGGTAGTTGAGTTCGTCAATCGGACGTGCGGGATCCCTTTGGATTCTGCGGTTGGGTCATGGGATGAACGGACATTAAAGACGGCAGAAAAAGTTGTTGTCTTGGATCCTGAATATTTTGTTGATTTAAACGCCCTTTCCCTGCACCTGGCCTTGCCTTCATTGACGCTTGAGTTCCTTTCAGGAAACGCTTTGCGCTATTTTTCCAGTTGCGACCCGGAGATGAAAAAGACTTTGGTACTCCTCCTTGACCGTGCCGGAAAAGACGGTGTGGATTTGCTTAAGGATTACCAAACGTCCGGTGAAATTTTATCGCAAACGGAACCTTCTGTTTACATGGAGTGGAGGCTTTCCTTGGCGGAACGCGTAAAAAAACTTGGCGTTGCGCAAGGCGTCATGGCTAATTTGTTGACGTTGGATGAAAGGAAGATATTGTCGGTCGAACGGTTACCGGATTCCGGGCATCGTGACTTGTATGCCGCTTTTTTGATTGAGCGGAATATCGACGAAAACGAACTTTTAACCCGCGTCATGTCTTGGGAAAGGATAATGACGCCGCAATTATGGGAATATACCATCGGGCCAGAGGGGCAAGGACTTAAAAACCTTATCAAGGAATCACGTAGCTCCTGGATAGAAGCTTTGGAAGGCATCGCCGGCACGCAGGATCTTCGGGAAATGTTGTTTTCCCCCAAAGCCGTTGAATCTTTTCTGACGGGTAATGCGGGCGCAAAACTCGCAGACAAATCTCAGGATAGGGAAAGTGAGTATGGGTATTTTGCGGAACGAGGCATAATGCCAATGTCAAGCGTAGACGCACGTGCAACTGAGGAGCTGCGTGACATTATGGAGGCTTGCGGTTTGGCTGAATTAATCAAAAATATCGTATGTTCGATCAAATTGACCATTAAAGACGAAATGCGGTCGGCTTCCGGATTGTGGTTCAGAGAGTCATTGACCATGGAGTTGGCGGTCGACGTTAAACGCAAACAAGACCTTCCCGGGATTTTATTCCATGAGCTGGGCCATGCCGTAGAATGCAGGCTGGCCAACGTTTTCGGTGCGCAAAGGGTTTTTGACCGTTATGCCGTAAAACTGATTTACACCGGCATGACGGCTTCGTCCAATTATGCCGAGGCTTGTGCGAAGCTGAAGAATCGCGAAGACCGCAATTCCATCAGTGAGTCATTCGCCGAGGATTTCAGGATCATGCTGCAAAATCCGGATGCCCTGCCTGAATCCAAGCTCGTGCCGTTGAAGGAATTGTTTGCCATGTTGGCGCCGGGAAAAGACCTGGAGAATATTCAACAAAAAATCAGGAAAATGTACGGGAATTTTTACGGAGCAGACGTCAAAGACGCGAAATGCCCGATTGATTGCTCATTGGTCGTCAAAATGGCTGATTTTTTGGACAGGCGGAGCGGCGCCGATTGATGGGCGGAATTGCATATGGCGTACGCATGGTAAGTTTTTTTTCCGAATATTTTATGAAAGGCATAATCCTCGCCGGCGGGACGGGCACGCGATTACTGCCCATGACCGCGGTTTTGACAAAGCAACTGTTGCCGGTTTACGACCGGCCCATGATTTTTTACCCGTTGAACACTTTGGTCAAAGCGGGTATAAAAGACATACTGATGATCGTGGCGCCGGATTATTCCGGCAGCTTCCTGAATCTTCTCGGTTCCATGTTCAGGCCGTACGGCATAAACATCTCGTTCATCGTGCAAAAACAACCGCGCGGCTTGCCCGAAGCCTACACTCTGGGTGAAGATTTTTGCGGCGGCGAACCTGTAACCATGATTTTAGGCGATAATATTTTTGAAGACGATTTTACCGAAGCGATAAAATCATTCGTGGACGGTGGCAGAATATTCGCGCGTCAGGTTCCGGATCCGCAAAGGTTCGGCGTGGTGGAGTTCGATTCCACTAGCGGACGCGTCATTTCCATCGAAGAAAAACCCGCACAGCCAAAGAGCCAGTTCGCCATACCGGGCATGTACGTGTTTGACGGACAGGCGGCGCAGATCGCCAAATCGTTGAAACCGTCACAGCGAGGCGAATTGGAAATTGTAGACATGCACCGGGCATATTTAGCTCAAAATAAATTGGACGTACGTGCGTTGAACGGAGCTTTCTTCGATGCCGGAACACCGGATGCGCTACTTGAAGCGTCCAATTACGTAAAAGAACACGATTTTAAAAGCCGTTTCCATCCGGATATAGAAACCGCCATCGCGGCGTTTAATCAGGAGTTCAAAAAGATGGTTTCACTTAAATAACAAAAGTCCATCAAGTCCATCATGTCCTTCAGGCTTTTCATCGCGTTAAACGCGATCATGTCGGTCGACCTGATGGATTTGCGACCTGATGGACTTGAAGGGCGTTAGTAAAGATTCCCCAGCGGGGCGAAGATTTTTTCGGTTGTCAGGGGAATGCGCCAGAGGCCTGGGTTACCGTCTTTTACGCCGGCCACGAAAGCCGCATCGTTTTGGATGGTCGCATCGAATATCTGGTCAAAAGTCGCCAATGTCGTACGATAACGGCCGTTCCGGTCATCCAAACTGAACATGAGAATTTCTTTGTCCGTGGCAACCAAGATATCGTGGCCGGAAGGTTGCCAGGCCGCGGCACGTACCGGATCGCTTTGGCGATAAATCAGCTGGGGTTCGTTGGCCGGAGCCCAAATCCAAACTTCATTATTATTTACGAGAAGGTAATTAATCCGGCGTTTGATGGTAAGCGGCTTGGGCCAGGATCCCTGTGCGGACACGGAGTTGACCGGCGTTTGGGCGGTGTCCAACCAGAGCCAGCGTTCACCGTTTTTGAGCATTAAAATGCCGTTTTTTTGATCGTGGATATTCCAGTTTCCCGACGGCAAGATGACCCCCCTGTCCGTATGTTCGTCCAAAACGAGCACCAGGTCAGGCGTGCTGCTGACATGCTTGAGCTTGGCGTTTTGCAGCTCGTCGCGGATTGCCAGGGGTTTGTTCTGGCGTTCCAGCGAGCCGTCGACTTGAATGGTCAGCGTCTGGTTCGCGGTTACGCCGTTTATTTTTGAACCGTTCCAATGATACGTGCCAGGCGGCAGGCGTGTCAGACTGGGCGGCGTGCTCAGCAACAGCCAGGCGGCAGGCGTGTCAGACGCATGGCCATATATGAGCGCCTGAATATCGGATTCGTGCCAATCAACCTGATTGATGCTCATGGTTTCGGTGACAGTAATTTTATTTTTTATTTTTCCAGTTTTGGATTCCATGACGTTTAAAGATGCGACATTGCCACCGTCGCAAACCGCGGTTAACAATAAGCTGCCTTCGGAATCGCCGTAAGTTTTACACACATTCTCCTGCATGATGCGCTGCGGTTCAGCCATGGGCCAAAGAAAAATTTGGCTGGCGAAAGTGACGCGTTCGGGTTCCACGTTCAAAGTTTTTGACCAGGGATGATAGCCTTTGAGCGTTAATTTAATTTCATAATTGCCGGGTGCGACGTTTTGCAAAGTAACCGGCGCAAGGTCGGTTATGCGTTGCCCGTTAAGATCAATGGCAGCTCCGGACGGAGTCGCATCTATGATCAGCGTCCCATTGCGCTCCAGTACGCCTTTTTTTTGGTTCCAGCGGTAACCGGCGGTATAAAAAACCACAGCCGGGGCCATGACCAGAAAAACCAACACAAAAACCCAAGGCAGTATGCGGCGATGAAATGCTATTTTTTGCATAATCTCATGTGTAGGCATGTTACCTTAAAAAGGCCCAAGTGTTCAACCGAGTTCAATGCGTCGATTCTGGACATGCGTGGTCTTATCCGTTAAACTGAGCGCCATGATGACCAATGTTCCACGACCGCAAAAACGGTCAAAAAGGTGGTTATGGGTCTGCGCTTTCCTGGCCATGGGCCTGGGGGCTTTTATTAGCGGATTGTATCTCGGCCATTCGGGTTCGACACGGGCGGAGACCTTGGCGCAAACCGTGGTTAAAAACGTGCGCGGCATCGGCACGGCGGCACTGGCTGACACAGTGGACAAGGATCTGAATTTCAGCCAGTTTTGGGAATTGTGGAAGCTGTTAAAACTTAAATATTACGAAGATGCTTCGGATCAGAAGATGCTGTATGGCGCCATGAAGGGCATGGCCGAAGCCATGGGCGATCCGTACACGTCTTTTTTTGAACCCGTGACAGCCAAAGAATTTTCCGATTCATTGAAAGGCGAGTTCGAAGGCATTGGCGCTGAAATCGGTACGCGCAACGATCAGCTGCAGATCATTGCGCCATTGCCTGGCACGCCGGCCGAACACGCCGGTTTGATGGCGGGTGACTGGATTTTAGCTATCAACGGCACCAGTACCGAAGGCATGTTCACCGAAGAGGCGGTTACGCTCATACGCGGCAAGAAAGGCACGGATGTGACGTTGAAGATTGCCCGTATCAAGTCAAAAGTCAAAAGTCAAAAGTCTGACGCCACAAGCACGGCAGTGACTTTGGATGACCGGGAAATTAAGGACATAAAAATTACGCGTGACAAAATATTGGTTAAATCCGTTCGTCTGACCTGGCCCAAGGAGGGGATTGCCATGGTTCAAGTCACCAACTTCAATCAGGATACGGACCAGGAATTCAAGGATGCAGTGGGCCAGGTGCTTGCGAAAAATGCCAAGGGAGTGATTTTGGACTTACGCAACGATCCGGGCGGATACCTGGACCGCGCAACCGTCATTGCCAGCGAATGGGTAGGTTCACGTGTGGTCGTGTCCGAACGGCGCAAAGGCAAGATATTGGACGAATTCCACGGCGATGGTGATGCTCGTTTAGACAACATCCCAACCGTCGTCCTGGTCAACCAGGGTTCGGCCTCGGCTTCCGAAATTGTGGCCGGCGCTTTGCAGGATTACGGTCTGGCCAAACTCATAGGCATGAAAACTTTTGGCAAAGGTTCGGTGCAGGATTATTCAGAGTTCGACGACGGCAGCGCGGTCAAGATAACGATCGCCGAATGGCTGACGCCCAAAGGCAGGTCCATCAACAAGACCGGCATCAAACCGGATATCGAAGTCGACCGAACGATTGATGACTACAATGAAAACCGCGACCCCCAACTCGACAAAGCGCTCGAGTATTTCGCCAACCCCGGAGCCACAATCAACGCAACCGCAACCAGCACCAAAGCGAAATAAAACCAAACATCCGCGTTTGCGTTCGGTCAGGCAGATTTCGGCTGGCGGTATTATCTATCGCAGAAAAAGCGGACATAACGAAATCCTGTTTTTGATGCGCGAAGACGGCCGCTGGACTTTTCCCAAAGGCAAACAACAGCTAGGCGAGTCATATGTCGTTGCTGCCATCCGCGAGATTCGCGAAGAAACGGGCATAGCGACGCTGCGTTATGTCGCGCCTTTGGGTTTTACGGCGTTTAGATTTACGGAGAGGCATCAAGGCCCTGCCAAGCACGTGAGCAAGGTCGTACACTTTTTTCTGTTTGAAGCGCCGTCTGACGCAACTTTTAAGCTTGCGGGAACCGAAGGCCTGGTGGAAGGAGCTTGGGTGCGGGCTGACCGCGCTTTTGCGACCTTGAGTTACCGCAACATGGACAGAATTTTGGCTAAAGCCCTGAGGCTGATAGTCGAACAAGAACACACGAGATCAAAATTTTAGCTCAACATTGCTAAAAAAAGTAAACAACAAACAGCAAACAACAAAAGTTGTCATTTTTTGCTGTTTGTAATTTGCTGTTTGTTGTTTGCTGAAAGTCTTGACAATAAGCCATTTTTTTGTTAAACAAAGGCTCAGCAAAAGACAAGACAGTACATTCACAAAGCGAGGATAACATGATTAAGATCGTGGAAATTCTTACCACGCGTCGCGACGTTGACGGCAAGCTCCTCAATCCGCCCGTACAGAAGACATCCGTGACAATGAATGTTCCCGATCGCGCTGACAGGCGGGACGCGACCTGGCTTTCAAGACTCGAGCGTTCGATGTTCGATATGCTTTGTCGATCGGATATGTGTGGCGATGGCCCGTTTATCCCATACATATTGGAACAGCAAAGAGCGTATGCTCGTTCGCTGATTTCCAATACGGCCGAAGGCAGCGAACATGGACTGACTCACGATCAGATCGGTAAGTTCATCGACGATCTCCCAGGCGCACCGAAAGTCGAAACCATGCTGATCAAGGGCAAGCGTTGCTCCTGGTTGGCCGACAACATGGCAGACTTGGGCGCGGTCTGCGCTGACTCTGCTTCGAGGGGGTGAAATGGCACAGAAGAAATCTTGCACGGTAAAACGTCACTTGATGGTGAAGATCGGCAAAGATACGTTCGACTTCGTCACGACCAAGGGCATGGACAAGTTGATTTATGCCCGGGTGATCGGACGCGGAAAGACCATTTGCATCAACGCCGACTACTCGGTCAAATTGCACGACGATGTCGCGGATGCCGAGCACAAGCTGGGTTGCATCCTGCGCGCCGTGGCCGTTCATTATCATCCTCATGACACTGAAGCAGCCGAGAAGATGGCTGCCGACCTGCGTCAACAGATGGAAGTCTCAGCCAACCTCAAGAAAGTGCTGGCCAAATGATGAAGGAGAAAAGAATGGCGAAAAAGAATAAGATTCCCTTCGCCCCCGTCTTCGTGGAAATCGGCCCCCACAAGCTGACCGTGCAATTCGGTCCTGACCACGAGATGGTTTACGCGCGGACAAACCGTTGCACGATCTTGTTGAATACCTCGTACGGCGTCAAAATTTCTGACGTCGCTGCCAGACGCGAGCACCGCTTCGGTTGCATTTTGCACGCCGTGGCGCGAATGGATTGTCCATACGATCCGCTCCAAGCCGACATCCTGGCCGCGGAGTACCGCAAGTTCCATCACAACCTCAAGGACCAGATCGCAGATCTCCTGGATCTGAATTCTTGACCCGGAGAGCAACGTGGCAGCAACAAAGAAAGCCGGACGTGCCAAGGATTTGACGATCAGTATCGGGACGATCAGGATCGGAAAGGAAACTTTCCAGCTCATGATACATCCCTGCGCCGACAAGCTCGTTTTCGCGGAAGTGAGCTTGAACGGAAAAATGATCGGCATCAACCCCAGGTACTCGGTCGTTCTGGATGACCTCGCCGCACTGACCGAACACCAGATTGGCTGCGTGCTGCAAGCCGTAGCCATCCACCATCACCCCCACGATGCCGCGGCCGCTGCCAAGATGGCTGCCAAGCTGCGCCGGCAGCTGGGCGATGCAGCCTCGCTGCACGAACTGATCAAAGCGTGACAACGTTCTCAACCGCCAAACCAGGCGGTTTTTTTTATCTCGCATGTTGTCATTGCGAGCGCATGCGAAGCAATCTCACCTCTTAAGAACCGGGTTAACATGCTTCGTGAGATCGCCGCGCTAATCGCTCGCGATGACGAACAGGGAACCGTGTTCATAGAGACTTTCGACTTTTCGTTTCGAAGTGTATAATTGTCCCCAGTATGACAAAGAAGAAAACATCCCAACGTCGCCGCATGACGATTTTTGTCGTTGGCGGCGTGATGAGCGGAGTGGGCAAGGGCGTGGTTACCGCGTCCATGGGCGCTTTGCTCAAAGAATGCGGGCTTGGCGTAACGGCCATTAAAATCGATCCTTACATCAACGTGGATGCCGGGACCATGAATCCGGTGGAACATGGCGAGGTGTTTGTTACCAAGGACGGGGCCGAGACCGACCAGGATATGGGAAATTATGAGCGTTTCCTGAACGAGGATGTGCCTCGCGTCAATTATATGACCACGGGTGCTGTGTATAAGACGGTTATCGAACGCGAACGCGCATTGGGTTATGGCGGCAAGACGGTCGAGGCTGTGCCTCATATTCCGTTGGAGATTATCAGCCGTATTCGCGCTGCGCAAAAAGCCAGTGACGCGGATATCACATTTGTCGAAATCGGGGGCACGGTCGGCGAATACCAAAACGTGTTGTTTTTGGAAGCTGCCCGCATGATGCGCCGCGAAGAACCGAATAACGTGATCGTGGTCCTTGTTAGCTACATGCCAGTACCGGCAACTTTAGGTGAGATGAAGACCAAGCCGACGCAATATGCGGTCAAAGCTTTGAACGAAGTCGGCTTGTTCCCGGATTTGATCGTGGCGCGCTCAACACATGCTATCGACGAAGTGCGCAAAGCTAAGTTGGGCTTTAACTGCGGTTTAAATGGCGAAGACGTTATCGCAGCGCCGGATGTGCCGTCCATTTACGACGTGCCGGCGCTTTTCAGGGCGCAAAACGTACCGCAGCGCATTTTTAAAAAACTCAACATCAAAGGACGCTGTCCGAGTTCGTCTGCCTGGGAAGGATTTTCCAAAAAGATCCATAAGCCGGGCAAACCGGTACGCATCGGCATCGTGGGCAAATATTTTTCTACCGGTGACTTCGTGCTGGGCGACGTCTATCTGTGCGTCATCGAAGCGCTGAAACACGCCTCGTGGCACGTGGGCGCGACGCCGCAGATTGAATGGATTAATAGCGAGGAAATCGAAAAACATCCCAAGGACATCGGTAAGATTCTGCATGGCTTGGACGGCATCCTGATTCCAGGAGGATTTGGCAACCGCGGCATTGAAGGCAAGATTATGGCCATCCGGTTTGCCCGCGAACGTAAGATACCGTATTTAGGTTTGTGCTATGGCATGCAGTTGGCCACAGTCGAAGTTGCGCGACACATCTTGGGCTGGACGGACGCGAATACTACCGAGATCGACAAACAGACCGCTCATCCCGTCATTCACCTCATGAACGAGCAGGAGGAGAGGCTGCGCAGCGCCAATTACGGCGGGACTATGAGGCTGGGGGAATATCCGTGCGTTTTGAGTCCAAAGTCCGTGGCTCGAAAGCTTTACGGACATGAATTCGTTATGGAACGGCACCGCCACCGCTATGAGTTTAATCCTGCTTATCGAGATCAATTGGAGGCTGCGGGCTTGCAGTGCACGGGTACGTCACCTGATGGTAAACTTGTCGAGATAATCGAATGGAAAAGCCATCCGTTCTTCGTGGCCGTGCAGTTCCATCCAGAATTCCTGTCGCGTCCATTCCATCCGCATCCTCTGTTCGTGGGTTTTGTGACAGCATGCAAATCAAAAAAGAAGTAAGAGTTTTGCGACAAAAAAACTCCTCCCGGCCGGGAGGAGTTTTTCTAAATATGTTAATTAGTCCGAAAGAGTCGTGGACAAGTCTAGACTTTCAACATAAGTATCATTGGTCCAGTCAATTGAACTTGGATAAGTTGATGACACATTCAAGTGAGGTTGCTCGGAATTATCGGACCAGACGAACGTACCGGGGTATATTCTGCCCATAGCTGATGGAGAAGCGTCTTTGATGGCATAGATGTTAGGACTGCCGGCGCTGATTTCGGTTCGGATGTTGTTCATCAAATAACCTGTCGTGATTGGCGTGGCACCGTCTTTGACCAATGAAGTAGCGACTGAATTGCCAAGACCGGATTTAACAACGGTTGCTAAAAGAGTCAAGGTTGGGGGTGGTTGGTCAGAAACCTGAAGCTCGCTATTGAATGTGACAGCTAATATCAGGCTATTCGTACCAGTTGGGGCAAATGTGTTTTTAAGATCAGCGCCGGTATTGACGTCGGTAATGGAATAATTTGGTGCCAAGGTGGGGGTTTCATTTTGTACAATTTTAAATTTGCCTAAGTTGACATTATTGTTTTTTACTACTTTAAACATTACTTGTTTTAAGGATGCGGAGTGGACAAGATCGTAATTTACTGAGAATTTATACAATTCTTTGTCAGCGCCGGCTGTCAAAACTGTAGTTTTGGAAATTAATTTAGCAACGATCGGTTTGGTTTTGCGTAAAACCTGTTTGTTGCCGTTGTAGGCACCGGCAGGCGCTAAATAGATCATACCGGACTGCACGCCTCTGGCCCTGATGTTCAGTTTGTTGGCATAAAGCGCAGTCCATTCTCCTGTTTGAATATTAGATGCCAATCCCAGTGCCGGAGTGTGTCCGGAGCGCGAGACGCCGGTCCAGGTGCCGCCTGCAGCCATTGACGACGTTATGTTTTGAAGTTTTGCCCATAAATTTATTTCAGCTGAACTACCTTTGGGTATGGTGATGCTGTTACCTGTGAGATCTATGTCAACATTTCCGGTTTGACCTGCAGAAATCTGAGATTGTCCTCTGACTGTCCCTTGGTATGCCACTGCGATGACTTGGTAATCCGCATTGTCACCGCCTGGCAGATTGCTGACCGCGATACGATCTATAACCAAATCTTCATCTCCTGCTGTGACTTTATAAGAGGCAAACGGATAAAAAACATCCTTGCCGGCCACGTCGATAGTGGAAGCCGGTTTATTTAAGTTTTCAACTCTCAGACTGCCGGTCGGCGCAACAATAGTCATCTGATTGCCATAAATTATGGAACGTGGCGAACTATTATTGACATTAAAGTCTGTCATGCCTGCCGCAGCTGTTGCGGGTACTTTTACGTCACCGGTCAAGAAAGGGCTCCAGGAGGCATAAAACTGCTTGTCGATCAATTCGCTAGCCGCGTCTTCGTTACTTGCAATGTCGGCGACTAAAGATAGATTCATGGTGGTGCCGCCCTTCAGTAAAAAGGCATCGTTGAAAAACAAGGATTGGGATATTATGGCCGTGGTTGGACTATTGATAATTTCTTTCGGGCCCATCACGACCGTGCCGTTGTCCGTATTGACGATTCTGATATTGCTAAAGTATTTGGTGCCTTTGGAACCCATGAGTCTGCCCCCGTTTAGTCCGCTAAGCGTCATGCGTAAAGCATTAATTTGCACGTCACCGCCAGTGTTAGTTAATGAAAAGGAATAGAAGTTTGCCGTTTTTGTGCCTTTAACAATGGTAGTTGCGGCTGGGCCGTTAAATTTAAGTGTCAATGTTGAAGTCGCGCGTAGTTGTGTTGCGTAGTTGTAGCCCAGGGCTGCAGCTGCGGCAAAACCTACGACAAGTGCGGCGCCGACTATGGTGGTAGTCGTTGTACGCGTTTTTGTGGCTGTTGCCATACTTAATAAACAATTACGAATTACAAATTATTAATTACGAATATTGGAAAGAATTTAAATTATTGATTTTGAATGTCAGTGTTTAGATTGTTAGATAATTATTTTTCTTTCATTTTCCACTCGCTGGCCACGTCCAAAACGTCTTGTGGCGTGACAATGGGATTAGTGCCGCCGCATTCGAGTTTGGCTTTGGCTGAAGCGGCGTGTATAAGGCCCATGGCCGTTCCGTGGCGCGGGGTTGTGGCTTCGATCGAGACCTTGGCGCAAGCTTCGTCAATAACGTCAAAAGCCTTGTCCGGCATGTGGCGCTCCTTGATAAATTTGGCTGCCGCATCGACCGTTGCTTTTATGGTTTCCTGGGGGATGCAGACGCCGTGGAATTTTTCGTAAGACGCTTTGACGCCGTCAAGAATACGCTGCGTATCAGCTTTGGACGGTTCTTCCATCATGACAGGTTGAAAGCGCCGATCCACGGCCTGGTCTGGTTTGATGTATTGCAAATATTCTTTCCATGTCGTGGCACCGATGACTTGCAAGTCGCCGCGTGACAATGCGGGCTTGAGGATGTCGGCGATGTCGAGCGAGCCTTCGCCGCCGCGAGCCTGTTCGATCATGTGGATTTCGTCGATGAACAGTATGATCTCGCGCGAACGTTCCATGAACGAGTCCAGAAGCGCGCGCAAACGCTCTTCGAGCTCGCCGCGGTATTTTGTACCGGCCATCAAAACGCCGAGTTTGAGCGCTAGGACCTTCTTGTCTTTGAATTGTTTGGGCACGTCGCCATTGACTATGCGTTGAGCCAGTCCTTCGACTGCTGCGGTTTTGCCGATGCCAGGCTCGCCGATGAGCAGGGGATTGTTTTTTTGTTTGCGTGCGATCACATGGATTATGCGATCGATGGATTCTTCCATGCCCACGACTTGGCCGAGTTTGCCCCGACGGGCGAGTTCGGTGATGTCCTGAGTAAAGGCGTTAAGGCCCAGATCAGGCACTTTTTTGCGTTGCTGCCATTTATAGGCTGCGAAGCCGAAAGCGCCGATGGCGATGACGGCTAAGATCGTTTGTGTGTTTATGGGCATAGATAAAAATACAACGCTAATTATAGCATATTTGTTTATAAACTAAAAAACGGACTTTGAGTCCGTTTTTATAACCTTGTTTTTGGATTACGTTTTTTGCGTTATATTGACGAACTTGGCCACTTTTTTGGCGCCAGCAAAAGTCACGATCGTCTTTTGCGAGAACTTTACAATGCCGTCGGCCACAGCGTACAGGGTGTTATCTTTGCCCATGCGCACGTTCAAACCAGGACGGATTTTGGAGCCGCGCTGACGGACGAGGATGTTGCCGATTATAGCCTTTTCGCCGGCGTAGAGTTTTACGCCAAGACGCTGGCCTTGGGAATCGCGGCCTAACCGAGTAGAACCGCCTGCTTTAGTGTGTGCCATATTAACTAACAACGAAATAGCGAGTAGCTTGTAGCGAGTAGGGAGTAGCTTTGATTAGCTACGAACTACTTACTACTCCCTAACTTGCCGTAGGTAGTTTAGGAAGTAAGTTTGTGCGCTTAGGTTACGCGTATTCCATAGCCTTGTCAAGTACGGGGACGGGCGATAAGATGGCTATCTATGCATCAAATAATCACTTAGTGCATAGTGAGCTACGTCGAACTATGGCCAACAATCAGGATTTGTTTAAACAGGTACAGGATGTCTTGGACGATTTGCGCGGGCCGTTGGTGGCCCATGGCGGAGATATCGAGCTGGTTGACGCCGACCCGTCATCCGGCGAAGTTAAGGTACGTTTGCACGGTGCCTGTGTAGGCTGTCCTTTAGCCGGACTGACGATTAAAGAAGGCATAGAGGCTACGCTGGTCGAACGCTTGCCGGGCATTACTTCGGTTACGGCGGTTGAATAAATAATCGTTCATAAGGTTTGTAAAGTTCATAAAGTTCATAAGGTCATTCGGTGGATACTTTATAAACCTTACAAACCTTATGAACCTTATGAACTTTATGAACGTGAGTATTTGAGCAGTATGACCCTGGGTGAATGGAAATTCAGTACACGTTTGGCATGGGAAAATCCGGCTTTGCGCTGGATCGGTTTAGTTACGGCGTTTTTTTTGCTGGTTATGACCATGTATGCAGCCTTCCGGCTACTTGGTTCCAGTGCATCTTCCGGTTATGTCGTGACGCACTATACCGTGTATTTGGGCATCGATCAGGTCCTGCCCACGCCGTGGCTGGCTTTGTATCTGGGCGTGCCAATCGTGCTCATATCTGCTACCGTTCTCTGTGGTTTTGGATTATTCCGTAACGACAGCTTGGCCGGCGGCGCGCTGGTGGTGCTGGCCGCGGTTTCGACCGCCATCTGGGCAGCCCATCTTTACCATCTCATAAAAATAAACATCTAATTTTAATATGCATTCTTTAACCTGGGAAATTCTCCGGATAATCGGTTTTGCTCTGGTGTGTTTTGTGGTTGCATTCCTCTGCACTCCCGGGTTTGTCAAACTGCTGAAAAAATACAAAATGGGCAAAAGCATTCGCGATGCCGAGTCGGCGCCCATCATGAGTCAGTTGCACGCGCATAAAGCCGGGACTCCTAGCATGGGTGGCATCATCATTTGGGGAACCGTTCTGGTGGTTGTCGGAGCGGTTTGGCTTTTATGTCGTTTTCAGATCGGCGGCGCCTGGTGCGATTGGAACATTCTTTCGCGATCTCAGACATATCTGCCCTTCGGCGCCATGATCGCGGCCGCCTTGATCGGCCTGGTTGACGATTACATGAACGTTAAACGCATCGGACCCAAGGGCGGCGGGTTGCGCGTCAGACATCGACTTCTTTTTTATACGGCCATTGCCGCGGTTTGTGCCTGGTGGTTTTATGCAAAGCTTGAATGGAGCACTGTGCATGTGCCGTTTGTCGGAAATTATGAATTAGGATGGTTGTACATACCGTTTTTCATTTTTATCATCGTGGCATCGCAACATTCGGTTAACCTGACCGACGGTTTGGATGGTTTGGCCGGCGGCACGCTCATGTCCGCCTTTGGTGCTTATACGGCCATCGCCTTGATGCAGGGGCGTTTTGACCTAGCGGCTTTTTGCGCGGCCATTATCGGCGCTTTGCTCGCTTTTCTGTGGCACAACATCACGCCCGCCGCGTTTTTCATGACCGATACTGGCGCCATGTCGCTGGGGACCGTCCTTGGCATAGTCGCCATGTTAACGAATCAGCCGCTGTTATTGCCGCTCATTGGTTTGCCATTTGTATTGGAGTCCGGCTCAGTCATCATCCAATTGACATCCAAGAAACTGCGCAACGGCAAAAAAATCTTCAAGAGTTCGCCGCTTCACCATCATCTGGAGGCAATCGGTTGGGGCGAGCCGAAGATCGTGATGCGTTTTTGGGTAATCTCGTTCATCGTGGCCGTGCTGGGCGTGATGATTCACGCAATTGACCGCTAAAAACCGTATGTCGAGGGGACAACGCGGGCAAATCGACAAAGGATTCTTATGGAGCCTTATAGCGCTCGTGTTTTTCGGCATGCTCATGCTGCTTTCGGCCAGCGGGCCGTTGGGTTTCCAAAAGTTCGGCGAGTCGGCGTATTTTTTCAAACACCAGCTTTTATATGGTTTGTTTCCGGGAGTTTTGCTGTTCATCTTTTTTGCGAATTTTGATTACCGCAAACTGATCAAGTTCGCGCCGGCGGCCTTGATAGGATCCATCGTCCTGCTGCTGCTTGTATATATTCCGACCTTTGGCATGCGTTTTGGCGGGTCAGGACGCTGGCTGCATATTGGATTTATTAACTTCCAACCCTCGGAACTTGTTAAAGTCGGTATCTTGATTTACGTGGCCGCCTGGCTTGAAAAGCGCCACGAGCACGAGGCCAAGACTTTGCAGGGAGGGTTGATACCGTTTTTATCCGCCATGTCAGTCATTATTGTTTTGCTCGTTTTCCAACCAAACACAGGTTCCATGGCCGTCATTGTCGGTGCGACGCTGGCTCAGTATTTTATCGCCGGCGCGCCGCTTATTTGGTTTGCCGGCCTGGGCGTCATGGGTACGACATTCGTCGCGCTGCTGATCAAAATCACGCCGTACCGCACTGCGCGTTTTTTGACTTTTTTACATCCCGAGCTTGATCCGCAGGGCATTGGCTACCAAATCAACCAGGCTTATCTGGCAATAGGATCCGGAGGTTGGTTCGGACTCGGCTACGGTCACTCGAGGCAAAAATATCTTTATCTGCCGGAAGCGGCAGGCGATTCGATTTTTGCGGTCATGGCAGAAGAACTCGGTTTTCTATTTTGCATGTTGTTCATGGTCGTTTACGGTTTTCTGGTCTACCGTTGTTTGGCCATCGCAAAGCAGACGGCAGATCCGTTCGGCAGATTCCTGGCCGTGGGCATCGGCGCTTGGATCGGACTTCAGGGGGCTTTCAATATTGCATCCATGTTGGGACTTATGCCCATTACGGGAGTGACTTTGCCGTTTGTAAGCTACGGAAGTTCAGCCTTTGTTGCCTTGGCCATGGGCTGTGGTATCATGGCTTCGATCAGCAAAGGAACCCAAACATGGCGCGAACTATAGCCCTTGTAGGAGGGGGAACCATGGGTCCTACGGCCCCGCTTTTGGCGCTGTATAAAAATTTAAAGAAACGGCACCCACATGACGCTTTTGTCTGGGCCGGGACGAATGAAGGTCCTGAAAGGGGTCCGATTACGGCACTAGGCATTCCGTTTGTCGCAATTCCAACGGCCAAATTTTCCCGCCATTTTTCTGCCGCCTTGTTGAAATTACCTTTTTCTTACTGGTATGCGCGTCAAGCGGCGAAAGCCTTTTTAAGTCAATGGAAACCTGATATTATAATCGGAACCGGCGGCTTCACACAGGTGCCGATAATGTGCACGGCTTGGCGTCTCGGCATCCCGTGTGTCATCCACCAACTCGATTTTTCACCGACATTATCCAACCGCCTGGTGGCGCGTTTTTGCAAATTGATTACCACCACCTTTGTCTACCATTACCGAAAATTCAACGTCCGCGTGGAGGAGATGCATATTGCCACGCCCAACCGCTTTGCGGGACTGGAAGTGCCGGAACGCGCCAGGGCGGCGCAGTATTTCGGGTTGACCACGGATCGGCCAATCGTCTTTGTCGTCGGCGGCGGTACTGGCGCCAGGGCCTTGAACGAAGCACTGGAAAAGGATCTGAAACGCTGGCTGGAAAAAATTCAAATCATCCACTCCACGGGCAGGGGACGCAGCGGACAGGTCGCGTCGCGGACAGGATATGCACGCTTTGAGTTTTTGGACGAAGAGCAGATGTTGTACGCCTATGCGGCGGCTGACGTGGTCATCTCCCGTGCCGGTATGGGATCGATTACCGACTTGTCCGCGCTTAATAAAGCTTCGGTGCTGGTTCCGATTCCCAATAGCCATCAGGAGAAAAATGCCAGGCACATTCCGCGCGGCGCCGTCGAAGTCGATCAAGGTCCTGGATTTGCAGACGATCTTTACCGCGCGGTGGTCAAATTGCTCATCCATCGCGAGGATCGTGTTAGATTGGCAAGTGAGTTGCGCCGCGACATAAAAACTGATGACGGATCTGAATGGGCATCGCTCATCGAGCGGCTGTTGCCTGAGGAATTTGATATTTAAAAAGGTCTACGAAAATACGAATTTTGTACGAAATTACGAATGGTTGATTTGTAAATTCGTATATTCGTATGAGCCATTCGTAATTTCGTAGACCAGGCTACGAAAAAACCGCCGATCAGGGCGGGAAAGAGAGGTCGTCTCGAGCGCGATCACGAGGAGGTTCGGAGATGATGCAAAGGCTCATGAGAAAGAGGACTAAAAAGAGCAAGGCGAATTCGATGACTACCGGCGTCCAGTCGCTGAAAATGGCTCGCAAAGGTTCGGCATGAGCGAAAAATGGAAAGATGAAGAAGGCCAAAAAAGCGATGGCGCTGGCCGCGATGAACTTGGAAGGAGCGCGTGGTTTCTGCTGATTCGGGGCTTGACTGAAATCAGATTTTTGCATGGTAGTTGGACAACGAAACTAGTCGGCAGCAAATGACGGATAAAGAAAAACTCGACAATCGTCGAGATGGAAATGAGGAAGGCCCCTTCGGCTAATCGCCAGGGATGTCGGAAAAGAAGAATTCGACTTCCGGGTGTTCCGCGATGAGTCGCAGGTCTATTTTAACGTTGCAGGCCGAGGCTATTTCCTCGGCCAGACGCTTGAGCATCTCAACGTATCGTCGGCCTTTGACTTCAAAGACCCAGTTTGTTTTGTCGGCGTTGCGCAGGTCATTGCTGAACCAAATCGTGCCGATGAAGACCCGTCGTGGTTCCCGCTTGATAAGACCGAACAAGAAGCTGCGCGGTTTTAAGTCTGGATCCTTGTACAGGATGCCAATGGAATCGTCGTTTTGCAGCGTTGTCAGCCTCTCGCCCATGCATGAAGCGGGACAAAAACCTTTTGAACGGAGGATCTGTCCGACCCGGATCGCAGAGGCCTCATTGTAGTTAACAGGGTCGCCTGGACTATTCATGTCGTGTTCCTTTCAAGGTTCGTTTTGGCCGCATGTTTCGGGATACACAGCTCTCACGACGTAACGTAGAAGCCGTTTTTTTCCGCGTTGAACGGTTTGACCACGACTTCGACCTTGGCGTCGGTGGTTTCGCGCAGCTTGTTCAGGTAGTCGCGGACAGCTTCAGCGAGCAGCTTTGCGAACTCATGACGCCGTTCTGGCGTACGGTCAGGCTTGTCGAAAAGCAGATCCACAATGATTGTTGCGACCGGGTAAGGGTCGGTGGGGACCGAGGGATCGTGCGGGAAGAAGCAGGTGACTGCATAGTCGTTGAGATGCCAGAAGTCGCACGTGATCTTCCCCACAATTTTTCCAAGATTTTCGCGCCAGAGGCCTGGGATGGCCTGGATTTCTTCTTCCGTCGCTGGTCGGAAATTTTGGCAATTGATGTCTTGTCCCGGGCCAAGCCTTGCAAACATGATCATTTCCGGATGCATGTGCTCAGCTGTTATTTCGTACGTGTGCGGCGAGATGTTGTATCCGATAATGAGCGGCATTTGAGACCTCCTTGCGTTGACCGGGATATGTTAGCACGACAAAAATGCGAGGTCAATACCCTTCGGTAAAATAATGCGTTAATTGTTTCTTGATAAAACGATGTCCGGCTCCGCTTTTGAGAAATTTTTCACGTCCAAGGGCGTCTATTTTGTTCAAGTAAGCTTCGTAATAGATTAGTTCAAATGGTCCGCGGTTAGCCGTTGAACTGGTTTGACCGCGTTCATGTTCCGCAGGGCGGCGTTCAATGTCGTTCGTGAAACCGCAACTGTTTTAACAGAGCCCCGTAAAGCGCAAAATGATTATTTTATGCGCCACGGGGCACGTAAAAATCCGGCATGTAGAGACGCAAAATTTTGCGTCTCTACATGCCGGATTTTTACGTGGTGCGCCCGGTGGGGATCGGACCCACGACCATTGGCTTAAAAGGCCACTGCTCTACCACTGAGCTACAGGCGCGAAT
>Ga0315281_10004839_pt1 | contig 19438 bp, 13 predicted proteins | sample YL17G07_0_MG_FD_204540 | JGI IMG/M metagenome (GOLD analysis project Ga0315281, IMG submission 204540) | Sediment microbial communities from Yellowstone Lake, YNP, Wyoming, USA - YL17G07_0 | ecosystem: Environmental > Aquatic > Freshwater > Lake > Sediment | place: USA: Wyoming | collected... | reverse complement strand
AGGCAGCCCGCGTTCAGCGGAATGTCGTCGTCGACCAGCGTGCGAAAGACGTAGAGCACGGCGGCCGTCGTCACCGACTTCGGGGCGTTGAAGTTGTTCGGCAGTTGCGCGCTGGTGCCGGTGAAGTCGATCGTTGCTTCGCGCTGCGCGGCATGCACGCTGACCTTGACCACGATCTTCGCGCCGTTGTCGAGTTCGAGCGTGAACGCACCGTCTTTCAATGCGCCGATGACGCGCCGCACCGACTCTTCGGCGTTGTTCTGCACATGCGCCATGTAGGCGTCGACCGTGGCGCGGCCGAACTGGGTCACCATCGCGTGCAGCTCTTCCACGCCTTTTTGGTTCGCCGCGAGTTGCGCGCGCAGATCGGCGATCGTCTGATCCGGGTTGCGCGCCGGATAGAGGTTGGTCCTTGGGCGCTGTGCGCCGTCCCCCGGGGCGGGCGTCGAGCTCGGCTCGGCCCGGGATTCGGCACCACCGGCGAGCTGCGCGCGCAGTTCGGCCTCGCGCATCGTGCCGTCGCGGACCAGAAGGAAGTTGTCGAACAGCACCCCTTCTTCGTCGATGCTTGTCGAAAACGGCGGCATCGATCCCGGCGTGCTGCCGCCGATGTCGGCGTGATGGCCGCGCGACGCGACATAGAACGTGGCGCGGTGTATGCCGCCGTCATCACCCGCAGCGCCACCCCGCGCCGCCGCCTCGTCGCCGGCGAGCCGGTTCAGATAGACGGGGGTCACGACCGTCACGTCGGGCAGGTGCGTGCCGCCGTGGTAAGGGTCGTTCAGCACGAACACGTCGCCGGGGCGCATGTCGGGGTTGCGCGCGATCACGGTCTTGATCGACTCGCTCATCGAGCCCAGGTGCACCGGCATGTGCGGCGCGTTCGCGATCAGGTTGCCCGCCGCGTCGAACAGCGCACAGGAAAAGTCGAGCCGCTCCTTGATGTTCACCGAGTAGGCGGTGTTCTGCAGGCGCAGCCCCATCTGCTCGGCGATGTTCATGAACAGGTTGTTGAAGACCTCCAGCATCACCGGGTCGGCATCGGTGCCGATCGCGTGTTGTGTGGCACGCGGCTGCACCCGCTGCAACTCGAATGGGCCGCCCGCAGTGAGCCGTGCCTGCCAGCCGGGCTCGACCACGGTGGTGGCGTTCTTCTCGGCGACGATCGCCGGGCCGGTGATGAGCGCGCCGGCACGCAGCGACTCGCGCACGAACAGGCCAGCGTCGCGCCAGCGCTCGCTGTGCATTCGCACCACCGCCTCGGGCCTGGGCGCATAAGGCGCGGGTTCGGCACCGACCGCGCCTGCGTCGAAGCGTTCGCCGGCACCGACGGCTTCGACCGACACGGCCTCGATCACGAGCGCGCGTGCCGGCATCAGGAACGCGAAGCGCTGTTGGTAGGAGGCCTCGAATCCGTTGCGCACCGCTTCGAGTGTGCCGAAGCCGACCGCGAGCGACGTGTCGGTGCCCTGGTAGCGCACATGGACCTGGCGCCGCAGCGTGATCGCCGCGCGCGCGACGCCCTGGCTCGCGACTTCGTCGCACGCGGCGCTGCCGAGTTCGGCCAGGCGCTGCTCGGCGGCGGCCACGCCGGCCGCGTCGAGCGGCATCTCCAGCGAAGCCTGGCGCATGGCGATCTGATCCGCCAGGCCCATGCCGTAGGCCGAGAGCACCCCCGCCAACGGATGCACGAAGATGCGGCTCATGCCGAGCGCGTCGGCGACGCCGCAGGCATGCTGGCCACCCGCACCGCCGAAACACTGCAACGTGTATTGCGTGACGTCATATCCGCGCGCGACCGAAATCCGCTTGATCGCATTCGCCATGTTCTGCACCGCGATGCGGATGAAGCCTTCGGCGAGCGCGACGGCGCTCGTGTCGCGCCCGGTCGATTGCCGCACCTGCTTCGCCAGAAGCTCGAACTTGACGCCGACGACGTCGCGGTCCAACGCCTGGTCGCCGCCGGCGCCGAACACTTTTGGAAAATGCTTCGGCTGGATCTTGCCGAGCAGCACGTTGGCGTCGGTCGTGGTGAGCGGCCCGCCGCGTCGGTAGCTCGCCGGCCCGGGGTTCGCGCCGGCGCTCAACGGCCCGACGCGCAGCCGCGCGCCGTCGAAGCCGAGGATCGAGCCGCCCCCCGCAGCGACGGTGTGGATGTTCATCATCGGCGCTCGCATGCGCACCCCCGCGACCTGGGTTTCGAAGACGCGCTCGAACTCGCCCGCCGCACCCCCCGTGAAATGGCTGACGTCGGTGCTGGTGCCGCCCATGTCGAAGCCAATGACCTTGTTGTGCCCGGCGGCGACTGCCGTGCGCACCATGCCGACGATGCCGCCGGCCGGGCCGGAGAGGATCGCGTCCTTGCCCTGGAAATGGTGCGCTTCGGCCAGGCCGCCACTGCTTTGCATGAAGAACAGCGCGACACCGGGCATCTGCGCCGCCACCTGGTCGACGTAGCGGCGCAGGATCGGCGACAGGTAGGCATCGACCACCGTCGTGTCGCCGCGCGACACGAACTTCATCAACGGGCTCACCTCGTGCGACGCGCTGACCTGGGTGAAGCCGAGTTCGCGTGCCAGCGCCGCCGCGGCCTGCTCATGCGCGGTGAAACGGTAGCCGTGCATGAAGACGATCGCGGCGGAGCGGATGCCGGCGGCAAACGCTGCCTGCAACTCGCGCCGCAGCGCCTCCATGTCGAGCGCGGCGATATTCTGGCCGTGCGCACCGATTCGCTCGTCGGCCTCGATCACGCGCTCGTAAAGCATTTCGGGCAATACGATGTGGCGCTCGAACAGCTTCGGCCGGGCCTGGTAGGCGATGCGCAGCGCGTCGCAGAAGCCGCGCGTCGTGACGAACACGGTCCGGTCACCCTTGCGCTCGAGCAACGCGTTCGTCGCCACCGTCGTGCCCATCTTCACGCACTCGACCCGCAGCGGCGTGATCGCCTCGCCCGGCGTCAGCCGCAGCAGGCGGCGCATGCCTTCGACCGCGGCGTCTTGATACTGCTCGGGATTGTCCGACAGCAGCTTGAGGGTGTGCAGGCAGGCGTCGGGAGCGCGGCCGACGATGTCGGTGAAGGTGCCGCCGCGGTCGATCCAGAACTGCCAGCGGCGAGCCGGGGTCTTGGCGCGGTTCATCGTCGGCTCAGAGTGAACTCGCTGCACGCGCGGCATGATCGTACGTGCCGCTCATGCTGCGCAGCAAGCGCGCCAACTCGCCGATCGGCGCGTTGAGCTCGGTGTCCAGGCTCTGCACGAGGCACTGCTCGCGCACCCTCCGGTAGGCCATCACCGCCGCTTCGCCTTCGGGCGTGGGGCTGTACAGCACCTCCTTGCCGACCTTCTCGGTCAGCACCAGGCCGGCGCCGACCAGTTTCTTCAACGAGTAGGCGACGACATGGGTGTCTTCGTAATTCAGCACGAAGCAGATGTCGGCCAGCTTCTTGTTGCGGGCACGATGGTTCACATGGTGCAGCAGCAGCACATCGGTGATCGTCAGGTCACCCACGCCCGCGGCGGCCATGCAGCGCATGGCCCAGCGCGAGAACGCGTTCCAGGCGACGATCAGGCCGAATTCGAATTCGCCCAGTTCGGCGCTCCTGGGCGAGACCAGGTCCGGCGAGGCGACAATCGCGGTGGCCTTGCGCGCTGCACGCGGTGCGTGCGGGCGCGCCGCAGCGGGGGCCTTGCGGGGCATGGGGGTTACCCTTAATCGTCAACAAGACGTTGAAAAAACATTGACGTTTTATCTCAATACTTCCTAGACTGCAAGCTGTTGCGAACCTGCGCCACCCTTTTGTTTTTTTCAGTCAGGAGTTCTTGTCATGACCTTGCTTCGTTGTTTCGCCTTCAGCGTGCTTGCGGCCGTCACGCTCGGCGCCGCCGCCCAGACCAGATGGGACTTGCCGGCGGCATACCCCGCCACCAATTTCCACAGCATCAACCTGGCCGAGTTCGCCAGCGATGTCGACAAGGCCACCAGTGGCAAACTCAAGATCACGGTGCATCCCGGGGCCTCGCTCTTCAAGGCCCTCGAGATCAAGCGCGTGGTGCAGGGCGGCCAGGCGCAGATCGGCGAAGTGCTGATTTCGAACTTCAGCAACGAGTGGCCGCTGTTCGGTGCCGATGCGCTGCCCTTCTTCGCCGACAGCTACGACGAGTCGGTCAAGCTGTGGAATGCCCAACGGCCTTACTTCGACAAGAAGCTTGCCGAGCAAGGCATGCTCGCGCTCTACTCGGTGCCCTGGCCGCCGCAGGGAATCTACTCGAAGAAGCCACTGGCCTCGACGGCCGACCTGAAGGGCGTGAGGTGGCGCGCCTACAACCCGGCGACGAGCCGCATTGCCGAGCTGGTGGGCGCGCAGCCGGTCACGGTACAGGCCGCCGAGGTCAGCCAGGCCTTTGCCACGGGCATTGCCGAAAGCATGATGAGCAGCGGCGCGACCGGTTGGGACTCGAAGCTGCACGAACACGTCAAGTACTGGTACGACACCCAGGCCTGGCTGCCGCGCAACCTGATCCTGGTGAACAAGGTGGCCTTTGATGCACTCGACCCGGCCACGCGCCAGGCGTTGCTGAAGGCGGGCGCCGATGCCGAGGCACGCGGCCTGGCGGCGAGCAAGCGCGCAAACACCGAGTCGCTCGACAAGCTCAGGGGTGCTGGCATGAACATCCTGCCTCCGCCACCCGGCCTCACGGCCGACATGAAGAAGGTCGGCGAATCCTTGCTCAAGGAATGGCTCGAGAAGGCTGGTCCGGAGGGCAAGCAACTCGTCGACGCCTACCGCAAGTAGGCCGAGGGCGACCGGTGCGCAAAGGGCTCGACGCACTGTACGACGGGGCCGCGTGGCTCGCGGGCCTTTTCATGGTCGCGCTGCTGCTCGCGGTGCTGGCCTCGATCCTCGGCCGCCAGTTCCATTTCAACATTCCCGGCACCGACGCCTATGCCGGCTACATGATGGCCGGGGCGGGTTTTCTGGCGCTGGCGCACACGCTCAAGCGCGACGAGCACATCCGCGTCACGCTGCTGCTGCAAGCGCTGTCGCCGCAGGCCCGGCACAGGCTCGAAATCTGGGCCTTGCTCGCGGCCTCGGTGCTGGCCGGGCTGGTGGCCTTCTACAGCATGCGCCTGGCCTGGCAATCGCACGCGTTCAACGACATCTCGACCGGCAACGACGCCACGCCGCTGTGGCTGCCGCAACTGAGCATGGCGCTCGGCACGACGATCCTGGCGATCGCATTTGTCGATGAACTCGTGCTCGAACTGCGCGGCCGGCGGGCGCGGCCCGCGAGCAGCGAAATGTCGCACGTCGAATGAGCGACGCCGGGCCGCCCCTGGTCGCTCGCGCCCCTGCCGCGAGCCGGCGCGTGGTGCCTTGGGGGCGCCGTGTCTGACATCGCAATCACCACGCTGCTGATCGTCGCGCTGTTCGCGATCCTCGGCAGCGGTGTCTGGATCGGCCTGTCGCTGGCGGGCGTGGCCTGGATCGGCATGCAGCTGTTCGCGTCGCGCCCGGCAGGCGACGCGATGGCGGTGACGATCTGGGGCGCGGCGTCGAGCTGGACGCTGACCGCGTTGCCGCTCTTCATCTGGATGGGCGAGATCCTGTTCCGCACGCGCTTGTCGAGCGACCTGTTCCGTGGCCTGGCGCCGTGGATGCAGTCGCTGCCCGGGCGCCTGTTGCACACGAATGTGGTCGGCTGCGCGATCTTTGCCGCGGTCTCGGGCTCGAGCGCGGCCACCTGCGCGACGATCGGCAAGATGAGCCTGCCCGAGCTGGCGCGTCGCGGCTACCCTGACGCGATCGCGATCGGTTCTCTCGCCGGTGCCGGCACACTCGGGCTGCTGATCCCGCCCTCGATCATCATGATCGTCTACGGCGTCGCCGCCGAAGTCTCGATCGCGCAGCTGTTCATGGCCGGGATCCTGCCCGGCATCATGCTGGCTGGGTTGTTTTCGGGCTACATCGTGCTCTGGGCCTCGCGCCACCCGGAACAGGTGCCGGCAGCGGACTCGTCGATGGCCTTCATGCAGAAGGTGCACGAGGTGCGACACCTGATCCCGGTGCTGCTGCTGATCGGCGCGGTGCTCGGCTCAATCTACGCCGGCATCGCCACCGCCACCGAGGCCGCGGCCGTCGGCGTCGTCGGCGCGTTGCTGATCTCGGCGCTGCAGGGCTCGATGAACTGGGGCACGTTCAAGGCGTCGCTGCTCGGCGGCACGAGGCTGTACTGCATGATCGCGCTGATCCTGGCCGGAGCCGCCTTCCTCACGCTGAGCATGGGCTACATTGGGCTGCCGCGGCACCTGGCCGAATGGATTGCGACGCTCGGACTGACGCAGTGGCAGTTGCTGTTCGCGCTGCTGCTCTTCTACATCGTGCTCGGCTGCTTTCTCGATGGCATTTCGATGGTCGTGCTGACGATGGGAGTGATCATGCCGACGGTGACCAAGGCCGGAATCGACCCGCTCTGGTTCGGCATCTTCATCGTGCTCGTGGTCGAGATGGCGCAGATCACGCCGCCGGTGGGGTTCAACCTGTTCGTGCTGCAGGGCATGACCGGGCGCGAGATCGGCTGGATCGCGCGCGTCACGCTGCCGTTCTTCTTTTGCATGGTGCTTGGCGTGGCCCTGATCACGCTATTTCCGGCCATCGTGACCGCGCTGCCGCAGGCGCTGATGGGCGTGGCGCGCTGATGGGCAAGGCGCGCCCGGTTCGCTCGGCGCCCGCGCTGCGCCTGACACCAGCCTACTGCGCCGGATCGCGATGCGCCCAGCGCAATGCGTCGATCGCGTCGAGCAGTTCGCGCGGCAATTGCGTGCCCCAGGCGGCGACGTTTTCGTCCAACTGCTCCAGCGTCGTGACGCCGATGATGGTGCTCGCGACGCGCCAGTTGCCGTAGCAAAAAGCGAGCGCCAGGCGCGCCGGCGTCATGCCATGTTCTCTTGCAAGGGCGTTGTACTTGCGCGCCGCGGCCAGGGTCTCGGGCCGGCCCCAGCGCTGCTTGCGCATCGATTCGAAGCGCGCGATGCGCCCGCCCTGTGGGTCGGGCTCAAAGCCCCTGGCGTCGTACTTGCCCGTCAGCACGCCGAACGCCAGCGGCGAATAACCGAGCAGCGACACGCCGCTGCGGTGCAGGATCTCATCGAGCCCGTTGTCGACCACCCGGTTCACGAGCGAGTAAGGATTTTGCAGGCTCACGATGCGTGGCAGGCCATGTTGCTCGGCCAGGCGCACGAATTCGCTCAAGCCCCACGGCGTTTCGTTGGACACGCCGACGTGCCGCACCTTGCCCGCCCGGATGAGGCCGGCCAGCGCCTCGAGCTGGGCACGAATGCTCGTGAAGTCGGCGTCCTTGTTCGGGTCGAAGTAGATGCCGCCGAAAAGCGGTGTGTTTCGGATCGGCCAGTGGATCTGGTACAGGTCGATGACATCGGTCTTCAGGCGCACAAGAGAAGCATCGCAGGCCTGCACGAAGTCGGCCGGCGTGACGTTGGCCTTGCCGCCGCGCACCCAGTCCATGCCGCGCGCCGGGCCGGCAAGCTTGCTCGCGAGCACGATGTTGCGGCGCGCACCCTGCCTCGCTTGCAGCCACTGCCCGATGATGGATTCCGTTGCGCCATAGGTTTCGCGACGCGTCGGAACCGAGTACATCTCGGCCGTGTCAATGAAGTTCACGCCAAGTTCCAGTGCGCGGTCCAGGATGCGGTGTGCCGTGACCGCATCGACCTGCTCGCCGAACGTCATCGTGCCCAGGCAGATCGGCGTGACTCGCAATTCGCTGCGGCCCAGTGTCACGTGCGCAGAGGCGGCAAGAGCAGGTGCATTCATGGCTGTGCAGTGTAGCGACGCATCTGCCGAAGCTCGCCACAGGTAGCGTGGCAGCAGCGCCTTGATGCGACTCGCGTGCGCCTGGCCGCCTTCGCTTGCCCGACGCGCCCGAGACCGCATGCCATCAATTCGGGCGCTCGCCGCTGTGCTGATGCTCGTGTCAGTCTTGCCGCACCACGCCGAAGCCGCCGACCTACTTCGCCAGTTGTACCTGCAACCAGGCGACGAGCCGCTCGCGCACCTCGGCCTGGCCGAGGGACTGGATATGGCCCGCGCCTGGAACGATCCAAACCTCCTTCGGCTGTTGCGCGGCGTCGTAGAGCCATTCGCTGTGGTGGACCGGGACCACGACATCCCTGTCACCATGAATCAAGAGCAGTGGAATCGGCGCGATCTTCGGCGCAGCGTCGATCGGGCGAAAGTCTTCCGTCACGGTGAGGGAGAGCGGCACCGCGAAAAGCCAGGTGAGCCAGGACCTTTGCAGCTTTTCGCGGGCGATGTCGCGGTAGCCGATGAAGGCGCTGTCAATGATCACGCCGCGAATCTGCTCGCGATAGGCCGAATGCGCGACGTAGTGCAGCCCGAGCGCGCCACCCAGGCTCTGCGCGAGAACGATGATGCGGCTGGGGTCGATGTCGCGTCGCGCTAGCAGATAGCGCATCGCGCTGTCGATGTCCTGCTGCGCGCCTGCAACTGTAGGCTGTCCCTCCGAGGCGCCGTATCCGCGGTAATCGAGCAGAAGCACATTGAAGCCTCGTGGCGGCAGCCAGTGCACCGCCGCGATGTGCGTGCTGATGTTCTCGGCATTGCCGTGCAGGAACAGCAGCGTCGCGTTCGCCTTCTGCGGTGCAGGCAGGAACCAGGCACTCAGCGTCGAGCCATCGGCGGCTTTGATTCGCACATCCTCGTAGCGCAGCCCGATGTCAGTGGGGGTTCGGACCCAGGTACGTTTGGGCTGAAAGAACACGCCGCTGCAACTGCACAAGTGCGCGACGACCAGAACCGTGACCACGGCGCGCAACAGCATCCGCGATGCTCGGCGCAGTTGCTTGCGAAGCACCAGATTCCGCCCCGAATGCCGGCCTTGGCGCATTGCGAATTCTGGTTCAAAGTGTTGCATGCGATGCGTGGCTCTAGTACCGCGGCCCAGAGGTTTCGGAACAAAATGAAAGCGATGGATTCGGTTCGAGGGCTAGGCGCAAACCGCAGCGATACCTCCTGGTATCGCGAGGCCGAGCCCGGACGAACGCAGTCCCTGCGGACTGCGCTCGCCAGGCGAGGGGCTGGGCCTCAGGCCCAGCGCGGCCCGCAAGGCTTGCAACGACGCCATCGGGCCGAAGACGCGGTTTCATGTTTCGAAATCTCTGGGTCGCGGTACTACAGGTAGATGGAGATCGCCGCAAGAACCTCGCGCGCCCGGCGCTCCTCGTACGACAGGCGAAGGTCCCAGTGGCGGCTGCTGCCGAACCTGTTTTCCCAGCGCACGATGCGGTCACTGCCTCGGGCACCGTTCAGATCGGACTGCACGCCAATCGTGCCGCGTGATTTCCAGTATGGACTTGGCGTGAAGATGAACCCGAGCTGCGGCGTGAATGCGACGGATCCGCCATCCTGATAGCGTTGCTGCACGGCCAGATCGAGCATGCCCAAAGCCACGCCATGGCTTGACATCGGGAGCGCCTTGCCAAGCCCACCTTCCAGCTTCCATACCTTGCATTGGCTGCACGCGAGATCGTGGTCTTCCAGCGCGGTGCGGAATTTCCAGGCCCAGCCTGCGTCGCCGGGAAGGCGCGTCGCCGGCAGATTCGGGTTTTCGATCGCCAGCAGGTCGAGGCTTCGCAGCGTCAGCGTGTCGTCGCGATAAGTCATCCTGAGGTCGAGGATCGTGAGGTGTGAACCCGGGACGCGCGCGACATCCAGCGCCAGGCGATCGTGGTCTCCGGGCCGCAGCTGCAATTCCATCCCGGTGCCGAACTGGCTGTTGTGAACCGGACCGGCCCTGAACAAGAACGGCAAAGTCCCTTCGTGCGGCGCAGCGGGCTGCGAAGGCGTCTCGGCATTCCCTCCGGCAGACAAATCCACCGCGCGCAGACCCGCGCGCTCGATCAGCACCTCCTGCTTGGCACTTTGCAGTGCAACACTCTGTCGGTCGGTGACGATTCGATATTCGTAGTAGTCAAGCAATGTGTCGGTGACTGCAATCTTGCGCGGCTCGGGCAGCATCGCATAGTCGGCGTCAGCGAGGTTCACCTCGTTGTCAACGAGCTTGCCTGCGACAGCCTGGGCCTGCGCATCCAGCGCCAGGAATCCGTCGTGGAATCGACTTTGGCGTGACGGTATGCGGCGAACCTGCTTGACCAACGGCACACCGTTGCGTTGAACCGCCGCAATCTTCTCGAATAGCGCCGAAGGCAGTGACCAGGGAAGCGCCGGAAGCAAGGGCTGCTCGATCACCAGGTTGAGAAGCCCCGCCATGTGGTAGGCGCAATTCTCATTGAGAAAGTAGTACACGTACTTTCGACCCAGGAGCTCCCAGGAATGCGCCAGGAGCTGATCGACTTCGTCGTCCTTCAGGTCGAGGACGTACTCCCACAGATCACGCAACTCGTTTTCGGCATAGGCATGGTTGAAGGTATAGAACTGGTGGTGCGAGAAGCTGGCTCGATAGCCGCCGAACAGGCCGTTGAAAACGTACTTGAAGCCGTTCTCATGGGCCGGGACGTCGGCTCCGAAATTCACGCTGCGATCAAGAAGAGCGCTGGAAACAGCGCTGCGCTGCGTGTTGAACTTGAGCAGGATATGCCCGAAAAACGAGGCGGGATTGCTGAGGTAGCCGGTGGCGAACACCAGGCTCAGCGACTCGATCCTGTGATTGTTGGTGTATGCAAGATAGGCCGGGCATGACACGGCCGGCGGCCGCAGCGAGCCCCAGTCCAGCGCCTTGCGCAGCCACTGGTGGCGCGCGACGAATCGGCACTGCGCGTGGGCGTCGGGGTCTTGCCCGGCGGGCTTGAACAGGCCCGTCAGCGTTGCTGCCAACTCGGCATCTGGATCCGTGGACCCCTGGGGCGACAAGAAGAAATCCGCGGAAGTGATCTCGCTGACCGGGTCGCCGGCGAATCGCCAGGCTTTGGTGCGGTAATGCAACAACGTGAGCCAATAGGGATCGCGCGCCAGATTGTTGGCCCGGGCTTGTTGCACGAGCGAGCTGACGCCGGCCTCGGGCGTGTCGGCGCGCGCGCCTGGGCAGGCAGGCTGCGAGAGACAGATGCTGAGGAAAAAAAGCGCGGCGTGTCGCATGGCCTGCCCCGCAGGGCGCTAAGGTGGGAGGCGAAGACGCAGAGTGCTCGGCGTGACTCGAATGCGGCCGTTGCGCCGCACCTTCGGCGGCGAGCACGTTCGCGATGCGCAAAGAAAAAGACCTGTTGAACAAGTCAACAGGTCTTCTTGATCCGCTTCAGGCTAGAGCAATCTCAAACCGCCCGGCACTGTTGGGCGTACTGGCCTTCAACGTTCGTTTGCACCAGGTTGTAGTAGTCCTGTGCCTTCTCCGAAGAAGACTTGACAGCGTAGCCCGGTGTGCGCAGGTACTGGCCGAAGTCAGTGCGAAGCGCAGCGATCACACTGCCATGCACCTCTGACTCGCAGCCCGCGACCTGGAGCATCGCTCGCAGGTGTGTGCCGTCGCCCTGCACGGTTTCCTCAGCCAGGTTGGCGTAGGTGGCGCCGATGTACATCGCCACGTGTGCTTTTCTGCTGTGGCAGGTGTCTTGCGATGACTGATCGGAAATCACCGCCGTCGTCCCCAGGTCCCAAATCACGTTCGAACTTACCGCGGCCCAGTCGGTACGGGGAAAAAGCTGGGCGCCGATTCCGCAGTCGACCCACGGATTCAGCGCCTTCTTGTGCTTGGCAGCGGCTTGCGCAGGAGCAATCACGCAAGAAGCGAGTACCAGGGCAAGCGCAAAGCCTTTGAGCATCTTCATGAACACGCACTCCTTCAGGTTGTAAGAAAATCTATCGATCGAACAAAGCTGGTCAACACGCGCCACAGCGATGCAAGGGCTTCCTTGGTCATTCGTTGGAGGCTTGGCGTCACTACCGGTCTGAATCGTAAGGTGGTGGTGCTGCCGCAGGATCAAGGACCGAGCTTCGAACAAACGGCAAGCGCGGCATCGTGCACGCTATCGCGCGTCGCTGCGATCATCAGAAAATGCTCAAGTTCGTTGAACACATCGATTGCTTGGCGTCGGGCCTTGTGGCCAGGCTGGCAATGCGTCACGAACTTGATCAGCTGGTGCGTGACGGCGCTGCCTTGTTCCACGACTCTCCAGCCGAGAACTTCAACATCGAAAATTAACGAAGATGTCGTGTGGCCGCTGGCGCTGATGGCCAACAGCTTGCCGAGGCAAGCGTGCCAGTCAAGGAAAGCCGCGCAGCCGCGTCACCAGGCGCGGTCTTGACGACGTCGATCGAGGGCAAGCTCAGGCGCAGGGGCCTGGCAGTCGCGCCCTTAGTTGTATTCGATATTGATCGAGCCAGCGCTGGGCTGCCACACGGCAATCGTGATGCCCGCCCCGCCACTCACGCTCCAAGAGCCATCGGCGTTGCGTGTCACCGTGACGGTCGCGCTGGGGGCGGCAGTCGGCACGTCAGCATCGCATTTGTCACTGCGTGCGGGAGCGTCACGTTTGGGTGGGGCCGCACCTCGAGAACTGCATGCACCGTCCGCGGCGGTCACCGCGGAAACCGAAGGCGGTGGCGGCTCCGGCCTGATGTCGAGTTCCACCGACGGCACCACGGTTGCACTTGCCCTGCCCACCGCGGTTGCGGCGTCGCTGCTGATCACCATGAGCAAACCGCTGATGCCAAGAATGCAGATGCCTGCACGCAGCAGCAAGTTGGGTTGCAGGGCATCAGTCTTCAAGGCGACTCCTCGCGCGAAGGATTCGGCACCCGTGCGGCCGGGCGTTTGCTCAGCGAGAAGTCTACGCCATTGATGAACTTCCCGTCGGGCTGAATTTGGATTTCGCGCACACCCGGATCGATCAGGCCGAACTGCTTGACCTGCTCCGGTGATACGCGCAAATAGAAGCGCCCCAGCGGTACTGCCGGAACAATGTAGTAGCCGTCCGAACCGGTCTTGACCGTACTCACTAGCCTGCGGTTGACGTCAAGCAATTCGATGACCACATCGCCGATGCCGCGCCTCGTGGTCTTGTCAACCAGGTACACCGTACCGTCGATTTCGCTCGTCAGGATGATGGGGAAATCAAGTTCAGCGACGCGGCCCGGGCGCGGAACCAGACTGACGCCCTTGCGTTGCGGTAGCCAGTAGGGGTCTTCCAGCGTCTGCGTGTCGACTGCGATGTCGACGCGTTGCCTGATCGGCAGGTGTTCGAGCCAGGCCACGCCGTTGGCACCGGTCTTCACCGGCGTCCGGTTGCCGTTGACGGTCAGCGAGGCGTTTTGAATCGGTTCCTCTCCATCATCCATGACCCCATTGCCATTGCTGTCCACGAAAAGCCGCACCGATGCGGCCCCGGTATCAGCCTTGGGCTGCGCACTGAAGCGCCACTCTGGCTGGCGCGGCTCGCGGCTCGTCGCAATGAAAAACTGCAGCCCGACTGCATAGCCCGCGCTGGCCGAATAGCTCATGTTCGCTCCCATCGCGAAGCTGCCCAGGCTCTTGTTCAGAGCCGAGGTGAACTGCGTATCGCTGCTGCCGACCGAGTGAACCAGACCCAGGTTGAGCTGGTAGGCGTCACCCAGCCGCTTGTCGGCCGCGAGCTTGACGCTGCTCAGTTTCGAGTCTGGCCGCAGGCTGTACGCCAGCTCCGTGCTCAAGCCCATGTCGCCCACCCGACGGTTCAGTTGCAGGGCGCCGCTGGCGGTGCTGATGCCGCCGGAACTTTGCCAGGTTGTCTGGTTTGAAACCGATGTCCCGCCCAGATAGGCGGCGATGCGGCCCGCCAAGGCCATGCTGCTGGTGCCCGACTCAAGCTTGTCGCGCGATACCTCCAGTGTCAGCGGCAGGGCCGGCAACACCCACTCCGGAATCGCGCCGTCAAACCGCAATTTGTCGCGCGTGCGCAAGGGGTCTGTACTGGGCAAGTAGATCGCGCTGATGTAATCATTGAGCCAAATGCGGCTGTAGGTCATCGACAACCTGCCGAACCCGGTCTTGAGCCCCGTCTCGTTCAGCAGCCCGCCCCTCGGATCCCTGTAGAAATCAGTGGTGGCGATGAACGATTCCCAGAAGGAACGCAAGCCCAGATTGGTGTAGATCTGTTCTTTGGCAATGCCGCCCGGCAGCGTTGGCGTACCGCCGCTGGCAGTAACCAGCGTCGGCGAGCGAACAAGACCACCGGTGGCAGAAAAGTACTTGTTCAGGCCCCAGTCAAATTGGGCCACCGAATGCAACCCGCCTTCCTTGTCCCGCAGCAGGCTCAGGATGTAATAGAAGGCACCGGGGGGCGTGCTCGATTGCTCCAGCAAGAAACTTTGCCGCTCCACCCTCTGCTGGCCCAGCGGGCCGTGAAACGCCAGCACGAACTCATTCAACCCGAAGACCAGAGGTTGGTCGTCAAAGCTGTAGCGGCCATCGGCGCGCGAGAACTGAAACCCAACCAGAGCGTCGTTGAAATACAGCTGCACGTCCCAGCCCGGCGGCAAGTCACCCTGCAGCGTATGGCGGTCGAAACTCGTGGGCTGGGTGAAGGGACGATTGCTCACCGTCAGCCCATACCCATCGCCGATCACGCTGCGTTCGCCGACGTTGGCGACGCTGGGCGTGGTGACGCCACTGCCGAACATCACCGAGCGCGCCTGCAGCGGGCCGAGCAGGCCGGCATCCGGGTCGTGACGAGCGAGAGTGAAGCGCGCCTCCGGCGTCGGGTTGTCCTTGGTGCTGCTGACAAAAAATGCCGACTCCACGCCAAGCAGGTCGCCGGTCAGGTAAGCGGTGTAGTTGGCACTGGTCTGACGGCTGCCGTTCCCCGAGCTGAGCCCGACGCCGAAGGTTTGATCGATGAAGGGCGTATCCAGCAGTCGGTAAGGCACGTCTTGCCGCGGGTAGCCCGGGTCGATGTAACCGCCGCGGGCACCGACCCTGGCCCCCAGGCGTTCGCGATCCAGACGCTCCTGCAACGGCAGGCGTTCCCTGGGCCGCACCAGCAAGCTCAGGCTGGACCGGTTCACCTCAAAATCGATCGGCAGCCAGCGCGACAGCAGCGAAGCCGCGACGTAAATGTCATCGCTCTGCCAGCGCACCCGCGCCGGGTCGAAGAACTGGGGCTGCTCGGCGAGCGTGATCCGGGCCTGCACCACGTTCAGGCTGAAGCCCCGCGCCTCGCTCAGCACAAAGCCATCGGCGGTGCCCTGTTCGGGCTGCGTCTTGATCGCCAGCGTCAGCAGCCTCGCCAGTTCGCCCAGGGGCAGAAAGGTCTCACGGCCGAACTGGTAGGTCGTGATCGCGTCGGCCAGCACATCGTTGTCGAGCCTGACCTCCAGCAGCATGAGACTGGAGTCGTCCGGTGCAGCGGCTCTGCGCGTTGCTGCCGATGGTGCAAACTCCATGACTATCCTGTGGCCCTGCCCTGCCTGCGGCTTGTGCGCAACGACGCTGGGTTCGGCCTCGGCTTTGATGCCGAACTCGAGTTGCGTGGCCGCGACCCCTGACGTTGACGCCCTGACCTTGATCGGTGAGAGGTATGGATGATCGGCAGCCACCTTGTCGGCAAGACCCAGCAGCGCAGGATTGAGCGCGACACCTTCGAGTTCCAGCGTCACCCCTTTTGTTCGTTTCAACGCGACCAGACTGAAGCGTATTTCCACGTCGGACTCGATCACGACACGGGTCAGGCTTGGGGTTGTTTCCAGCGATGCGGATGTGACCGCGATCTCGGCAAGCACGAATGCCGGCGAGAGTGCCAGCAGCAGCACAGCCCGGGTTCTGAGACTTCCGACCTGGCTGCGCAGGAAGCCATGGACGAAACGCTGGAAAAGACAATGACAGATCAGCTTGAAAATCTGCCGCGGCCATGCGGGCATGATCCGCCTTCGATCGTTCAGCGCACTTCAATCGTCGCTTCGGCCAGCAGCTTGCCGCCGGCGTCGGCTCGTTCGCTGAATGTCACTCGCAGCGTGCCCCGCGCCAGCGCGACCCCGGCCGGCGGCTGCAACTGCAGCTTGAACCGGCGCAAGGGGTTGGGGATGTAAACCGCAACGCCACCGGCCTTGCCGACTTCTTGCGCGGCACCGCCGCGCGGCGTGAACGTGGCGGCCAGATCGCCGTAGACCGAGCGGTTGCCACTGCGCTGCAACACAGCAGCAAGAGTTGGCGCCTGGCCTGCAGCGGGCTGAAGCAGTTCAAGGCCCGACAGCGTAACGGTGGCCTCGGTGTCACCTTGGCGCACGATCACCGGGATCGAGACGCCGACCAGTGCCTTCAACTGCACGCCTATTTCGTCCGGGCCCAGCTTCGGGCCCGCGGCCTCGATACTGGTGGCTGCGCTGGTCTCGGGGACCAGGTCGAGCTGCAGGTGCGAGCGGTATTCGCCAGCAGGAAGATTGCCCGGCTTTCGCACCAGGATGCGGATGGTCTGGCTCTGGTCCGGCGCCAGCGTCACCTGCCGCGGCGAGTAGCTCAGCATTGCGTCAGCGAACTGTTCGCCCGGCAAAGGGCTTTCGACTGCAGAAAATTCCCCGGTCTCGCCCATGCGCCGGTTCACGAGTTTGACGCGGTAAGTGGTTGTCTCCTTGCCGTTGTTGATCAGTTCCAGTTGCGCTGAACGCTGGTTCTTTTCAAACACGATGCGTGTCGGGAACAGCATCAGGTCGGCGTAAGCCGGCGACGCGGCAAACAGCATGAAGCAAGCGCCCAGCGGCCCGACGAGGCTTTGCAGGCTGAAACGGCGCTGCCGCATCGGGAAGCGAAAGACTCCCGCCGCAGCGTACCGGACAGCAAGAACGGAAGTAAAGACGGTCAGCCTCCGGTTTGAAAACTGCATCACTAGTCGTAGAAGTCGACGATCAAATTCAAATTGCAGGTGTAGTCGCCGCTGGCCTGGCCGCTCTTTACCGTAGCCGTCGCGCCGATCGTCACGGTCACCTTCAAGTCACCGGTCAGCTTGATCGAGTTCTTCTTGCTGTTTTTCTCAAACAAGTCTGTCGGGTCGGTTGTGAAGTTAGTGAGCATCATCGGGGTCCCGGCACCCTCCAACCCCGTAGTGCAAAGGCTGGAACTGGGGTTGTACGAGTAGGACTTCGCATTTTTCCCCTTCTTTCCTGGAGCGCCATCGTTCCCGTCCAACTTGAACGTCGCCGCAGTGTAAGTACTCGATACCCCCTTGACACCCGTCACACTGCGATTGCCGCTGGTGTCAATGGTGACAGTCCCGGCGCCAGCCGTGAATCTACCAAAGGCCAGTGGCGTCACCGCAGTGACAGTTTGCGCCCAATTCACGGGCGCGAAGGTGGCGGCAAATGAGACTGCAAGAAGACGACAGAGCTTTTGCATCGCAGGCGTTACCCAACGCGCGTTCCCTTGCAGCAACGAATCCTGCCTCGGCACCCCAAAAAACCAGGACCATTTGTCTGCCGCCTTCGTCTGGCGCCCAGGCCCAGGCAGGCAGGTTAAAAATGCATTGGCGCCCTTGAACTGCAGGACTGCTTAGTTGTACTCGACCCTGACAGTGTAGGAACCGGAGTACGCCCCGGTAACCTGATCTGCCGCCGTGGTAAGGGTTGCACCCACCAGCAAGGTTTGCGCGCCTAGTGCGCTCAACTGCCCGGTCGGGGTAGGAGAACTCGTGAAGGAATTTACCGCCATAGTCCTGATGCCAGTGGTACCGGGTCCGATGATGATCACATCACCATCTGCCGGCAGCGTAATGGCATAGGTCAGACTGGCTTCACCGGTGACGTCAAGTTTGCCTGCGCTGCCAGGGGCAGCACCAATGAGGACTGGGCCGGCGTTGACTACTACTCGTCCACCTCCCGAGGTTGCTGTTGGAAAGATCTTCACCGTACCGCCTGCGGGTACGCTGAATGAACCAAAGTTCAGAGCCCCATCGACGGCCTGCGCAATGGCAATTGGACGGACCACGTTCGCAGTGGCAACGCTGGTGGCCCTACTGTCGGCCGCATACGCGTCAATGCCAACCCCTACCCCCCCCAGCACAACCAAAGACGCCAACGCCGCAGTCACTGCGCGCAGGTTGAATCTCGTCAACTTTCCTGATTTCATGTTCTCTCCTGCGTGAATGAGAAAGCCTGAGCCAACGATTCCATGTTCATCAGGGACGCCTTGAACGGCACACTCTGACGCCACCGTGTATCCTAACTTTCAATTGGCCCGGAGCCTGCAAGCTTCAATCCGGGAATTCCCTAGGTGGCATGACCGTGATGCCGCTCATGTGCAAGCTCGCCGGAGTCTATTGGATTGGCGGCGGCGGCGCGACACTTGAATCGGGGGGCGCTTCCAGACTACACGGCGAAGACGCGGCGCGGACGTGAACACGGCTGACAAGCAGCCAGCGCAAGGCTCGACGCAGCCCCGATCCACCTGCTGCGAGAACTCGCGCCTGCCGAGACCCGACGCGGCACGCAGCACTGCCACAAGCCACGGGCCTGATCCATCGCGAAGCGTGTCGCCACCGGCTCGTCGTACCTCGCAGCCGTGATAGCGTTGCGCCACGAACGCATGCAACACCTTTGGCCGGCACTCATCATCGCCTGGGCACTGGCAGGCACGGCAGCGCCGAGCGCCGCCGCGGCGCCTTGCCCGCCACCGGCACAGGCGCCCACGCAGCAGGCCGTTCAAGCGGCAATGCGCAATGCGCAGGACCGTGGTTTCCTCTGGCGTGTGGAGAAGGACTCGCGCGTCTCCTACCTCTTCGGTACCGTGCACATCGCCAAATTCGACTGGATGTTTCCTGGCCCTGCGGTGCGCCGGGCCTTGCTGGCCAGCGACACGGTCGCGCTCGAGCTCGACATGCTCGACCCCTCGATTCAGCGCCGCGTGGCCGAGGCGATGACGAAGGCCGGCGCCATGCCGCTCAGCGATGACCTAGCCGCGCGGCTGAAGCGCCAGGCGCTGGCTGCCTGCGTCGATGACGCCGCGTTGGCACGCCTGAACCCACTCCTCCAGGTCATGCTACTCAGCGTGCTCGCGGCGCGGCACGAGGGCCTGGACCCGCAGTACGGCATCGACGCGTTCCTCGCCGGCTTCGCACGCGCTGCCAGCAAGTCGGTGGTCTCGCTCGAAACGCCGGAAGGGCAGATGCAGACCCTACTCGAGGGTGACGCCGCGCAGACCCAGGCGCTGCTGCTGCAGGGGTTGGCCGACCTCGAAGCGCAACGTCTCGCACCCCGCCTGATGCGCATTGCGCAGGTGTGGGCTGACGCCGATCACGCGCGGTTGGCAAGTTACGCGCAATGGTGCGAGTGCCTGGAGACCGCCGCCGACCAGGCCTTCCTCACGCGCCTGCTCGATGCGCGCAACCCTGCCCTGGCCGAGCGCATCGAGCAACTCCATGCTTCGAGTCGAGGCGTTTTTGCCGCCGTCGGCAGCCTGCACATGACGGGACCGGCATCGCTGCCGAC
>Ga0315281_10004838_pt1 | contig 19439 bp, 18 predicted proteins | sample YL17G07_0_MG_FD_204540 | JGI IMG/M metagenome (GOLD analysis project Ga0315281, IMG submission 204540) | Sediment microbial communities from Yellowstone Lake, YNP, Wyoming, USA - YL17G07_0 | ecosystem: Environmental > Aquatic > Freshwater > Lake > Sediment | place: USA: Wyoming | collected... | reverse complement strand
GAAGGTGAAGGAGGCCGTGCAGGCGACGGAGTGCCTGCCGGAGAAGGACGCGCTCGAAGTCGAGTTCCGCATCGGCATGCAGGTTTCGGCGACGGAAGACGCCCGCGAAGGCCCGCGCGCGTTCAAGGAGAAACGGAAGCCGCAGTTCAAGGGGAGATGAGCAGGTAGTAAGTAGTTGGTAGTAGGTAGCCGTTTGGCCGGGAGCGCGTCCTCACGACCCGATGTTGCGCGATAGGTGCGGCAACACCCACGACTGACCACCAACTACGAACCAACAACTACGAACTACGTGTTACCTACTACCGACTGTGACCGGAGGTCACCCATGGATTTCACCCTCAGCGAAGAGCACCAGATGCTCCGCGCGTCCGTGAAGCAGATGCTCGCGAAGTACGAGCACCGCAAGCGCGAGATGCGCGAGCAGACGTACAAGGAGCGGAAGTTCAACTACGAGATGTGGGCCGAGTTCGCGAACCTCGGCCTGCTCGGCTGCCTGGTGCCGGGGGAGTACGGCGGCAACGGCACTGGCCTGCTGGCCCTTACGCTGGCGTTCGAGGACATCACCGCGCTCGGCTTTTCGCCCAGCCTGATGCTCGTGACGTGCATGGACACCGCGTGCATTCTCAAGAACGGCAGCGAGGAGATGAAGCGCCGCATCGTGCCGGACGTCGTCGCAGGCAAGAAGATCCTCGTGTTCGCCGTGACCGAGCCGAACGCGGGCAGCAACACCTTCCGGATCGAGAGCGTCGCGCGGCGGAAGGGCGACCGCTACGTGCTCAACGGCCAGAAGATCTTCATCACCGGCGTCGAGGTGGCCGACTACATGCTCGTCGTCGCGCGCACGACCACGCTCGAGGAGTGCAAGGCGCAGGGCAAGCCGAAGTCGCACGGGCTGTCGCTCTTCCTCGTCGACCCGAAGTCGCCGGGCATGACCAAAACGCCAATCCCGACCGTCGCGACGGAGGGCGTATACCAGTGGCAGTTGTTCTTCGATAACGTCGAGATCCCCGCCGAGAACCTGGTCGGCGAAGAGGACAACGGCGTGATGGCGATGTTCAACTCGCTCAACCCGGAGCGCATACTCGTCGGCGCCATCTGCGCCGGCATGGCGCAGCAGGCGATCAGCATGGCCGTCGAGTACGCGAAGAACCGCGTCGTGTTCGGCGACCGCGCCATCGGCAGCTACCAATCGATCGCGCACCCGCTGGCGGAGTCGAAGATCGGCCTCGAGGCGGTGCGGCTGATGACGTACCGCGCCGCCTGGTCGTTCGACCAGAACATGAACCCGGCGGTGGTCGGCTCGTACGCCAACCAGGCGAAGCTCCTGGCCGCCGACCTGGCCATCAAGGCGATCGACGCGTCGATCGAGACGCACGGCGGCATGGGCTTCGCCGAGGAGACCGGCCTGGGGCACATGTGGAGCGGCGCGCGCGTGCTCAAGACGGCGCCGCTCTCGCGCGAGATGATCCTCAACTACGTCGCCGAGCAGGACCTGGGGCTGCCGCGATCGTATTGATTCGTGGCCTACCGCCGCGAGCACCGTCGGGCACCGAATCACCGGTCACCAATCACCAACGGGAGGCCCCATGCGCAATAAGCTCTGTGACCAGTTCGGGATCGAGTTCCCGATCTTCGCCTTCAGCCACTGCCGCGACGTTGTGGCGGCCGTCTCGCGCGCGGGTGGCATGGGCGTGCTCGGCGCGCTCGCCTTCTCGCCGGAGCAGCTCGAGATCGAGCTGGCCTGGATCGATGAGCACGTCGGCGGCAAGCCGTACGGCGTCGACGTCGTCATGCCTGCCAAGCTCGTCGAGGGCGCGGCAGACGCCACCAAGGCGCAGCTCGAAGCGATGATCTCTCAGAGGCACCGCGACTTCATCGAGGCCACGCTCGCGAAGCACGGCGTCCCGCCGCTGCCCGCCGGCGCGCCGCGTCCGGAATCGCTGCTGGGCTGGACGCCCTCCGGCGGCCACTCCCACGTCGACGTGGCGCTCCGCCATGACATCCGCCTGCTCGTCAACGCACTCGGCCCGCCGCCCGCCGACGTCGTGGCGCAGGCGCACGCCCGGGGCGTGCCCGTGGCAGCGCTCATCGGCACGCCCGAGCAGGCGCTGAAGCAGGTCGCTGCCGGCGTCGACATCGTCGTCGCCTCGGGTACCGAGGCCGGCGGCCACACGGGCGAGATCGCGACGATGGTGCTGACGCCGCAGGTCGTCGACGCCGTGGCGCCCATCCCGGTACTCGCGGCCGGCGGCATCGGCAGCGGCCGCCAGATGGCGGCGGCGATGGCGCTCGGCGCCGCCGGCGTCTGGACGGGCAGCATGTGGCTGACGGCGAAAGAGAGCGACCTGCAGCCCGCGGTCGTCCAGCGCGTGCTCCGCGCGACGTCGCGCGACACCGTCCGCTCCCGCGCCATGACGGGCAAGCCCGCTCGCCAGCTGCGGACGCCGTGGACGGAGGCTTGGGATGGACCCGATTCGCCAGGCTGCCTGCCGATGCCGCTGCAATTCATGGCCACCGCCGAGGCTTACTCCCGCATGTACCGCGCCGCCGAAGCCGACCCGGACTCCGCGGCCGCCCAGCTCGCCGGCACCCCGATCGGCCAGATCATCGGCAGTCTCAACGCCGTGCGGCCGGTGCGGGAGGTGATCTTCAACATGGTCGAGGAGTACCTCGAGACGGTCACCAGGCTGTCCACGGTGCTCGTCGAGGCGAACGGAGCGGCCGGCGAATGAAACTGGGACTGGCCACGGGTTACTGGACGGCGGGGCCGCCCGCGGGCATCGAAGAGAGCATCGCGGAGGCCGAGCGCCTGGGCTTCGATTCGATCTGGACGGCGGAGGCCTACGGCTCGGACTGCCTGACGCCGCTCGCGTGGTGGGGCGCCCGCACGTCGCGCGTCAAGCTGGGCACGTCGATCGCGCAGATCTCCGCGCGCACGCCAACGGCGATGGCGATGGCAGCGATCACGCTGGACCATCTTTCGGGCGGGCGCTTCGTGCTGGGGCTCGGCGCCTCCGGGCCGCAAGTGGTCGAAGGCTGGTACGGACAGCCGTATCCGCGCCCGCTCGAGCGCACGCGCGAGTACGTCGAGATCATCCGGACCGTCATCGCCCGCGAGCAGCCGCTGGCGTTCCATGGCCGCCATTACCAGATCCCGTATGCCGGCGGCACCGGCCTCGGCAAGCCGCTGAAATCCATAGTGCATCCGCTCCGAAAGGAGATCCCGATCTACCTCGGCGCTGAGGGCCCGAAGAACGTCGCCATGGCTGCGGAGATCGCCGACGGTTGGATGCCCGTGTTCTTTTCGCCGAAGAGCGACGCGTTCTACCGATCCGCCCTCGCCGAGGGGTTCGCGCGTTCCGGTGCGCGGCACACCCTGGAGACGTTCGACGTGCCAACTGCCGTTTCGATCATCATCAACGACGACGTCGAAGCCGCTGCTGACATGCTGCGGCCGATGCTGGCGCTCTATATCGGCGGCATGGGCGCGCGCGGCCAGAACTTTCACTACGAGGTGTTCGCCCGCCTCGGCTACGAGGGCGAGTGCCAGAAGATCCAGGACCTCTACCTCGCCGGAAAGACGCGCGAGGCGATGGCGGCGGTGCCGACGAGCATGGCCGAAGACGTCGCCCTGATCGGCCCCGCGGGCAAGATCAAGGACGAGCTAGCGGCGTGGGAGAGCACCGTCGCGACGACGCTGCTGGTCGGCGGTCCGCCCGCTACGCTGCGGCAGATGGCAGAACTCGTCTCCGGCTGACCTTGTCGGCGGGCTGCCCGCGACGTGCGCGAAGCTGCGCGGGTGATCTATGCTCGCTTCGGCGCGCCACCAGATCCGGAAGCATCCGGCGGGGCGCGTACTGGAGCGAGGAGCACACGCGCGCATGCCTGGAAGCCGTCCTGCCGAAGCACGCGCCATGGTCCAGCACGGCGTGCGCGACCTGCGCCCCGGCACGTTCCCCCTGCCCGCGATCGGCCGCGAAGACGCGCTGCTGCGCGTCGAGGCCTGCGGCATCTGCGGCAGCGATTACGAGCAGTTCGAGGGGGCGCTCCCGGTCCGCTTCCCCTTGATCCCCGGCCACGAACCCGTCGGCATCATCGAAGAGATCGGCGAGGACGCCGCGCGCCGCTGGCGTGTCAACCGCGGTGACCGCGTCGCAGTCGAGACGCTGCTGCCGTGCGGCTACTGCGTCGACTGCGTGCAGGGCCGCTACCGTCTCTGCCGCGGCACGGGCGGGTTCTCGGCGTACGGCTACAAGCCTTTGAGCATGGCGCCGGCGCTCTGGGGCGGTTACGCCGAGTATCTCTATCTCGACCCGCACGCGCTCGTGCACCGGATGTCGCGCGACGTGCCGGCCGAACTGGCGGTGCTGTTCAACCCGCTCGGCGCCGGCTTCCGCTGGGCCGTCGACATCCCGCGGCTGCGCATCGGCGAGACCATCGTCGTCCTCGGTCCGGGGCAGCGCGGGCTGGCCGCGGTGATCGCGGCGCGCGAAGCCGGCGCCGGCTGCATCATCGTCACCGGGCTCTCGCGTGACGAGCGGAAACTCGCGCTCGCCCGCGAGTTCGGCGCGCACCACACAATCGACGTCGAGGCGGACGATCCCGTACGGCGCGTGCGGGAGCTCACGGACGGCGAGATGGCGGATGTCGTCCTCGACGTCACCGCCTACGCCACTGAGGCCGTCACACAGGCGATCGACCTGGCGAAGCGCGGCGGCCGCGTCGTGCTGGGCGGGACGAAGGGGCCGCGGCCCGTCGAGAACCTGCTGAGCGACAAGATCGTCGGGAAAGAGCTGAAGGTGCTGGGTGCCTTCGGTGTCGACTGGCCGGCCTACGAGGCCGCGGTCAAGGTGATCGAGAGCGGCCGCTACCCGCTCGAGAAGATGCACACGCACACACTCCCGCTGTCCGAGGCGGAGCGCGGGCTCGCGCTGCTTGCCGGCAAGGTCGCCGGCGAGCAAGCGATCCACATCGCCCTCGTGCCGGAGCGCTGAGTATGCTTTGCGGACCGGAGAATCGGCGGACTACAGGCGAACGGAGCGCGTCATGAAGTTTGGGCTGCTGTACGAGATCGAGAAGACCCAGCCGTGGGGGCCGGGGGGCCAGCGCCAGATCTTCCTCGAGGCGATCGAGCAGATCAAGCTCGCCGAGGAGGTCGGCTTCGACTACGTGTGGGACGTGGAACATCACTTCCTGGGTGAGTTCTCGCTGTCGTCCGCGCCGGAGGTCTTCCTTGCGGCCGTCAGCCAGCACACGTCACGGATCCGTATCGGCCACGGCGTCGTGCTGCTGCCGTTCGGCTACAACCACCCGATCCGCGTCGCCGAGCGCGCGGCCACGCTCGACATCCTGAGCAACGGCCGGCTGGAGTTCGGCACCGGCCGCTCCGCCACGTTCTTCGAGATGGAGCCCTTCGGCGTCGACCCGGAGCGCACCCGCGACGAGTGGGACGAGGCGGTCCGCATGATCCCGAAGATGTGGACGCTGGACGAGTTCTCCTGGAACAGCGAACGCATGCGCATCCCGACGCGCAACGTCCTGCCCAAGCCGCTGCAACAGCCGCACCCGCCCATGTGGATGGCCGGCACGCAGCCGGCATCAGCGCTGCTGGCGGCGGAGCGCGGGCTGGGTTTCCTGCACTTCAGCTACACCGATCCGCAGGCGCTGGATGAGAAGGTCCAGAAGTACCGCGAGGGCATCGCCCGCGCGCAGCCGGTGGGGTCGTTCGTCAACAACAACTTCGCCGGCTTCACGCTGATGCACTGCGGGCGCGATGACGCGGACGCGCTGGCGGCCGGCGGCCCCGGCGCAGACTGGTACGTGCGCGCCACCAACACGCTGTACGCCCTCTGGGCGAACTCCGGGTCGCAGTCCTACGCGTGGTACGCAGACCAGTTCCGCAAGGGCACCGCCGGCGTGAGCGATGTGGACATCGCCCGCATGTCCGACGAATCGATACTTTGCATCGGCGGCCCGGAGAAGTGCGCGCAGATCGCCCGCCATTACCAGGCGCAGGGCATCGACCAGCTCATCTTCCTGGTGCAGGCCGGGGGGACGCCGCACGAGGAGATCATGGCGTCGCTGCGGCGATTTGGCGAGCAAGTGATCCCGCAGTTCCGCACAACCGAGGCGCGGGCATGATGCGCCGATCGCTCGTCCTCATCCTCGACCCGATCGACGAACTGATCGAGCAAGCCCGCCTCGCCGAGGACGCGGGCTTCGACGCCGTCTGGTTCACCGACTTTCACAACCGCGATGCGTTCGTGCGGATGGCGATGGTCGGCCAGGCGACATCCCGGATCGGTATCGCCAGCGGCATCGCCTACGCGTTCGCCCGCTCGCCAGTCCTCACCGCCGCCGCGGCCGCCGACGTCGACGAGGTGACGCACGGTCGCGTCATCCTCGGGCTCGGCACCGGCACGAAGCGCATGCAGGAGTCGTGGTACGGCCTGACCTTCGAGAGCCCGGCGCCCAAGGCGGCCGAGGTGATCCGCCTGCTGCGCGCGCTCTGGAATGTCGACGGTATGAAGCCCTTCAAGTTCGACGGCCGTTTCTACCGCCTGGCGATCGACTTCTTCGGCCGCCCCGGCCGCGTCCGGAAGGACATCCCGGTCTACCTCGCCGGCGTCAACCGCGTCATGGTACGGACGGCGGGCGAAGTCGCTGACGGCCTCGTCGGCCACCCGCTGTACTCGCGCCGCTACCTCGCGGAGGTCGTCCGGCCCGCGGTCGATGGCGGGCTCGCGCGCGGCGGCCGCCCTCGCAGCGGCTTCGATCTGGCCGGCTACGTCATCACGTCGATCTCGCACGACCGCGACGAGGCGCGCGCGGAGGCGCGCCGCCAGATCGCCTTCTACGCGACGACGCTCACGTACGACGCCATCCTCGACCTGCACGGCTGGCAGACGGAGAAGGACGCCATCCGCGCCGCCTGGCGCAAGCTCGACGTGCCCGCGATGGCCGCCGCCGTGAGCGACGAGATGCTCGACCAGATCGCAGTCGCCGGCACGCCCGACGATTGCCGCGCCCAGATGGCGCGCTACGAGGGCCTGCTGGACCACGCGCTCATCTACCCGCCATCATTCGGAGTGCGGCCCGAGCGCGTGCGCGAGAACTACCGCCTGATGCGCGAGGTATTCGGAAGGACGGCTTCATGACGACAACGCAGGATCCCGCACGGCTGAGCGCCAACAACGAGCGCATGCGGACGGTGATCGCCCGGACGCCGTTCATGAAGCACCTGGCGATGGAGTTCCTCGACGCCGGTGAGGGCTGGGCGAAGCTCAAGATGTCGTACCAGGACGAGAACTCCACCGCGTTCAAGGCACTGCACGGTGGCGCCATCTCCTCGCTCATCGACACGACGGGTGCGATGGCGGCGTGGACGACGGCCGAGATCGCCACGCCGAAATACTTCGGGTCCACAGTCGGCATCAATGTGAACTATCTCTTCGGTGTGATCGGAGAGGACATCTTCGCCGAGGGGCGCGTGCTCAAGCGCGGCAAGGAGATCATCTACGCCGACGTGCGCGTGACCAACGGCGCCGGCAAACTGCTCGCGCAGGGAACGGTCGTCTACCGCATCGTCGAGCGGGCGGAGGAGAGTCGGCCGGGCACTGCTTGAGCGACGACACGACTGCGCCGCATGGAGCATCAGGCGAGTCGGAGACGCGATGCACCGCCGAAATAGCACATAGCGCCCGCCGCATGTGCGTTAGATCGAGGAGTGTACGCGGATGGGCGAACTGAACGTTGTCACTGGCGCCTTTGGGTTCACGGGAAAGCACATCACTCGCCGACTTCTCGACGCGGGCATCACGGTCCGGACGCTTACTGGCCATCCTGACCGATCCTCGCCATTGCGCGATTCAGTCGAGATCAGGCCGCTTCAGTTCACCGATGCCCGGCGCCTCGTATCTGATCTCGCTGGGGCTCGCGTCCTCTACAACACGTACTGGGTCCGCTTCGCCCATGGGCGCACGACATATGACTCTGCCGTTGACAACTCGATCGCGCTTGTCCGAGCGGCGCAAGAGGCTGGCGTCGAGCGGATCGTGCACGTCAGCATCACCAACCCCGACGAGACCTCACCGCTCGGCTATTTTCGCGGCAAAGCGCGCGTAGAGCGGGCGATCCGGGAGTCGTCGCTTTCGTACGCGATCCTCAGGCCCGCCGTGCTCTTTGGCGACGATGGTATTCTGATCAACAACATCGCCTGGATGCTACGACGGCTGCCGCTGTTCGTTGTGCCTGGTTCAGGCGAGTACCGGTTGCAGCCGATCTTCGTCGAAGACCTCGCTGACCTGGCGGTCACCCAAGCTGTGCATACCGACAATTCGATAACAGACGCGATCGGACCCGAGACCCTGAGGTTCAACCAACTCGTGACACTGGTTGCCGGCGCCCTCAACAGTCGGACTCGCATCATTCATCTTCCACCGACACTGGCGCTCACACTCAGCAGGATGATCGGTCTGCTGCGACGAGACGTCGTCCTGACGCGGGAGGAAGTCGACGGCCTGCTCGCGGACCTGCTCGTAACGGACAGCCCGCCGACCGGAGCGACGAAACTCAGCGAATGGCTTCGCGCTAACGCCGCGTCCATAGGCCTTCGATACCAGTCGGAGCTGGCCCGCCACTATCGCGCTTCGGGACGCTGAACCGCAGGTCGCGAGGCTAGAACTGCCACCACTGGTACCACTTGCCGAGCGGCAGGACCATCAGCACCATGTCGTGCGGGCGGCCCTGCTCGTCGCGCACAAACTCGTGCACCGTCGCCGCGCGGATGAAGCCCAGCTGCTCGGCTGCCGAGATCGCGTCGTCCTGCACGCCGGTGTACAGCTCGGCGGTCACCTTGTCGAGTTCGGCGTCGGCCGCCACGTCGCATAGCTCCTTGAGCAGCGCCGTGCCGAGCCCCTGGAGCCGGTACTCCGCGTCGACCACCACCCGCACGTTCGCGATGCTCCGCAGCGCGCCGTGCCGCCGCCGGATGAGCGCCGCATCGGCCACGATCTCGTCGTCCGACAGCGCGACCAGCGGCAGCACGCGGGCGTAGTCGATGTTCCCGATCCACTCGGCGATCACACGCGGCGATGTCACGTCGTCCTTGAGAAAGTAGCGATCGGATGCCGGCAGGCGCGCAAAGAAGCGCTGCAGCCGGTCGGCATCAGTGTCCGCCAGCGGTCGCACGGTCACGGACCTGCCGTCGCGAGTGCTGATCTGCTTCGGGTACGCGCTGAGTTGATACTTGGTCATGCCGGCCTCCATCTCGCCTAAGGCTACAACCGCGCCGCCGCGGGGTCACGGCCGGATGGACGTGCTCCGCCGGCCAGTCAGGTCGGCGAGTCCGAAGTGTGAACGTCAGTCCTGGCGCCGTGCCGCCGTCGAGTAGCGCTTTTCGATCTCCCGCCGGTGCTCCAGCAGCTCGCGGCAGCCGCCATCCTTGATCTCGTACACACGCGTCGCCACGCGCTCCAGGATGCCCGGGTCGTGGCTGGCGCAGATGATCGTCCCGTCGTACTTCTCGAGTGCCTCGATCAGCTTCCGGCGCGTCGTGCGGTCCAGGTGGTTCGTCGGCTCGTCCAGCAGCAGCACGTTCGTCGGCTGGATCAGGAACTTCGCCAGCGCGACGCGGCTGCGCTCGCCGCCGGACAGCACCGCGATCTTCTTGAAGACGTCGTCGCCGCGGAACAGGAACTGGCCGAGCACTGTCCGCAGCCGCACGTCGGGCTCGTTCGTCGCCACGGAACGGACTTCTTCGATCACGGTGGCGTCGCGGTCGAGCACTTCGTCCTGATGCTGGTCGTAGTACTGCCGGCGCGCGCGCTCAGCCCAGCCGACACGCCCGTGGCTCGGCTCGATGATCTCGGCGGCGATGCGCAGCAGCGTGCTCTTGCCGCTGCCGTTCGGGCCGACCAGCACGACCCGCTGTCCGCGTTCGACGTGCAGGTCGACGTCGATCAGCACGACATTGTCGCCGTACGCGTGGCCGATGCCTTCGAGGAGCAGCACATCGCGTTCGGTCCTGCCACTGGCGCTGAACTGAAAGTGCACCTCGGCTTCCTTGCGGGTCTTCTCCACGCGCTCGATCTTCGCGACGGCCTTCTCGCGGCTCTTCACCGCCGTGGCCTTCGACGCCTTCGCGCGGAAGCGCTCGATGAAGCGCTCCTGCCGCCCGATCTCGCGCTCCTGGCGGGAGGCGGCGCGGTCCTGCTGCTGCAGCCGCTCGGCCTTCTGGCGCTGGTAGTCGCTGTAGTTGCCGGTGTAGCTCTCGACCCGCCCGTCGCGCAGGTCCAGGATGCGCGTGGCAACGCGATCGAGGAATGCCGCGTCGTGCGTCACGATCAGCAGCGTGCCCTTGTACTTGATCAGTTCCTCGGCCAGGAACTCGCGCGCCGCCGTATCGAGATGGTTCGTGGGCTCGTCGAGCAGGATGTGCTCCGGCAGCCGGACGAGGATCTTCGCCAGCGCGATGCGCATCTGCCAGCCGCCGCTGAAGTCACCGCAGAGCTTGTTCCGGTCCGCCGGTGCGAACCCCAGCCCGTCGAGCACGCGGCCGATGTGCGCGTCGATGCGGTATCCGTCGATCGCCTCAAACTGCTCGAATAGCTCGCCCTGTTCGGCGACCAGCGCATCGAGGTCGCCGCCGCCGCTCTCGATGCTGCCGGCGACCTCGTGCAGGCGCAGGTCGATGGCGCGCGCCTCCGGAAACGCCATCCACATCTCGTCCACGAGCCTGCGCGCTGGATCGTGCCCGGCCTCCTGCTTCAAGAAGCCGAGGCCGCCGTCGCGATGGCCCGCCGCGCCCTCGTCGGGCGTGTCGTCGCCCGCGACCAGGCGCAGGATCGTCGACTTGCCGGCGCCATTCGGCCCGACAATGCCGACGCGCTCACCCGCGCTCGCGATGAACGTGACATCGTCGAGCACGTCGACGGAACCGAACGACTTGGCTACGTGATCGGCATAGAGCATATCTGGGGAATGGTAGCGGGTTCCGCGCGCGGCTGATGATATGGACCGGAAACCGAGTGCGGCGCCATGACGATGCCGCTGATCGCCAGCAGGACCGTCGGTGCTACGCCTTCTTCTCCGTGTACGCCGTCCCGCCCGCCTGTTGGGGCGTAAAGCGCAACACGACGCGCCCTTCCGTCCGGGCGCGCTCCTCGATCCCCGGCATAGCGGCATCGGGAATCGGCTTGCCCGTCATGCGCTCGCCGACCTTCCGCATCACCCCGGCGGCGCCGTGGTCTTCGATGACGGCGGTGCCGTACAGCAGCAGGTACGGGAACGGCATCGCCTCGCCCATGATGCAGAGCGAGATCTTCGGGTTCCGCCTGATCGCCTTCGCCTTCCACCGCGACGCCGTCGTCGAAATGAGGATGTCGTCGCCATCGAGCGCGTAGTAGACCGGCGACATGTGCGGCCCGCGGTCCTTCCGCGGGATCCCGACCAGCACCAGCCGGTGCTCCTCGATGAACTGGCGCTGCTCTTCCGGGGTCATTTGCACGCTCCTTGCGATAGGCATCGTGGCACGGCAAGCCGGGTGGCGGGATACCCGCCTGTTGCCGTATTGACTTCTAGCACGTTTGTTCTATACTGGCGTCAGCCCTCCGCCCTGCCTTGGGCAGCCCGGCGCACCTCTCCGGGCCGAGGGTGAATCTCCCGAACGGAGCCGGCTCATGCGCCTGGCCTGTATTACCGTCCCCAACTTCCGTATTGCCCTCGAACGCCGGCGCGCGCCCGCACTCGCCGGCCGGCCGGTCGCGATCGGCGAGCCGCCGCCCGGCGCCAACCAGGTCATCGATTGCTCGCCCGAAGCCTCGGCGCTGGGCGTCCGCGCCGGCATGCCGCTGCGCGACGCCCGGACGATCGTGCCGGACCTGGTGCTGCTGCCGCCCGACCCCGTGTACTACGGCCGCTCCGCCGACGCGCTGCTCGACGCGATCGAGGGCGCGGAGCCGTACGTCGAGCCCGGCGACCCCGGCACCGCCTTCGCCGCGATCGATCCGCACGCGGATGGGGCGGCGCAGGCCGATGCGGCGGCGCGGCTCGTGTGCAGCGTGCGCGATGGCAGCGGCGTCGAGGCGAGCGCGGGGGTGGGCGGCAGCAAGTTCATCGCCTGGATCGCGGCGACGGTGAGCGCGCCCGGCGAGGCGATCGTCGTGCCGACCGGGCGCGAGCAGGAGTTCGTGGCGCCGCTCAGCACGTCGTTTCTCCCCGTCTCGTACGAGGCGCACCACAAGTTCGCGCTCTACAGCCTACAGACGATCGACGACATCGCGGCGTTGCCGATCGGGCCGCTACAGGCGCAGTTCGGCGCCGAGGGGCGGCGCATCTGGTCGCTGGCGCGCGGCATCGATACCTGCCCGTTCCGCCCGCGCGACCGTGCGACGCAGGTGTCAGGGACGATGCAGATGCCCGCGCCGACGGTGAACAGCGGCGCGCTGATCATCGCCGCACGACAACTCTCGGGGAGGCTGCTGCAGCAGCCAGCGATGCGCTATCGACAGGTGCGGCAGGTGCGGTTGCGGCTGGTACTGCTCGATAGCGGCAGCTGGGAGCGCACGCTGACGCTCCGGGAGCCGCTGTCGGACGAAGCGGGCATCGTCTTCGTGCTGAAGAAGCTGCTCGAGCCGCTGCAACTCGCGGGCCCCGTCGAGGAGATGACGCTGGAGTTCCTGGGGCTAGCGTCGGAGACGGGGAAGCAGCGCAGCCTCCTGTTCGCCGAGCAGGCGCGGCGGCGGGCGCAGCTCCTGGCGGCGCTGCGGCAGCTCAAGACACGCTTCGGCGGCGAGTCGCAGGTCGCGCGCGTGGTGGAGGTGGAACCATGGTCAAGGATCCCGGAGCGGCGCTACGCACTCATCGACTACGACCTCTAGCGGGCCCGCAGCCGCTGCGTGTCGAGACGGATGCTCACGGCTGCCCGCGTGCCATCGCGATCGAGGGCGTCGTGCGCAAAGTGACGTCGGCCCAAGATCGCTGGCGCATCGACGACGAGTGGTGGCGCGAGACGCCGGTCTCGCGCATGTACTACCAGCTGCAACTCGAGGGAGACCGCGTGGTGACGGTGTATCACGACCTGCCTGGAGGCGCATGGTGGCTGCAGCGATACTAGCGAGGCGCGTTCTTTGGCTTCGCGGGGAGCCATTCGATCTCGACGATGTCCTTGATCTGCTCAAATTCTGGATCGCCTGTAACGACAGCAGCATCAACTCGCATAGCCAGTGCGGCCGCAAAGCAATCGGCGTACGAGAGCGCGTACTGGGCCTTGATCTTCGCGGCCGCCAGTGCCAGAGCTCGATTCGCTTCAATAAATTGGAAGGGCAAGTCTTCGAGCCAAACCAGCGCCTCATCAGCCACCGCCAACCCGCTCTCTTTAGCAATCCGGTAGTACACCTCACCTACGTTGATGTACGTCATCCAATGACTGTGATCACGATTCGTGAGCAGTTCATAGACCCGAACACCTCCCGTTTCCTTTCGATAGGAAGCGAGGATCGCAAAACTGTCCAGCACGTAACGGCTCAAGGGCGATGCCTGCGCCGATCTTCACGAATCTCGCGCTCTTCCCGCTCCAAATCCAGGCGACGTTCACGCAGCAGATTCTCCGTCCACGAGGGTTCCCCAGGCTGTGCCGGGAACATGCCGTACGTCAATGCAACGGGATCTTCAGGCACCCGATGCACATGGAGCGAGTACAGACCGCGGTCCTGTTTCATCAACGGCCCGGGCGGAAAGAGCGTGAACCGGACTTGGTCGCCAGGCTTGATCCCCATCTCGTCGCGGATCTCCTTCGGAATGACGACCCAGCCTTTCGATGACACCTTCCCCTTGGCAAAGACGTGCTTGCCCACAAACCGCTCTTCTTCCTTCTTCGCTGCGGCCACGCGCCTGTGCGATGCAGTCACCACCTTGGCTGAGCGCTTGTCCGCGACTGCCCGGGGGTTCGCTGACCGTTTCGCCGTGGGGGTCGCCCGTCTCGTTACCACGCTGCACCTCCCGGTATTACTTTATCGCCAAAAGTATAACTGCTATGCCGCAGCCTGACCACCGCTACCGCGCCGAACTGCACCTCCACTCCTGCTGGTCGATGCTCGACGGCGCATCGAGCACGGACGAGTTGATCCTGCGGGCGCGCTCGCTCGGCTACGAGACGCTGGCGCTCACCGACCATGACGGGCTCTACGGATCGATGGAGTTCGCGCAGGCGGCGAAAGCGTTCGGCATCCGCGCGATCACCGGCGCCGAGGTGACGCTCGCGGATGGCCACCACCTGACGCTGCTGGCCGCCACCGCCGAGGGCTACGGCAACCTCTGCCGCCTGCTCTCCACCGCGCACCTGGCCGGCGCGCGCAAGGAACCCCGCCTCTCGCTCGATGTGCTGGCGCAGCACGCGCGCGGCCTGATCGCGCTCTCGGGCTGCAAGCGCGGCGAGGTACCCGCGCTCGTCGCTGCCGGTGATACCGATGCAGCGGAGGCGGCGCTCTTGCGTTATGTCGCGATATTCGGGCGCGATCACTTCTACGTCGAACTGCAGCAGAACCTGGTGCACGGCGACACCGACCGCTGCCGCCGGCTCGTCGATCTCGCGCGCAGCCACGGGCTGCGCTACGTCGCCACAAACGACGTCCACTACCACGCGCGCGAGCGGCATCGCCTGCAGGACGTGATGGTGGCGATCCGGCATCGCAGCACGCTCGAGGCGTCGCATCGCGAGCGGCGCGAGAACTCCGAGTACTACCTGAAGGCGCCGGAGGAGATGGCGGCGCTCTTCGCGGAATGGCCGGAGGCGCTCGACGAGAGCGCGCGCATCGCGGAGCGCTGCACGTTCGACCTGGCGACGGACCTCGATTACCGCTTCCCCGACTACGAGGCGCCCGACGGATCGGACGCAGATGCATATCTCGAGACGGTGTGCCGGCAGGCCGCTCGCGTGCGGTACGGCCTGCTCGACGGGCGCATCCCGCCACCCGTCGAGGCGCGGCTGCAGGAGGAGTTGCGGCTGGTGCGCAAGCACCGGCTCTCGGGCTTCTTCCTGATCTATCGCGACTTGCTGGAGCTGAGCCGCGAAGTGGCAGCCGAGGTACGCGGAAAGCACAGCGCGCGCGGCAAGTCCGGCCTGCCGCCGGGCCGCGGGCGTGGCTCCTCGGTCAGCTCGATCCTCTGCTATCTGATCGGGCTGTCGCACGTCGACCCGATCAAGCACAACCTCTTCCTCGGCCGCTTCCTGAGCGACGAGATCGGCTCCGTGCCCGACATCGACCTCGACTTCCCGCGCGACATCCGCGAGCAGCTCATCCTCCGCGTGTACCAGCACTTCGGGCGCGAGCACGCGGCGCTCGTCGCGAGCTTCCCGACGTACAAGCTCCGCAGCGCGATCCGCGATGTCGGCAAGGCGCTGGGCATCGCCGAGAGCGAACTGGACCGGCTGGCGAAGCGCGCCGGCTGGGGCAGCGGCGGCGACATTGCGGCGGAGATGGCGATGTACCCCGAGTACGCCGGCAAGATCGATACGCCGATCTGGCGCGACCTCATCGAGCTGTCGGAGCAGATCGCCGGCTTTCCGCGCCACCTGAGCCAGCACGTCGGCGGCATGGTGATCTCGACGAAGCCAATTGTCGAGTTGGTGCCGGTCGAGCGCGCGGCCATGGAGGGGCGCTACATCTGCCAGTGGGACAAGGATTCGATCGATGACGCGCGCTTCATCAAGATCGATTTCCTGGCGCTGGGCATGCTGTCGCTGGTCGAAGAGTGCTCCGACCTGATCGCCGAGCAGCACGGCCGCATCGAGGACCTGAGCCGCATCGACTTCAGCGATGCGTCGGTGTACGACATGATCTGCGAGGCGGACACCGTCGGCGTCTTCCAGATCGAGAGCCGCGCGCAGATGCAGATGCTGCCCCGCACGCGCCCGCGGTCGATCGAGGATCTGACGGTGCAGGTGGCGATCATCCGGCCGGGGCCGATCGTCGGCGGCGCGGTCAACCCGTATGTGCGCCACCGGCAGGCACTGCTCGCCGATCCGGACTTCAAGCCGCCGTTCGATCACCCGAGCCTGGAGCCGGTGCTGGGCGAGACGCTGGGCGTGATCCTCTATCAAGAGCAGGTGCTGCAGGCGGCGATCGCCGTCGCCGGCTTCAGCGAGGGCCAGGCGGAGGCGTTGCGCCGCGCGATGAGCCGCAAGCGCTTGCGCGAGAACATGGAGCACTTCTTCGAGATGTTCCTCGATGGCGCCCGGGCACGCGGCGTCAGCGATGACGTGGCGAAGACCGTCTTCACGAAGATCGTCGCGTTCGCGGAGTTCGGCTTTCCCAAGAGCCACTCAGCGGCCTTCGCGTTCCTCGCGTTCCAGTCGGCGTGGCTGCGGCGCTACTATACCGTCGAGTTCACGTGCGCGCTGCTCAACTCGCAGCCGATGGGCTTCTACCCGCCGCACGTCCTCACGCACGATGCGATACGCCACGGCGTCACCGTGCTCTCGCCCGACGTGAACCAGAGCAGCGCCGTGTGCGCGGTCGAAGATCGATCGCTGCGCATCGGCTTCGGCTACGTGAGGGGGATCGGCGGCACTGTCGCGAAAGCGGTCGCGGAGGAGCGCGCGGAGCACGGCCGGTTCACGTCGCTCGCGGACTTCGTGCGGCGGATGGGGGTTGCGGGCAGCGCTCGCGGCGTTGTGCTGCGCCAGGAGGCGATCGAGAACCTGGTGCAGGTGGGCGCGTTCGACGGCTTCGGCCTCAACCGCCGCGAGCTGCTCTGGCAGGCGGGGCTGCTGTACCGCCCGCCGAGCGCGCAGATGCTGCTGCCGTTGCCGCTCGATCAGGACTGCACGCCGCTCGGCGACATGAGCGCGTGGGAGCGGATGACCGCGGACTACCGCCTGCTCTCGCTGTCGCCGGGCTACCACCCGATGCAGCTCATCCGCCCGCACCTGGGCGAATCGATGCCGTCGCTGCGCCACCTGCAGCAGATGCCGGACGGAGAGCGGGTGCGCGTGCCGGGGATGGTCGTCTGCCGCCAGCAGCCGGGCACGGCGAAGGGCTTCGTCTTCCTGCTGCTGGAGGACGAGTTCGGCATGGTGAACGTCATCGTGCCGCCATGGCTGCACGAGCGGCAGCGCGCACTGGTGCGCGGCGAGGCGTTCGTGATCATCGAGGGAGAGCTGCAGCGTAAGGAAGGCACCGTCAACGTGCTGGCAGAGCGCTTCGCGAAGCTGCCCGTGCCGCAGGCGATGCAGGCGCCTGCGTCGCACAACTTCGGGTAATCCCAGGCGGACGAGTGCAACGCAATGCGTTACAATGGACGGAGACCCAAAAGTGTTGAACGTGCGAGATCTCGTTTGGGAAGAGTGGAACGCTCAGCACATCGCGCTGCACAATGTCACCACCACTGAAGTTGCCGAGGTGTGCCGGACATTGCATATCGTTCGGAAGACTTACCATGATCGATAGGCAAAACCCTTGAGGGGAACATCCTGACAGTCGTCCTGAATCCAAAAGGCGACGACATCTACTATCCCGTCACCGCACGCCCAGCGAGTCGCAAGGAACGCCTCGCATATCGAGAGGAGTTTGAACCAGATGGCCCCCAAGACGAAGGGACAGACCAATCCAGTCGCACCTCGAAAAAGCAGGATCTCCGAGTTCTCTAGCGTTGAAAAAGAGGCAGAGTTCTGGGACACGCACGACGTAACGGACTTTTGGGACGAAATGACGCCCGTCAAGGTCCGTTTCGCGAAGAATCTCTCGCAAGGGATGACCATCAGGCTGGACCTCGACACGACGATCAAGCTGAAGTCCGAGGCCGCGAAGAAGGGCATCGGCGCGACGACACTCGTACGCATGTGGGTGCTCGAACGGCTGAAGGAACAAGCCGCCGAGAAGGGTCGCGGGCGATCGAGACCGACAACGCCGGCCCGGCGTCGTCGCGCGGGCTGAAGCTGGTCGTACGACCGAGTCGTCGTAGCGGCCCGCCGGCGCGCCTCTCGATCAGCGAGATAATCAGCATGGAAAGCTGCCGCGAGCTTGCACCGGTTTTGTCTGCCATTCACGGCAATCGCACGATCATCCACGCCGATCTCGATGCGTTCTACGCGTCCGTGGAGCAGCTCGATCATCCTGAACTGCGCGGGCGGCCCGTCGTCGTCGGCGGCTCGCCGGAGGGGCGCGGCGTCGTCGCGGCGGCATCGTACGAGGCGCGCGCATTCGGCGTGCGCTCTGCGATGCCGATGGTCCGCGCGCTCCGCCTCTGCCCCGAAGCCGTGCGCGTGTCTCCCCGCTTCGACCGCTACGCCGTGATGTCGAAGCGCGTGATGGCGGTCTTCCGCGCGCTTACGCCACTGGTCGAGCCGTTATCGTTCGACGAGGCGTTCCTCGACGTAAGCGGGTGGGTGGCGGACGGCGCCGACCCCGCGCACCTCGCCCGCGAACTCAAGCGCGAGGTGAAGGAGAAGACGCAGCTGACGCTGTCCGTCGGCGTGGCCAGCAACAAGAGCGTGGCGAAGATCGCCTCGGACCTCCGCAAGCCGGACGGGCTCGTGGTCGTGCGGGCGGGCGACGAAGCGGAGTTCCTCGCACCGCTGCCGATCCGCGTGCTCTGGGGCGTCGGGCCGAAGACGGAGCACGCCCTTCACCTTGCTGGCGTCCGCACGATCGGCGACCTGGCGCGGCGCAGCCTCGCCGACGCAGAGCGGCTGCTCGGCTCGCACGGCGCCGCGCTCCACGCGATGGCGCGCGGCGCCGACGAACGGCCGGTCGAGACGGAGCGCGAGCGGAAGTCCGTTGGCGCGGAGACGACCTTCGCGCAGGACCTGCCCGACGGGCCGGAGCTACGCACGAAGCTGCATGAAATCGCCGGCGAGGTGGCGAGCCGGCTAGCGGCGTCGCACGTCAAGGCACAGACCGTCGCGCTGAAGCTGCGCTACGCCGACTTCCACACCGTCACGCGCCAGTCGAGCCCGAAGGCCGCGACCGACGATGCGCTCGATATCGAGACCATCGGCCGGGCCTTGCTGGACGCCGTCGTCACAGACGGCGATCGCTTCCGCCTGCTCGGCATCCAGTGCTCGCGGCTCGTCGAGCACGCACCCCAGGGCGTGCTCTGGCGCGATGCTGAGAATGAGGCTACGCCGACGACGTGAGGGTCATCAGCCCGCCGCCGCGATCCTCCGCCCGGCGATCTCGGCGTACTCGGGCACGTTCTCGATGAGCAGCCAGTCGCGCTGGTGCCTCGACGCGGCGACGGCCAGCGTGCCGGCGCCGCCGAACGGATCCAGCAGCAGTTCTCCCGGGTGCGAGGCCAGCAGCACCGCCCGCTCGAGCAGCGCCAGCGGCTTTTGCGACGGGTGCTTCCCCTCGGCGCGCTCCTTCTTCGACGTCACCGGGAAGTCCCAGAGGTTGCGCATCTGCTTGCCGCCGTTCATCTCCTTCGCATCCCAGTAGTTG
>Ga0315281_10004837_pt1 | contig 19442 bp, 22 predicted proteins | sample YL17G07_0_MG_FD_204540 | JGI IMG/M metagenome (GOLD analysis project Ga0315281, IMG submission 204540) | Sediment microbial communities from Yellowstone Lake, YNP, Wyoming, USA - YL17G07_0 | ecosystem: Environmental > Aquatic > Freshwater > Lake > Sediment | place: USA: Wyoming | collected... | reverse complement strand
TGCTGTACGTCCCCATAATCGCACCGCCATTTCAGCCCGCAAAATCCGTGCACGCGCAGCAGCCCGCGAAGCTAAACGCGCTCCATTATCATGGATATCGTGCGCTGCGGATAATTGTAGTACATGTCGATCACCTTGTTCACGTCCTGGTAGTTCAGCACGTTGTTCTCCTTCATCCAGTTGAGCACGACCATCCTGCGCTCGAGCTCCTCGGCTATGTCCTTCTCCTTCATGCCAGTGCGCGCCACTATCTTCTTCAGCACCACGCTCTTGCCCGTCTCGAAGCGGTCGCTGTCAGAGCTCCACTTCATCACGCGGTTCACGATCGGTTCGTTCCTTTCGGCGTCGTATTCGACCATCTCCACCACCTCGGTCACGCGGCGCACGAAGTTGTCGCGGTACTTCATCCTTGCCATGAACACCAGAAGGTCCAGGCTGCCGATGAGGCTCGGCGGCAGCGATATCGGCGGGGTCGTAAGCCTGTCCATGAGCTTCGGCATGTCCTCGGCGTGTATGGTGGCGAGCGACGGGTGCCCAGTAGCCATCTGTTGGAAAAGTATGTACGCCTCCTGGCCGCGGACCTCGCCGACGATTATGTAGTCCGGGCGCTGGCGGAAGCTCTCCTTGAGCAGGTCGAACAGGTCCACTTCGCCACGCCCCTTCGAGCCTTCTGCGGAAATGGATACGCGCGCGACCGCCGGTATCCAGTGCGGGTGCGGCAGCTGCAGCTCGGCCGTGTCTTCGATCGAGACGATCTTCTTGTCCGGACGGATGAAAAGCGATAGGACGTTCAGCAGCGTGGTCTTGCCCGAGGCCGTACCGCCACAGACGAGCATGCTCGAGCCGTAGTCCACGGCGAACCACAGGTACGCGAGCGAGCGCACGTCGAGCGTCCCGTTCATGAGCAGGTGTATTGGCGTGAGCGGCTCCTTTGTGAACTTTCGTATCGTGAAGTTGCTGCCGCGGCGCGCGATGTCCGTGGCAAGCGTTGCTTGCAGGCGGCTTCCGTCCGGCAGGCTTCCGTCAACCAGCGGCTCCGCAACGCTTATGCTCTTGCCGCACAGCTGGGCCAGCCGCGTGAGGAACGAGTCCAGCTCGGCTGCCTTCCCGTAAACGACGTTCGTGACCGTGGAGCTCAGCTTCGGGTTGCGGTGGAAGATGAATAGAGGTATGCCGACGCCGTCGCAGCTTATGTCCTCGATGCTGTCGTCGCGCATCAGCGGCTCTATCATGCCAAGCCCCATGAAGTCGCGCTCGATGTAGTAGCGCAGCACCTTCTTCTCGTAGTCGTTCACGCGGAAATCGAAGTACTCTATCAGTTCGTTCATCTGCTTCGATATGTACTCTATCGCCTCGAAGCGCTTGAGCTTCGAAAAGTCCACGTCCAACCTCTGCTCGAGCAAATCCTTGATGCGGACGAGTATCTGCCGCAGCTTCTCGGGCAGCTCCGGCTCCACGAGCGTGTACACGTACTTGTGCAGCCTGTCGTCCCACGCGATTTTCGCATACGCGAAAACGGGCTCTCCCTTCCTCGGCTTCGCAGGTATGAGCGGATAAACTATGGTCGCAAGCCTCTCCTCCTCCGGCTTCATCTCGCCCAGCCGCACTTTCGAATACAGAAAGTCCGGTATTTTCATGCCTTCCTGCAATTCCTTGAGCTCGCTCATGTGCATGGACGCGCCAATGTGCCCATGCTCTGCTGCCGCCGGTTGCGGCTGCGCCTGGAGCTGGGGTTGCACGGGTTGCGGCTGGATTTGCGCTGGATGGGGCATCGATTCCGCCAAGCGGCTGCTGTTGAGGAAGCGATAGCCCCTTACGAAGTCGCGGAAAATCTTTCTGCCTGTCATACATATTCTACCGCGTCTGGTTTATCGCTAATGTATTTTGGTTTCTGTCATATGTTAAATTTATTGGTTGTATCGACGACGCAAAGCCCGGCACGAAGTAGACGCTTGCGTTGAGGTCGTTAACGGAGGTCTTGAAGGATTTCGTGGGCGGCGCCGTTGCAACGGTCAAGCCGTCGGACCCGAGCGATATCTGCAGGTAGTAACCGAACACGCTGTCGCTTATGCGGAACTTGTTCTCCACGCTGCCGCACTGCTTGCACGCATCGACCGAAGCGACGGCCGCGGACGCGAAGTAGTTGCCTATCAGTTCGAACGAGCTGTTCGACAGCTCCGCTTGCAACGCATCGGCCTGTATGCGGAAGAAGTTACCCACGCCGATGAAAAGCGTCATGCCTACGAGGAAGAAGAGTACGAACTGTATTATCTGCGACTGGCCCAAGCTTCCGAAAGACTTCATACTAGAAGAATTTTGACTTCTGTGATAATTAACGTTTTGCTGCACTGCTGGGGCGAGGGCGAGCACATGCTGTAGACGCCGCTGTTGTAAATGCGCACGGTACGGCCTGTGCCCGCGAGCTGGCCGGATTCATGCTTCGTCACGTTCACCTTGTAGCCCTTGGTGCCCGCGGCGTCGTACAACTCCCTGAACCATATCCTGTACTTGATTGCGAAACCGTCCCCCTGCTGCTCGGCCTTGGCGCACACCACGTACGACGGATCGAAGCCGACTATACCTTTCAGCGGCGGGCAACTGCCTCCGGGCGTCAGCGCGACCCAGCCGATTCCGTTCGTGGCCGTGGATATCGCTATGTTCGACACCTTGCTGAACGTCTCGAACTCGAGCGAGTTGTTCTCCTCGGCCAGGAGCGAATACTCATGCACTCTCCAAAGCCCGTCCACGTCCGACACGAACGTCTCCTGGCCGCCGTTCTTCGCGACCGACTCGACCTTGCGCACGAGCGAGTTCGAGTTCTCGCGGTCGAAGTAGCTGTATGCGCGGTCCGTTGTCGAAGCGTCCTGCCGCTTGGTTATCATCGGCATGCCCCACATGTACGCAGTTCCGACGAGCGATATGCTTATCAACACTATGAGCACTGCAGAAATTATTTCGGATATGGCTTTCCTGCTTTCGAAAACCGCCATAATTCTAATTGGTTTTATATTAATTTAGAAGTTACGCAGCGTGCGCGCATGCGTAGCGCGCTACTGCGGGAACCTTCGCAGCGGAGGCCTCATCTGCATCTGCGGCCGTTTGAACTTGGCGTTCATCTGGTCGACCGCGCCCATGACGGCCTCGTTGCTTTCGACTATCTTCTTGTTCGCGTCTATCAGCTCGTCCATCTTCTTTATCAGTGGCTCCATGCCGGCGCCAGTCGCGCCCGGCGCCCCGCCCATGCTTTCGGCGGTCGCCGATGCTTTTATGAAAGCCACGAGCTCGTTCAGCGTTGTTATCAGGTCGTCAAGCCTTCCGGGCAGCTTCGATATCTCGATGCGCAGCGCGTCGTTCGCCTTCGCGAGCTCGTCCACGAGCTCCTGGTTCATGCGCACTATCTCCACGAGCTCGCTGAAGAACTTGCCCGAGTCCATGCCAGACTTGGCAGAGCCCTCCATGCGTTCCAGCCGCTTCTCCAGCCTGCGCAAAGGCGATACAGGAATAAGCTCGAATTCGTCCTCTTCTTGCGGCATCGCTTCACCGGCAACCGATACTACATGCTATATAATTCTTCGCTTTTTGCTATAATAAATTTTCGAAAGGAGGCAGATAAAGCTGCTATGCGGCAAAAACGGCCGAAAACGCGCGAAAACGAAGGAAAAGGAAAGCAAAGAATACTGTAAAGTCAGTCGAGCCTAGTATTCTGGCATTTCCGGAGGCATCCCGCCAGCCGGTCCGCCTTTGCCGAGCTTGCTAGCGGATATGATGTCGTCTATGCGCAGTATCATTTCCGCCGCTTCGGAAGCGGACTTGATTGCCTGCGTCTTGACCTTCAGCGGGTCGACCACGCCAATCTTCGATACGTCCACGACCTTGCCCTCGTCTATGCCAACGCCGTACACGATCTTGCCCTGTTCGTGCGCAGCGCGCAGCTCCACTAGTATGTCTATCGGATCGAGGCCTGCGTTCTCTGCGAGCGCGCGCGGGATTACCTCCATGGCCTCGCCGAACGACTGTATCGCAAGCTGCTCGCGCCCAGAGAACTTTTCTGCAAATTTCTTGATTCTCTTTGCAACTTCAGCCTCGGGTGCGCCTGCGCCATACACAATCTTGCCAACTTCCACAGCCGAAGACACGGCTCCGATTGCATCCTCGATGCTTCTGTCCACTTCGTCAACGACGTGCTCCGTGCTTCCACGAACGAGTATCGTGACAGCCTTCGGGTCCTTGCAGTCGCGGACGAATATCATCTCGTCCCCGCCGACCTTTTCCTCTTCAACCGTCTTCGCGTATCCGAGGTCAGTCGCAGTCAGATCGTCCAGATTGGTCACGATGTGTCCGCCTGTTGCCTTCGCGAGCGCTTCCATGTCGGACTGCTTCACGCGCCTGGCTGTGAGTATGCCCTTCTTGCCCAAATAGTGCTGCGCCATGTCGTCTATGCCTTTCTGCGAAAACAGGACGTTCGCGCCGCTGGCTATGACCTTGTCCACCATGTTCTTGAGCATGCGCTGCTCCTGTTCCACGAACGCCTGCATCTGGTCCGGCGAAGTTATGCGTATCTGCGCGTCCGTCTCCGTTTCCTTAATCTCCAAGGCAGTGTCGACGAGCGCTATCTTCGCTTCCTTCACCTTCTTCGGCATTGCCGGATGCACAACGTCCTTGTCCAGAACGATGCCACGAACGAGCTCCGTTTCCTCAGCCGATCCGCCGTGCTTCTTCTCGCGCTTGATGTCCGAAGTGTCGACTTCGACCTTTCCGTTCGACTGAACCGCAACGGTCTTCACCGCCTCGACGACTATGTCAGCGAGCGCCGGTGAAGCCTTCTCCATGCTCTTGCCGCTCATGGATGTCAGCGCTATCTGCTTCAGAATGTCCGCATCGTTCAAACTCACAGGAATCGATATCTCGTCGAGTATCTTCAGCGCCTCGTCGCGCGCCAGCCTGAAGCCGCGCGTGATGACCGTCGGGTGTATCTCCTGATCGATCAGCTCGCCCGCCTTCTTCAGAAGCTCGCCAGCGATTATAACGGATGTGGTGGTTCCATCGCCGACCTCCTCGTCTTGCGTCTTCGCAACCTCGACCATCATTTTTGCAGCCGGGTGCTCGATCTCCATCTCCTCGAGGATTGTGACTCCGTCGTTGGTTATAACAATGTCTCCTATGCTGTCAACGAGCATCTTGTCCATGCCTTTCGGACCGAGCGTGCTGCGCACAGCGTCTGCCACCGCTTTCGCCGCTGCTATGTTCTGTCCTTGTGCTCCGCGGCCCTGCTGCCTGAACGTTCCTTCAGGAAGGATTAATACCGGCTGTCCGCCAATCTGTCCCATCTGCATGTTCGCCATCCACATCTACCTCCAGTTTCTAGAATCGAAATTGATTGTCGTTTTAAGACTATGTGTATGTGGGTATATAAGAATTTAAAGGTTACTAAGGAGAGTTCTGTTCAATCTACGGTTGTTTTTCATAGTTGTTCAAATCGGTTATTTTATTTAAAGATTAAAGGATATTAATTAAATATGGGTTTGGAAATTCCATATAGAAGTAGAATATCAAAATGGATTGAGGAAAATCCTTCAGCATTATCAAAAATATCAGAAGCGTGTTTTTATACATCTGCAACACTAGGAATTTTACTTGGTATTTCTTGGGAAAACCCGTATGTTGCTGGCGCTTGGTCTTGTCTCATAGCACCGGGCGTATTAGAAAGATACATCAGAAGAAAAGTGAATCAACATTAATATCACCACTTTAATTGGTAAAATTTAGAAGCTTCATTTTGTGCTTTTTCTAATTAAATCCAACCACTTGTTCTCCCCGAGTTCCAAATCAATTCCGCTCGCCTCCGCAGGAGTAAGTCCGTTCAAATAATAGAAATGTCAGATTTAAATTTTTTACTCATTTAATAGATTCTATGACTTTATGGATTGAAGGCGATAAAGAAAAAATAAAAAGATATAGAGTTAGAGCTGAAAGAGATGGTTTAACGATAATATTGTATTCTGAAGAATCTAAAATCATGGAAAAAATTAGACAAGAAAATAAGCCAGAGATAAGGGGCGGATCTGAATTTATGGGATTGTACCCAACTCAGCAAGAAATTTTGAAATTGATTAAGATAATAGGAAGTGCTAAACCTTCTACTATAACAAGAGAATTATCGCATGGGACTAAAACAATGGTTAGTTATAATCTGCGACAACTTGATTCAATGGGTTATGTTAAAAAGACCGTATTAAGTCATAAACATATTTTATACGAATTAACTGAAAAAGGAAATAATCTATTTGAATAAATTTATTTCCCGAACTTCAGATTCTCCGTGTACGGCCGCTGCAGCTCGCGCTTCACGCGCTTGACCCATCCTTCGAGGATTACGACGGCCTCCGCCAGCGGGATTCCTTCGCTCTTCGTGCGCAGCTCCACCTGCATCTGGCTCGTCTTCTTGTTGACGCGCTTCAGTATGAAAAAGCCGAACTTCTGCTCGAACGTGCCCGGCTGCTTCTCCGAATCCTCGTCTTCTGGCATAATTGAATTCTCACCCGAACCTAAATAAAACTTTGTTAAAGTCGGCGACGCGTCCGCGCTCGACGCGCACGCCTTCCTTGCGCAACAGCGCGATTTTCTGCCTGATGTTCCTGCCCTTCGTCTGCCCGCCGAACCCTCCGATTCTCCCGCCCGCTGCTACGACGCGGTGGCACGGCACCTGCGGCGCATACGGATTGTGTCTGCACGCCCCGCCCACGGCACGGTACGCTCGCGTCCGCAGCGCACGCGCAAGCTCGCCGTACGTGGTGACTTTGCCTCGCGGAATCCGCCGCATCGCCTTCCAGACGCGCTCGTAGAACGTTTCCATCGCTTCCTTTCACCGTTTGTAATCCATGATAAGCTGGTCGCCGAGCTTTCCTTTGTGTTGTACCCGATTCTTCAACTTCGCAACTTTTTTGAAGCCGAGCCTTTTGTATAATTTTATGGCAGGCCTGTTATACGCGTAAACGTCGAGATAGATGATTTTAACGTCCTTGTCTTTCCTGCCGATGTCCAAAATTTCCTTCATCATTCTCGTCGCGACGCCGAGCCGCCGATAGTTCTTCTTGACGCCCATCCCTATGCTTGCCACATGCGACTGCCTCCCGAATCCCTTTCTCAGCTCCACCATGCTTATCAGCTCGCCTTCGCATTCAGCAAGAAGCGAGTGCTTTTTGTTTTTCCTTATGTCGCTTAATACGCCCTTCAGCCAAGCGGTTTCTGATTTTAGCGTCTGCCTCTCGTTTATTTTTATCATCGCGTCTTCGTCGACCAAGGAATTTATGTATTTTGTAAACTGTTTTACATCCGACATCTTCGGCCTTCTGATTGTTATCATGCGCCCGTCCTTTATCCTGGCGCGCTTCGGCTTACAGAGCGTGATGCACATTCCTGATCTCCGTCCTGGCGGTCGCCAGCCTTTTCTCCGCGAACACGAAGCCCTCGTGGTGCCTGTAGAACAGGTGGGTGAACTCCTCCTCTCCCTCCAGCTTGTATCTCGCCACGCTGCTGTCGAATCCGTAAAGCGTGAAACCCCGTTCCTCCAACTCCTTGCCGGAATATATTCTCAAGTGGTCATGCTCGTCGAACTTTTTTTGTTCATCCATTCGTCTCGCCCAGTATTTTTCTCAATTCCTTCGCGCTTTCGATCTCGTGCAAATCCTCTTCCAAAATGACAGGCACGCCGTCGACCGATTTGCGGTCGTAGCGCTCCGCGACGAAAAAGGCACGTGCTCCGAAAATGTTCGATAGTCTTCTCATCGGATTAGCAGTGCGCTTCATGCCTTTTGCCTCTTCGGCCATGCGCGTGATGAGCACGAAGCTCTCCTTGCCTGCGATTTCGAACGGCGCGTGCTGCACCGGAGTGTTTTCTATGCCGAGCCTGTCAAGCTCGCCGCTGACTTTCTTCTGCAACGGCGTTGCCGGTTCAATTCTGCTTTCGACGTGCGATGCCGGCTGCGGCGCGTACGCATTGCGCAGCCTAACCTTCAGCAGCTTCTCGAGCTTCGTTGCTGTTTTCTCCGTCGGGTTCGTGCGCTTGCTTTCGATCTCGTACAAGGCCTTCTTCGAAAGCCCTATCAGCGTTGCAAGCTCCTCGAGCGTGAACTTCAGCTCGTATCGCTTCGCGCGCAGCGCGTTCGCGTTTATTTCCACGCTGTGCCTGCCCTTCGCAGCCTGCGCCACGTACGCGTCGTCCTCGAGTATGTCCTCGAAAGTGCCTGGCGTGACGACCGGCAGCTCGAAACGGTTGTAAATCATGCTGTCGCGCAGCAGCTGGCGGTTCGTGTGCAGGGAAATAACGAACGGGCTCGCGGACACGAAGTGCGACGCCGCGCGCAGGTTGATCGCCTGGCCCGCATCGAGGCTGTCTATGTTCGTGAGCGACTTGATTAGCATCGTCGTGTCGCGCTTCGCGGCTATGTCGAAACAGCCGTGGGTGAGGAAAACTTCAAATTCCCTCGACAACAGAGTATTAACAATCTTGCTTGTGAGCATGTCGCGTCCGAGCATGTGTATGCGCCCTAATAACTATGCGGCCAGATAGAAATATAAAATAGGTGTGTTTCCGCGTATACGGGTTGAGGCGGTCGTGTGGCTGAGAAAAAAACGCAGATGAAAACAATCAAGGAGAAGAGCGTAGGCGCTGTCATATTCAGGCGCGCGAAAATCGGCGGCACGCAGAAGATACTGTACCTAGTTCTGCACTACCACATGCACGACAACTACTGGGAATTCCCGCGCGGAGGCGTGGAGAAGGGCGAGAGCGAGCTGCAGACAGCGATGCGCGAAATCTGGGAAGAGACCGGACTGAAGGAAAGCAATCTGAAGTTCGTCGAAGGCTTCCGCGCCGCGATGCACTACTTCTACACGCTCGAAGGCACGCACAGGTCGAAGGACGCGGTGTACTTCCTAGCGGAATCGAAGACGGACGTCATAAAGCTTTCGGCCGAGCACCTGGAGTTCAGGTGGCTCGAATACGACGAAGCGCTGAAGATGTTCAAGTTCGAGAACGCGCGCGACGTGCTGAAGTCCGCGCACGACTTCCTCGCCGCCAAAGGCTTTTAAAACATGGCGCGCAATTAAGATACGGGCTCATAGCTCAGTTTGGTTAGAGCGCTGACGGCTGTTCGCGCGAAGCGGACTCTGACGCATGTCTTATAAGGCAGCTGAGCGCAATGCTACTGCGTAAAAACCAGTGGTCATGGGTTCGAATCCCATTGAGCCCACAATTTTAATTTTTGAAAACGAGTACGCTTTCTACGTCCAAGTTGTACTTTCTGATCCACTCGAGTAACTCGTCCGATTCCTTCTCGCATCCTCCTATTTTGCGGTTGCAACCAAGCCCGCATATTTCGTCGAGCCCACCGGCCACTTTTATCAGCACCTCATTAGGTGAGCGCAGCTTTGTAAAAAAGCTCACGCATGCATCTACGAACTGTTCCGAATATTCTATTGGCCTTCCTTGTTCCTTTAAATCTGCCTCCGCATTGTCTTTTTCGCACAGGAGGGAGTATTCATTCATCTCGCGCCGTATGTACTGCGGCATCTCTTCGACTCCGATGTTTTCGAGCCGCAGCTTCAGCAAAAGGTTTATGTGGTGCGGCCTCATGCTGTAAATCTTTTCCGTCATAGAATCTAAACTCTAAATTCAGGCTTAAATGACTTTCGTCCTGTAAGAAGAACTTGGGAAAGCAAAAAACCGGAACCACTCGAAGAAACGCGCGCTCACTTCTTGCGCATGCGCTTCATCTTTCATCCCTCTTCTCCTATTATTACCCTCGAGCTTCTCGTATGCGCTTCATTCTTCGCATCCTTCGCTTCTTCGTCTTCTTCCTTCTTTGGCGTTTCTCTCCGTGTGCCATGATATTAGATTCGCGTTTCTTTTATTAAAGATTTTGAAGTTCCCAGATGAGCCTAGAAGAACGTGGCATGTTTTTCAACGCCAAGTCGAGTGTTGTAAATTTGTCTGAAAATCTGCCGTCTATAAGTACGTCTTTTGCTCCGCACAGCTCTAGCCAATGCTTTTCGAACTCGACATAATTCTCTTTGAGGCTCGATGGGCCGATTTTTGCCAAATACTCTTTTAGTACTTCTCCGGGCTTTTTGTAAAAATTGCCTTTTTGAAAAACCTCTGATTCGCTTACGAATATTTTATAACCGTGATTATTGAGCCACTCGATTACACTCTTCGTCTCTCCGGGTACCAAGCGGCATCTATAATGTTTCCTGCCTTGAGAATCCGCGAAAGATATATCCCTTTTTTCCAGCCGAATTTTTTTCAAATTTAAACTAGGCATCGTGAATGGCGAATTTGGATGAACAATCTTCTTGATTTCCTTGAAAACGTCCTCATCGTAAACTAGAAGGTCCAAATATCCGGGCCAGTCTGTCGGTAAAATCCTAACGTAGCTGAGACTGTCCATATTTGTTATTACAGTAGGACAAGATTAAACCGTTACCGGTTTGACGTTAATCCTTGAGCTGGATGCTCATGTGTATTCCCTGGGGCACGTTCACGCGCATGACCTGGCGCAGGGCCTTGTCGTCCGCCTGTATGTCCACGACGCGCTTGTGTATGCGCATCTCCCAGCGGTCCCACGTCGCGTTGCCGTGGCCCGTGCCGTCCCCGCAGGGCGTCTTCATCGTCGTAATCTTCAAAATTTTCGTTGGCAGAGGGATGGGTCCGTGATAATCTACGCCGAAACGCTTAGCAATGTCCTTGATCTCGTTGCAAATGCTGTCAAGCTGCTGCGGGTTCTTGCCCGAGAGCTTTATCCTCGCAACCTGCATGATTTTCACCGCGAATGCGTTTCGATTCTCGACTAGTCTTTATTGAATTGTTTGTATTTAAATGCTTTCTCTTTGCCTTCGGGAAAATTTCCTTGAGTAAAATCTCCTCGCACAGCATGTCGAGCTCTTTCTGGTACTTGAACGGGTCGGATTTTGTCGTGAATGTGAAGGCTCGCTCTGATTTCGAAGCGCTTATCGCGTCGACCTCCTTCGCGAATTCCGCCAGCTCGCGCTCATGGCGCGAAAAGACGTCAGCCAGCCTGTCTATCCTGGATTTTTCTACCTGCATCATACGCGCGTCGGCCGGCACGCTGGTGATTCTGTACACGAGCCATGAGCTCGTCGGACCTTCCAGCGTCTCCTTCGTAAGCAGCAGCGTCTTTGCGCGGCGTTCGTCAGGCTCGCCCAAATCGTATTCTACGGGCAGCACGTTCAAGATTCCGCTGGCTTCCAGGCCGCGGTCAGGGAAGTACATGGTTATGCTTTCGGGTGTCTCGACGGTGTGCGCGATGCCGCCGACCGAGAGCTCTGGGGCGACGTAAACGCGATTCCTGCGGAATTTCTTATAGAAGACGTTCTCGCTCATGAAAAGAACTAAAGAAGTTAAAGATTTAAGTCGCATCGAAGGAATGCGCCTCGGCGGGAAAAGAAAACCCGCCGAGAATCAAAATGAAAAAGCTGGAAGGCCTTACGCCTTCTCCGCCTTCACGACATCCAGGCACACGCCCGCTGCCACGGTCGTGCCCATGTCGCGTATCGCGAACTTCGCTAATGCAGGAAAGTCAGACTGCTTCTCTATGACGAACGGCTTCGTTGGCGTTACACGCACGCGCGCCGCATCGCCAGTCTTGATGAAGTCAGGATGCTCCTGCGCTACCGCGCCCGTCTTCGGGTCGATCTTCGCGATTATCTCGCTGATAGTGCACGCGACCGAGGCGGTGTGGCAGTGGAACACGGGCGTGTAGCCTGCCGTGATGACCGTCGGGTGCTGCAGCACGACTATCTGCGCCGTGAACTCCTTCGCAACCATCGGCGGGTTGTCCGGGTGTCCAACAACATCGCCGCGGTGCGCGTCGGCCTTGCCTATGCCGCGCACGTTAAACCCAACATTATCGCCCGGAATGGCCTGCGGAATCTGCTGGTGGTGGATTTCGATCGACTTGACTTCGCCTGCTGCGCCCGAAGGCATGAACACGATCTTGTCGTTCACCTTCAGCACGCCCGTTTCCACGCGTCCGACTGGCACAGTGCCTATGCCCGTTATCGTGAAAACGTCCTGCACCGGAATCCTCAGCGGCTTGTCCGTCGGCTTCTCGGGTTCCTTCGCGTACAGGTCCAGCGACTCCGTGAGCGTCGGCCCCTTGTACCAGGCCATCTTCTCGCTCTTCTTCACGACGTTGTCGCCCGTGTATCCGGACGTCGGTATGAACGGAACCTCTTCCATCTTGTAGCCTATGCCCTTCAGCAGCTTGGTAACCTCGTCCTTGACCTCGTTGAAGCGCTTCTCGTCGAAGTTGCTAGTGTCCATCTTGTTTAGAACGACTATTATCTGCGGAACGCCAAGCACCCGCAGCAGCCACGCGTGCTCCTTGGTCTGCTCCTGCACGCCCTCGCCCGTCTTGGTCGAAACGACGAGCACTGCCAAGTCGGCCTGCGAAGCGCCGGTGATCATGTTCTTTACAAAGTCCCTGTGGCCAGGCGCATCGATCACGGTGAAGAACCACTTCTTTGTCTCCAACGGCCTGTGCATGAGGTCTATCGTGAGGCCGCGCTTTCGCTCCTCGGCCGTGGTGTCGAGCGCGTAGGCGAACTCGAAAGTCTCCTTCTTCATCTCGGTCGCCAATTGCTTGAGCTTCCTCATCTCCTCTTCGCGTATAACTCCCGAATCGTACAACAGCCTGCCGAGTAGCGTGGACTTGCCCGCGTCCACATGACCGGCTGTCATCATGTTTATGTGCGGCTTTGTTGGCATCTTACTCTAGCACCTCCGAATCCTGTTCAGCTTGCCAAATCATTGACAATTTCAATTTATACTAATTAACGGAAACATTTAAATATGTTTGGGCTTGGAGCCATCCGGCGGCGGCCTACTCTTCCTCCTCCACGACTATCGTCGCGGGCAGCCCCTTGCGCTTGCGCACGGCCTCGATGGCCTTGTCGCGCAGCTCGGCTGGCAGCTTCTCGAAAACGATTTCTATCATGCTGTAAAAGCCTCGTCCGCTTGTTACGGATTTGAGCGTGGCGTCGAAGCCGAACATGTCGGCTATGGGCATTTTCGCAGTGATAATCGCAGCCCCGCGCTCGATTGCGATGTCGAGCACCTGGCCGCGTCGGTTCTCCACCTCGCGCGTGGCCGAGCCGATGAGCTCCTCGGGTATGTCTATGCGTATGGTCTGCTTGGGCTCGAGAAGCGTGATGTCGGACTTCACGAGCGCCTTCTTCAGCGCGCCGCGGAACGCGGGTATTATCTGGCCGGGTCCGCGGTGCACCGGGTCCTCGTGCAGCTCCGCGTCCACCAGTGTTATTTTCACGCCAGTGCACGGTTCCTTGCACAGCGGTCCCTCGTCCATCATGCTTACGAACGCCTCCTTCACGAGCTCCATAACCTCGTTCAGGTACTGCACGCCCTTCGTCTCATCGAACAGCATGCATTTGTTGTGTATCATTATGAGGTTCTTCGCTTCGTCGCTTTTCAGTCCGAGTTTGACCAGGTTCTCCGTGACGTCGGTCTTTTTCTTCTTCTGCTCGAACTCCGAAGGTATCGTGCCTTCGTTTATCGCTTTGACGATCGCATCTGCAACAGGCTCTGCTGTCACTTCGAACTTGTTGTGCTTGTTCGGCGACTTTCCTTCGACCTCGGGCGACTGCTCGAAGATCGCCTCCCTGTAAACGACGATGGGCTTCGACATCTCAACCTCAAGTTCCATCTGCTTCAGCTTGCGCTCGACCTTGGCTTCTATGTGCAGCTCGCCCAGCCCCGATATCAGGTACTCGCCGGTCTCCTGGTTTATCTTGATCTTCAGCGTGTTGTCCTCGCGGCTCAGCTGCTTCAGCGTGTTGATGAGCTTCGGCAGGTCCATCGCGCTCTTCGGCTCGACCGACTTCGTCACGACCGGTTCGAACAAGTGCTTGATTTCCTCGAACGGCTCGATTTCCGTGCCCGCGTCGCATACGGTTTCGCCCGTGAACGCGTCCGATATTCCAACTATGGCCGCGATGTTGCCCGCAACAATCTCCTCCGCCGGTATTCGCTGCAGTCCTTTGTAGACTGCAACCTGCTGCAGCTTCTCGTCCTTCTTCAGTATCATCAGGTGCACGTCTTTGCCTTTTGCAATCCTGCCCGAGAATATCCTTCCAGTCGCAACGAATCCCACGTGCGAGTCGGGCACCATCTTCGTTATGATCATCGCCAGCTTGCCGTTCGGGTCGCAGCTGAGCATGGACTTGCCCAGTTCGCTGTTCAAATCGCCCTTCCACACCTTCGGCACCCTGTACGCCTGCGCCTCCTTCGGGTCCGGCAGGTGCTTGATGATCATGTCCAGCACGACCTTGTGCATCGGCGCGATCTGCGCGAGCTCGTCGTCCTTGTCCTCGTTCACCATGTCGATGATCTGCTTGAACGTTATGCCCGTCTTCTGCATGTACGGTATGGATATCGCCCACTTCCTTGTCGCGGAGCCGAACGCCACGGTGCCGTCGTTGACGTTCACCATCCATTTCGCCTTGAACTCGTCCTCCGCGTACTTGCGTATGAGCATGTTCACCTCGTCTATCCATTTCATGAAGCGCTCCTGCATCATCTCCGGGTTCAGCTTCAGCTCGCGTATCAGGCGGTCGACCTTGTTTATGAAAAGCACGGGTTTCACGCGCTCGCGCAGAGCCTGGCGGAACACGGTCTCGGTCTGCGGCATCAGCCCTTCCACGGCGCACACGAGAACTATGGTGCCATCGACGGCGCGCATGGCGCGCGTGACATCGCCTCCGAAGTCCACGTGCCCGGGCGTGTCAACGAGGTTGATAAGGAAGTCCTTGCCCTCGTACTCATGCACCATGCTGACGTTCGCGCCGTAGATCGTCAGCTGACGCTGCCGTTCCTGCTCGTCGAACCAAGTGAACATCCCCGTCTCAACGTCGCCTACTACCTTTTCGGACAGCATGCCCGCGCCGCCCATGAGGTTGTCCGTGAGAGTCGTCTTGCCGTGGTGCACATGCGAACTTGTCGCGACGTTGCGTATTCGCGACGGGTCCAGCATCACTTCCTTGACGCGCTCTATCATTTCCGTCTTTGCCATAAGAATCACACAGAGCTTGGTCTATCGCGCGCCTTCCGCCTCGCGCTCGATGCGCTCGCGCTCCTTGACCGCCTCGGACTTGGACGCGTCGTTCTCCGCCGCGGCCATAAGCTCGTTCGCGAGCGCGTCCGCGATCTTCACGCCCTTGCCGAAGCTCTTCCTGTACGCGGCCTGCGTTATCGTGCGCAATGCAAGGTCCATCCTCCGCTGCGGGCTCGACACGACCGCGCGACGCACGATAATCCCGCCGACCTGGTACGCTGCTATCTCCTCGCGCAGCGCCGCGTTCTCTATGGCGCGCACGAGCACTTCCACGGGGTTCTTTTTTGTTTTCGCCTCGATGGTTTCGAAAGCCTTCTTTATCGAGTTGTACTCCTTCGTGTACTTGCCGCTTGCGACGTCGGACGAGATTACGTGCTTGCGGCTCCTGTGCCCGGGCACCATCATCTTCGTTATCAGGCGCTCGACCACGTTTATCTTCGACTTGCCGTGCTGCGAGCTCGAGAACCTGCCACTGCTGCGCGGCACGATCGCGGGTCTCAGGCCGATGTACTGTTCCAGCCCTTTGTCCGCGACCTTGATTTCGCCGGTCGGCCACTTGCCAAAAAGTTTCATGTCCATCGAATCACATCGCTTGCATAATCGCTTATCTCGTCGGCTTCTGCTTCCTGCCCGCCACAATCTCCTCCAGCGAAATGCCGTTCACCTTGGAGACCTTGTACTTCACCCCGACCATCGAGCCCTTCGGCCCGCCCTGCCCGCCCCCGATCTTCTCGACAATGACCTCGTCGTGCTCGTTTATCTTCTCGATGGCATGGTTTCCGGGCACGTGCGCTGTGACTTGTATGTTGTTCTTTATCAGCTGCACACGCACGCACTTCACCAGCCCGGACGCCGGCTTCTTCTGCTCCATCACACGCTTGTCCAGCACTATGCCGCGCACCTGCGGGGCTCCCTCGAACGGGTCCTTCTGCCAGAGCCGCAACTCGCGCTTCTTGTACTTCGAGCTCTTCCACCTGAACCTCTGCCGCGTCTTGCGCAGCTTCCTCGCGGAGTACTCCCCTCTCGCCATGCTATCACTGCCAATACGATTTTTGAATTATTGTCTGCATTGTTTTGCGCGGCCTACCTTACGACAAGGTCGTCCGCTTTGTGGTTTCTCTTAAGCAATTCTTTGTACAGCTTTAAATTCCTTCCATCGCGTCCGATGACAATCGGGCGGTTCTTTCGCTCGACGTGCACCTCGACCACGGTGCGTCCGTCGTCCTCGCTGCGCACCCGTACGGACGTGGTCTGCGGTATCATCTTCTTCACGAACTCCACCATGTTGCCGGAGAACTCGAACAGCTTTATGGATTTGCCGACGACCTTCTCGGCATGCTTCACGCTGACCCCGTTCTTGCCTATCGCAAGCCCGATCATGCCCTCCTCTATTATCAGGCAGATGGAATTGCTTTCGGGGTCGAGCACGCAGTCCTTCACGTGCACGTGGAGCATGTTCTCGAAAAGCGTCATCAGACGTATCGTCTCGGTGTCGAAGTTCAGCTTCATAGCGATTTCAACCGGTTTGCGTTTGCATCAGCGCGTTTCTCATTTCCGTATGGCAAGAACCAGGACCGGGAATGGTTTTCCGCATATCAGGCCAAGCTCGCGGCTGTCGCCGTCGAACACTTCGAGCCTGACGCCCGAGACTTTCGCGTCGTGCGCCAGCTCGGCCATCCTCGGCTCGGGCGCGTTGTTCGCCACGACCGCCATCTTCGGCGAGCCAGTCCTTATCAGCTGCAGGGACTCCTTGTAGCCGAGCACGGCCGTACCTGCTTTCACGGCGTCCTGCGCTGCTTCCCTGAGTTCTTCTTTCGTTGCCATTCGAATCACTGCGATTTCTGTTTCGATGTTTTTAATTCACCGCCGACCTTTTTGAATGTTGCTGTGGCCGATGCTGCGGCGCCTATTCGCTTTCCGCTTCCTCCGGTTTGACATCCTCGAACTTCGCTATAAGCTCAAACATGCCCGTTCCTGACGGTATCAGCTGTCCGATCATCACGTTCTCGAATATGCCTTCGAAGTTGTCGACCTCGCCGCGTATGGACGCGCGCACCAGGTGCTTGATCGTTTCTTCGAAAGCGGCGCGCGCGAGTATCGAGCTCTTCGTGCCAGCCACGCCGTACCTGCCTATGGAACGTATGTCGCCAGACATCGTCATTATGTCTCCCACGAGCATCAGGTGGCGGCGGTCGACGTCAAGGCCCTGTTCCTGGAGGGTGTTGAACGACTCGCTTATGATCAGGCTGCGCGCGGCCTCGATGCCCAGGACCGCCTTCGTCTCGTGAAGGTCGTTCGTGTACGTGCGCGTGTCATCCACTTCCTTGATTTTCAGCACCTCGGCGAGGTTCGAACCGATCGTGCTTATCACCCAGTCCTCGCCCTCCCTGCGGATGACGGCGTTGCTTATGTTCCGCAGTCCGCCCACGTGCACCAGCATTATCTTCTCGCGCGCCTTCTGCAGTTCCTTGATTTCCACGTCCTCTTTTGCCGTTATTGTAACGCCCTTCGACGACGCACGGATCTTCTCTATCTCCTTAGCGCCCGCGAGCGCCTCCTTCACAGCCGCTTCGACCGTGCCGGACTTGCGCATGTCCTCCAGCTCGATCTCGATGGAATTGTCCGCAAGGTTTATAGCGATACGCTTCGAAACGTCGGTGACGCTCTCCTCGATTATGTCCTCCGCCACTTTCTTCGCGTCGTCCATGTTGTTGTACTCGTGCTTCAGGAAGAGCGTCATCACGGGCGTCTCCGGCTCGCGCTTCGCGTCGAAAATCTCTATCAGCCTAGGAAGGCCGTACGTGACCTTGATGCCCACGGAGCCTGCGAAGTGATAAGTTCGCATCGTCATCTGCGTTGCCGGCTCGGATATGCTCTGCGCTGCGATTATGCCTATGACCTCGCCCGGCTCGAACTTGCACTTCAGGTACTCGACCTCGGCGCGCTCCACGAACTTCTCCTTCTGCTCCTTCGTGAACCTTCGCTCCTTCGAGATGCGGTCGATCTCGTCGAGCATGGACTGTGGGAAAACCTCCTCGGCCGCCGTTTCGGCCGCCTGGCCTTCCTTATCTTTTTCGTCTGCCATGTCCAATCACTTTATGCCGTCCGCTATTGACTTGAGGTTCAGCCCGCCGCGCATGACCTTCGACGGGTCGAGGTTGTCCTCGCCCGGCACGAACTGCACTATGTGCTTCGCGCTGTCGCGCACGGTGCCGTCGTACTCGACCTTCAGGTCCTGCAGCGCGCCAACGAGCCTTCGCTCCATGTAGCCAGAGTGCCTAGTCTTCAGCGACTTGTCCATCAGCGACTCGCGGCTGTTGATCGCGTCGAAGAAGAACTCGAAAGGCGTCAGGCCGTCCTTGAAACCGCGGCCGACGAACCCGCGCGACTCGAGGCTGATGTCCCCGCGCTTGAAGTGCGGGAACGTGCGCTCGTAGTAGCCGCGTTCGATGCGCTCGCCCATCACCATCTCCTGGCCGACCATCGCGGCCGTCTGGACGAGGTTGACGAGGCTGCCGCGCGAGCCGGACTTGGCCATCATAAGCGTGAAGCTCTCCTTCGCGTGCTTCGCTATTATTTCCTCCACCTCGTCTATGGCCTTGTTCAGCCTCTTCTTTATGTGCGCCTCGAGGCTGTCCTTCGCGGTTCGCCCGGGCAGTATCTTTATCTCCCCGCGCTCGTACTCGCCTATCAGCGCATCCACATCCTTCCTGACATGGCCTATTGTCTCGTTTATCTCCGTCTTGGCTATGTCCGGCAGGTCCTGGTCGGATATGCTTATCGAGAACGCGGACAGCATTATGGTCTGCACCGCGAGCTTGGTTATGCCGTATATGAACTTCTTCACTATGCTCGGACCGTACTCCTTCTCTATCTTGTCCAGCACTTTGCCGCTGAACGCGCCGACGGCCGCGCCGTCAATCGTGCCCTTCAGCAGCTTGCCGTTCTCTATGACGACGTACGCGTCGTGCTTGCAGCTCGCCTTGCTGCACGTCGCACATCCCATGCACGACTTGGACTTGTGCTCGATGTTCAGGCTCTTCGGAAGGAACAGGCTGAATATCTCCTTTCCGGTCATCGTTTTCTTCGAGGGCAGCTCCATATCAGAATCGACAGCGCGTATCAGCTGCACGAACTCCTCGCGGCCGAACTCGCGCTCGCCGTGAGTCAGCGCGTACAGCCCGGATATGTAGTCGCGGTGGGCGCCGATGATCGGGCCGCTGAAGCGCGGGCTGCGTATGTTCTTCTGCACCGCCATAAGCAATCTCGATTCGGCCTGCGCCTCCTCGGTCT
>Ga0315281_10004836_pt1 | contig 19444 bp, 21 predicted proteins | sample YL17G07_0_MG_FD_204540 | JGI IMG/M metagenome (GOLD analysis project Ga0315281, IMG submission 204540) | Sediment microbial communities from Yellowstone Lake, YNP, Wyoming, USA - YL17G07_0 | ecosystem: Environmental > Aquatic > Freshwater > Lake > Sediment | place: USA: Wyoming | collected... | reverse complement strand
ACCAATTTAGAAAATGGGACTTTCCAATAGACGACGCTTTTTATGAACAAATCAAGGCCCAGATAGAATCAGCGATACAGAATTGAATGGAAGCTACATGGTCGGAATTGCAGTATGCGGGTTTTAACTTGGACTATTGATGCGGGACAACTGAATGTCGTCATGTTCAAAACTTGAAAAAGGATATAACCAATACAAGATAATAGGTGCAAATAATTGAGGTGGATCAATGGGACCAGGTAAACATTGCCAGAATGATTATTGGTTTTCAATCCTGCGTGGTATTTCTATTAGCCCTTTGCTGATAGCGTATTTAATAAGCTCAGTACGATTATGAAAGCCTAATTTCTCCATTATATTCGTCCGGTGTCTCAAAACGGTTTTAACACTGATAAAGAGTTGCTCGGCTATTTCACGGTTGGTATGACCCTCGGCAACCAGTTGGAGCACCTCTTTCTCCCGGTTGGTGAGCCTTTCATACACGTCCCGTTCTCCGCCGGTCCGATGAAGGTATACTTCAACGAGGGCGGTTGCCGCTGAAGGATAAAGATAGGACTCGCCCCGCCGCACCGCCTGGATGGCTGTTTCCAGCTCCTCAGCAGTAGCCGTTTTGGCGATATAACCTTTAGCTCCGAGGCGAAGCATCGACAGTATGTACTCTATATCATCATATTGAGTCAAAACCAGCACCTTAACAACGGGATCTTCTTTAACAATCCGTCGGGTTGCCTCGATTCCCCCCATACCGGGCATGCCGATATCCATAAGGACTACCTGGGGTTGCAAATCACGTACTTTTTCAACAGCTTCCCTGCCGTCTGTCGCTTCCCCGATAATTTCTGCGTACTCGGAGTTGGCTAACAACGCCCGTATTCCCTGCCGAAAAAGTGCGTGGTCATCCACTAACAATACGGTTATTTTGTTCATATTCCTGCTCTCTATTGAAAGGGATCTCAATATGTAATCTTGTTCCTTGACCTGGTTGTGTATCGATGTTTATGTTACCACCTAATAATTCAGCGCGTTCCTTCATGCCTAATAGACCCATACTTTCCTTTTCATGCGCTGACGATAACACTTCAAGGAGATTAAATCCAATGCCATCATCTTCAACCTGCACCGAGATACTTTTGTCCTTGAACTCCAAACTGATGTATGCGCTCTCCGCGCGGGAATGGGAAGCAATATTAGTAATAGCCTCCTGGGTCATACGGAAGATGGCTATCTCAACTTCTGGCGGGAGACGTCTTTCCAGACCACTTACTTCTATGTGAACCTCAGAACCAGCGCTCTCCAGCGCACTATGCGCACAAGAACGAATAGCCGCTGGCAATCCCAAATCATCAAGTAGACTCGGTCTTAGAGCATATATCAGACTATGTACTTCCTTTGAGGTAGCGGTTAATAGATGACGTATTTCCTCAATGAGTACTGTACTCTCCTTTGTTTCTGTCTTTGATAGCGACCCCAGTGTTTCCACCCTTACTGCCAGAGTTGCAAGTGCCTGGCTCGTAACGTCGTGCAGTTCACGTGCTACCCGCCGCCGTTCATCTTCCTGCACCCTGATTACCTGCCTCAACAAATCAGCTCGTGCCTGTTCCCTAAGCTGTAATTCCTGATAAAGCTGAGCATTTTCAATAGCAAGACCAAGCTGGTGTCCAAGGGCAGTTAAAAATTGTACCTCCTGTGGTGTGAACAGGCGAGGCTCCCTGCTACCAATTGTTAGAACGCCAACCATATTCTCTTTCGATTTCAAGGGAACTCCAAGGAACCCACGCAATCCTTCCTGGACAACAATAGGACGGCGCGATATTCGAGGGTCTCTCTGCGCATCATCCACTAGAATAGTGGTCCCTTCCTGCGCTACTAATCCCGCTACTCCCTCTCCGATAACCATCCCCGCTGTCCCCTTGACAAATTGTGGTGTAAGCCCTCTAGAAGCTTTATAAGAAAGTGTTCGTGTTTTCTCATCAAGAAGTAGTATTCCGCCGATTTCAGCATGAGTCAACTCCATTATCCTATCTAACGCGGTATTCAGTATGTAATCAAGACTTAGCGACTCACTTACCATGATTGCTATCGTATTCAGAGCGCGAAGGGCTTGATTTGTCTCCAGTATTTTCTTTTCTTGTTCCTTATCTTTAGTCACGTTCTGGACCAATTCCACAATCTGCACGACTTTATTATTACTGTCATATAGCGGGGTTGCGTATATGTCGTAATATTCGACTTTAGTCCCATCGTTACCATTCACTTTATGAACATGCAGAGTTCGCGTAGGCTCTCCGCTCTGCCACACTTTCTTGGCGGGACAAACGCAGTCGGGAGATTGACATGGGTATTGCTGTCCGTGAGTGACCTCATAACAATGTCGTCCAATAACAGAACCTCCGTTAAATTTCTCAAGGACATTCCGGTTTACTTGAGTAATACAAAAATCGTGGTCAATTACTATTAAATCGGCGCTTATACTATCTATGGTTGTCTGTAATAGGTCTCTCGACTTTTTTAACTCCTCCCACGATTCTTCAAGTTGCTGAGTTTTTTCTTCTATCTCCCGTAGAGAATCACGCAACCGAAGCCGCATATTTTCATAGGTACTGACAAGTAATCCATTATTCGTATGAATATCAGGGGTAATACGCAAAAGCAAACGCCCGAGTACGTTACGGACAGCTCCACTGACCGTCTTAACTACACTTACCCAGACCAAAATTCCCAGGTTAGTTAATAACTTTAACCTTAATCCGAATCCACTATTGGCTACTTTCACATTCGTATACGACTATTGTTTTATTTATGCCAACATAGTAGCACTGCTTACATCTGGAGTAAAGGGATATACATAGTATTTTTCGGGTGAAATAGTATTATTTCTCAGTATTTATGGGATGTTTTATACCGGTAATATAAGGGATTATCTATTTTGCTAATCCACAATAAGGTATAGGGTATTGTTACTTGATTATTACGCCATGGAAAAGGAGGCAAGTCATGAAACGTATAGGTGCAAATCTCCTAGCTTTACTAGCCGCTGTTTTATTTCCTCTATTGATCTGGGTTGGACTTTTTGTAGCAATAAGCCCGCGTTTAGCCCGCGCTGCTAAACGTGTCAGTGGCCTTACTATTGTATTTTTGGCCGGCGTCTTTGCACCAGTTCTAATTTGGGTTGGTCTATTCATTGCTATCAAGGAGAGATTCCAGGAATGGGAACTCAAACGTTCACCTGCCCGGACGATATCTGAAATTATGGCAGCAGCAGGACTTGATATTCAGGGTGTACATATTATTGAAGAAGCTCCGTCTGATGCAATTTTCACACCGCGCCCATTACATGAGATTCATGGTATATTCGCCCGAGCGGGTATATAACTTTTTGATAACAAAAAGTTCGAAGACAATCCATTTTTAATTAACCTGGAGACTGCAAAACAGTGAAAGGAGGAAAGTTATGGTGACCGCACAACGTATTTCGCTCGCTGACCTGAAAGGGGTTGACATCTTTGCAGGGTTAACCAACGAGAACCTCGAAGAAATCGCGAAACATTGTACCCAATTCACATTCCGAGCCGGTGAATTCGCTGCCGTACAGGGTAAGACAACAGACGAGTTGATGATTGTAAATGGGGGTAAGGTAGCAATCGAAATGTGGATTGAAGTGCCACGCCACAGCTATTCCTTAACCGTCACTACCCTGACAAAAGGTCGTGTAAGTGCCTGGTCGGCGCTGGTGCCTCCTCACGTCCTTACCGCTTCAGTAAAGTGCTTGGAGAATACGTCCATGATTGCTATCCACGAAACCGACCTTCAGCGCATTTTGAAAGCTAATCCAATCGTCGAAGCGACGGTGATGCGGAATTTAGCTGGTATCGTTAGTTCTCGATTGCGGGATAGTCGTACCCAACTAACCCGTCTGTGCGCTGAGGTGCTCAAGGAGGGCATCAGACACAAGGGATAGGCACTCACACTACCACAATCAATAAACCTGACACCTTTTCAAACGAAATTCCATCCAGGAGGTCGTGTATGCAACCACTGAACCGGAGAGAGTTCTTGAAATTGGGTGGGGCGGTGACAGCGGGAGCTATTTTACTGAATCCTTTTCAAACTGTAAAAGCTATCAAGCAAATCTCCAAAATTCCTCTTACAAAGAAAATAGGTGAGATAACGTCAATCTGTGCCTATTGCGCCGGCGGTTGCGGCGTTATCATCTCCGCTGATGGAGAAAATATTATAAATATTGAAGGCGACCCAGAACACCCTATCAACCGGGGTGGTCTTTGCACAAAAGCGCAATCCCTCTATCAAATAAGAACAGTTAACGGTAAACTTAATCCACGTCGTGTGACCAATGTGCTCTATCGTGCTCCCAATAGCACTGCCTGGGAAGAAAAGTCCTGGGACTGGGCACTGGATGAGATAACCGAGAGAATCAAAAAGACCAGGGACGAGAACTGGATTGAGAAGGATAAAGATGGCGTCCAAGTAAACCGCACTGAAGCCATTGCCCAAATCGGTGGTTCTGCTCACGACAATGAGGAATGCTACCTCATCTCCAAAATGAATCGTGCCCTCGGATTGGTGTATACGGAGACGCAAGCCCGGATATGACATTCTGCTACTGTCGCCGGTCTGGCGGAGAGTTTCGGTCGCGGAGCAATGACCAACCACTGGACGGACATTGGCAATGCCGATGTTATCCTGATTATGGGTTCGAACGCGGCTGAGAACCATCCCATCTCTTTTCACTGGGTCACCGAGGCTATGGAGAAGGGTGCCGTACTTATTCATGTTGACCCACGCTTCACTCGTACCTCGGCTAAGGCTAATATCTACGCGCCCATCAGGTCGGGCACGGACATCGCCTTCCTGGGGGGAATGGTTAAATACATTATCGAAGACATTGAGAACACTCCCCAGAGCTATAACATGGAATACCTGCGGGAATATACCAATGCCGGCTGGCTTATCAACGCCAACTATAGTTTCAGTGATGGCATATTTAACGGCTATGATGCCGCCGCCAGGAGCTACAAGGATAAGTCTTCATGGCAATACCAGCTTGATGATAAAGGCATTCCGAAACAGGACAAGACTTTCGCTGACCCCAACTGCGTCTTTCAACTTTTGAAAAAGCATTACTCCCGTTACGACATGGATACTGTTTCCAAGGTAGCTGGTACACCTAAAGAGAGGCTACTAAAGGTGTACCAGACCTTTGCTTCCACAGGTAAGGCAGATAGAGCTGGCACGATTATGTATGCCATGGGTACTACCCAGCACACTGTGGGTAGTCAGAATGTCCGAGCTTATTGCGTCATTCAACTCCTCCTGGCTAACGTCGGCATCGCTGGCGGTGGCATCAATGCCCTACGCGGAGAGTCCAATGTGCAGGGTGCTACCGACCAGGCATTGCTCTTCCAGTACATACCTGGATATCTGCCGGTTCAGAATACCACACAACCCACTCTCGCTAAATATCTGGAAGCAATCACCCCGAAATCAAATGACCCCCGGAGTGGTAACTGGAAGCAACACCAACCGAAATATATGGTGAGTATGCTGAAAGCCTGGTATGGTGATGCTGCCAACAATGATAACGAGTTTGGCTATCAATATCTGCCTAAGATTCAGGCAGGAGGCAACTACTCGTTTATTGCTCTATTTGAAGCTATAGATAAGGGGACAATCAAAGGCTTGCTCGCCTGGGGGCAGAACCCAGCGGTAAGTGGCCCTAACTCAAACGCTGAGCGAGAAGCTCTAGAGAAGCTTGATTGGCTGGTAGCTGTTGACCTCTGGGAAACGGAGACGGCTTCTTTCTGGAAGAGACCTGGTGTGAACCCCAAAGCGATTGGGACCGAGGTTTTTTTGCTACCAGCTTGTGCCTCGTTCGAGAAGGAGGGGAGTGTCACCAATAGTGGACGCTGGGCTCAATGGCGGTACAAGGCTATTGAACCACCGGGAGAAGCTGAGGATGACTTGTGGATAGCGGTCCATCTCATGGATAAACTGAGAGCGCTCTACGCAACGGGTGGGCCAAATGCCGATGCTATCACTAAGCTTACCTGGGACTACGGTGAGCACCCCGACCCAAATAAGGTAGCCAAGGAAATAAACGGATACGACCTAACTACCGGCAAACTGATGGCTAATTTCTTGACACTTAAGAATAATGGCGATACGTCCTGTGGCAACTGGTTATTTTCGGGTAGCTATACCGAATCCGGTAATATGATGGCGCGCCGTGACCCGAAAGATAATTCTACCATCGGGCTATACTCCAACTGGGCATGGTGCTGGCCGGTGAATCGACGTATTATTTACAATCGGGCATCGGTAGACAGCAATGGCAATCCCTTTGATCCCAAGCGTCCTGTAGTGAAATGGGATGCAGCTAATAAGAAATGGATTGGCGATGTTATTGACGGCTTTGGAACCAGAGGGCCAGACCTCTACCCATTCATAATGTTACCGGAAGGTGTAGGCAGACTCTTTGGCATGGGGATGGGTGATGGACCTTTCCCGGAGCATTATGAGCCCTGGGAAACCCCTGTTAAGAATGCGTTGTCGAAAACCGATTTGAATCCGGTGGTGAAGATATGGCGACCACAGGAGCAAGGCACACCCGATAAATATCCTTATATCGGTACCACCTATCGTGTCAGTGAGCACTGGCAGGGTGGTGCCATGACTCGGAACCTTCCCTGGCTGGTAGAATTGATGCCGGGGATGTTTGTGGAAATAGACGAGGAACTGGCTAATGAGAAGGGCATCATGAACGGTGATACCGTGGTAGTTGAATCAGCCAGAGGATTTGTTAAGGGCACTGCCATGGTCACGAGCCGCCTGGTGCCGTTGCGGGTCAATGGACAGGTTGTACATCATGTCGGGCTTCCCTGGCATTGGGGATATGCCGGGCTGTCTACAGGTGATAGTGCCAATCTCCTGACTCCTTACATCGGTGACGCGAATACTACCATACCTGAATATAAGGCTTTTCTAGTCAATATAAAGAAAGCCTGAATTGAACCAATTGGAGGAAGTCTATGCCAAAGGCGAGATTGATCGATGTTTCAAAATGTATGGCTTGTCGGGCTTGCCAGGTGGCGTGCAAACAGTGGAACAACCTGGAAGCGATGCCAACGGAACAAAGTGGGTCTTATGAAAACCCACCACAACTTACCGCCAGTACGTGGATAAAAGTGGAGTTTAGAGAACGCCCGAACGAATGGTTATTCCGTGCCCATACCTGTATGCACTGCACGGATGCCAGTTGTGAAACGGTATGTCCCACAGGCGCTATTAGCCACCAGGGAGAGGCGGTGGTCATCGACCAGGAGTGGTGCGTAGGATGCGGATACTGTGTCCAGGCATGTCCATTTCAGGTGCCGCATAAGGACGAAATTACCGGAACCGCCCGGAAATGTACCTTCTGCATCGACCGTATTACGAACGGACAGCAACCGGCTTGCGCTAAAACCTGCCCTCCGAACGCCATCCAATTTGGAGAGCGCGATGACCTGCTGAACATCGCTCAGCAGAGAGTGCGAACACTTGTTACTAACTACGGTTATCGCAGTGCTCAGGTGTATGGGGAAAAGGAGTTGGGAGGGTTGCATACCCTCTACGTGCTGACCGACGAGCCAGCGGTGTTTGGTCTACCGGAAGACCCACGCATGGCATCTTCCACAGTCGGGTACCGGTGGCTGAGCGGTGTCATCACCGCAGGTATCATAGCCGTCTTGCCCTTCTGGCTCCTTTTCCGTCGTAAAGACCAGAACAATCAAAATCATAACGAAGAAAAATCGAAGGTAGGAGGAGGGACCCGATGACTACCTGGAGCGCACCCATTTATGTGTATTTGTGGCTTGCGGGTATGGCAGGGGGTAGCTATTTCGCTGCCTTTCTCGTTGAGCGTTTCTCTGGAACGAACAACCGTGGTTTATCAAGACTGGCTACCCAGATGGGAGTCTTCCCTGCCCTCGCTGGTGTATTCCTGCTTGTTATCGACCTTGGCAATCCACTGCGATTCTGGCATCTATTCACTGAATTCAATCTCCTCTCACCGATGTCTATGGGCACCTGGATTTTACTATTATGGGTTATCATTGCCCTGACTATGGGTATCCTCTACTGGTCAGAAAACCAGGTGAGGGAGCGAAGGCTCCGTTTTATGCAAAGAACTAGTGATTGGTTAGGATGGCTGGAACTCATTGTATCCATCCTGCTAATTACTTACACAGGCGTCCTCCTGGCTACGAGCAACCGGGTGTTATGGTCAGGCTCGATGTTCTTGCCGCCACTCTTCGTGGCTTCGGCGATATCAACAGGTATTGCTATCCTTGTGACATATGTTTTAGTGGTAGCTCAAATGAGCCTTGCAGGCAGGACCGACTATAGAATACCTGTCAGACAGCTCACCGGTTCTACCCAGTGGTTCATTCCGATACGAACCATTAGTCGGTTATGGGAAGCGGAAGCGATTATTATTCTGATAGAGCTTGTAGTGCTGATTGGGTTTGTTATCCGGCTCGGCTCTTCGGCTATGGCGGATGCCCACGAGGCCTTGAATGTGCTTGCCTTTGGGGCACTCGCCGCACCATTCTGGGTTGGCGTGGTTCTTTTAGCCTCAATAATCCCATTAATCTTTGATATGCTCAGTCCCGGGAAAGAACTAGAGCGCAAAGGAGTTATTACTGCTGTACTGACATCTTCATCCTGCGTACTGGCAGGGGCGCTATTTCTACGTGCCGTGATTGTGATTGGAGGCCAGGTGTAAAAAATCCGCAAGTGTTTATACAATTGCCCTGAAATGTTTGAATCTTCTATTACTTGTCTTTTTCGATGGAACAATGAGCATCCGGCTCTCGGGTCATCTTATGATGGTGTGGCGTAATGTATTCGCAGTGGCTTGGTTGGCTGTTGAAATTTCTCTGGCTTTATATGCTGGTATTGGTTATACAATCCTTTTAGGTTACCTTCTTATAGCCATCGTGTTAGTGATTCCTCTAAAGCCCAAATGGGCGAACTCGGACTTAGTAAAAGCATTCCTGGGGAGGCTGTACACGCTGGACACGGACATGCTTTTACGCGGATTGAGCAAGTCGCGGAGTTATAAAGTTACTGTGGTTGTAACCTGTGTTGTATTGATAGCCATATCAATCCTGGCGATTATTGCACTAAACTTTAGATTAATAGAGTTTATTTAGTCATAGTAAGTGATCGATATCCAACGATTAAATATCGGTAATCAAGCACTTACCATCGATTCGTTTTGTAAGAATCAATCATGCCATTTTTACGGGTTTATCAAGCTGGTAGGGTTGTGGAGCGGGTTGTTGTTCAAGAATACATGTAATGAATATATTCGAGTGGTAGGTACTTTTTAGTTCCAACCGGCATTTGTATAATAACACTTCGCTTGCCAGTATCATTAACCAGGGTTTCTTAATTGGCTTCTTTGGCTTAGCCTCAAAGAGTTTGAGCACTCGCTTCCTGAGATAGGATTGAACGAGGGAGTATATTGCCATCTGGATATAAGACCTTATTGCCGATAAGCGGTTTCATCTTGTCTTCAGGGACTGACACGGAATAAGGGTATTTTAAGCTCCGTCATACTGAACCTGGTGTTTCTATCTTACAGATCGGGTAATTGGAATTTGCGGATGAATTATTTGTCCATAAGATGATTGATTGAGTGATTTTAATAGCAACGAAGCTAGTGCCCGGGAACTTATGCATCAATGCCAGGAAATTCGATTTAATATTCTATATACCTGCAGTGTTATCCAGAAAGATGGAACTTTCTTTTGTCCGAATTCCCATTCTGCCCAGACTTTCCAGATAGATTCTGCCGTAAACCGTCCATCAGAATCGGACTTAGCTTTAATAATATCAATCATTTCAAGCAAACGCTTATCTTTTTTCAGGTGTGGAAATTGTGTGAGCACTTCAAGAACATGGAGTAAATCATACCAGACCATTGGGGCTTTGAGTTTTGTAAAGTCTGTTCCCATAGCAAACATATAAGGGCGTCGTTCTTTGCGCTGCTCCCAGAGTTTCAATAAAGTATCCGAACCTATTACACAGGCTTGGCTATCTCGCCACTCAGGTATCTGGGCTAACGCCTTAAGCCCAATAAGCGTTGCATAGGGACAGGGGTCAGTTTTTCGTCCCGGTCCTCTGAATTTCCCTAATACAGAACTTACAGAACATGGCCAGCCATTATCAAAGCTTAAACTAGCCAGGTGCAGGCTTGCTGAACGAATTGCATTTTCTTTCACGCCTAACTTCAACGTGCTGTACATGATTGACGGTGCATCACAAAGCATCCATGCTAGCTGATCTTCTCCGCTGCCTCCATATCGGGGAGATATATTAGCAAGAACCTGAAAAGCACCTTCCTTGGATTGGGCTCCGATAATGCGCTCGATGATTCTATCGATGCCCGGATCTCCAATCTGTATTCCAAGGTCAGAAATAAAGACCAATTTATGAAGTAAGTGAGTAGCATCATTATGCCGTTTTAGAGGTAAACCAGGCCATTCTGCTAATTCTGATATTAACGCTTTAATTGGTGGACTTGTTAACATCGCGCGTTTTGAGACGATGACTTCTGGCTCATTCTCATCTTGTCCCAGAAGGTCTATCCGGGTTCGATACTGTACCCATGGAGGTCCTTCTAACAGCCAATTAACAGCTTTATTCATATTCATTACCATGCTGTGACTCTACGCCTTTAGCTCAGATACTCCGGAATGCGTAAAATATAGATATCATAAAGTCAATAGAGCCAACCCTCCTACGACCATAGCAATTGCCGTAAACTTGATAATTGTCGAATTCCTGGTAAGCCGCTCGTTTAATACCTGTGGAAAAAATCGGCTCAGGACCTGGGCAAAAAGAAAAACAAAAGCTGGCCTGGTATTTAACACTGTAGAAACCAGCGAAACAGGTCCATCCCTGATTGCCAGGTAAGACAAAACACCGGCACCGGCTGCCACAATCTCGTTGCAAACAAGGAGAGTCATCGATTGTCGAAACTGACTCATATTTCTAAGTTCATTAATTACCGTCGATCGCATGGAAAACGATGCAAAAACTACTCCGAAGCATATCGTACTGACGCTGAACATGTTCCAGTAGGAAATTTCCTCCAGGGCGAACTTAATGCCGATATTGGTGACAGCAAATAACAGGCTCGACAGTAGTAACGGAAAAAGTGTGTGACTGAGCTGAAGTCGCTTGCCGCCTGCATCCCATCGCAGCGAAATCAACATTGCGCCGGTGACTGCCATGATAATCGCCATCCAATCTTCAAGTCTTATAATTTCATCGAGTAGAGGCACTGCCATCAGAGCAACAAAGATGGGCGAGGTATTTACCACGGGAACAATTCGAGAGACCTCATTGTTTCGCATGGTGCTCAACATTAGAATGATGGCAAAGGAACCAGTTAGACCTGCGCCGAAAGCAATAAGATATGTTGTAAAATCAACTGCAGCAGGAAATGGCGAAAATAACAGCACTACCAGACCCATTATTAACTGAACGATCCCTACAGGCAGGAGATAACTCCAGAGACTCGGCATTTTTCGGGATAAAAGATGGCTATCAATGATTGAGACTACGGCAGCTGTAGCGGCGCTGATAATTGCGGCGTAAATCCAGAACAAGTCGCTTATCCCTGGTATAGATAGAGAGGTCGGGCGTCCGTGATCAATCGACCACCCTTATTAAGCGCCAGGCGCATATGCTTGGGGAAAGTAAACATGCCATCGTGTGAAACTCCATCGTAATATTTCAGGTTTGCCAGCCCGCGTTCTTTGATGCGGTTATCGACATCTTTTGCAGATAACCTGGTGGGATCGATTTTCATTGATGCGACACAGAATCCCCAGGGTCCACCGAAAGATGGAATATCAGCCTGGTAAATACGTACGATGGGAAATATACTGCGAAGGGTGCGGGCGACTGCTTTTATATTCGTTAATTCGACATAGGAAGTCGAACCAGACTGCACAGAAATCAAACCGTTGTCGGAAAGCTTACTGAGAACAATCTCGTAAAATTCGCGGGTATAGAGCAGATATGCAGGACCTTCTTCAACCGGTTCGGTGAGGTCGATGATAATGACATCGAACTTATCTTTACTTTGAGCCAGCCAATTGCGGGCATCAGTGTTATAGATGTGAGAACGTTTATCGTCGAAAGCTCCGGCGTGATATTCCGGAAGCAGGTCCCGGCAGACCTTTATCACTTCGGCATCTATGTCCACCATAACCGCTTTTTTAACCGAAGGGTATTTCAGAATTTCGCGCAGAGTAGCGCCTTCACCGCCGCCGGCGATGAACACCTTTTCTGGTTTTGGATGAGCGAGCATTGGAGGATGCACGAGGGCTTCGTGATAAATAAACTCATCTACCTCGGCAGATTGAATCTTCTTGTCGAGCACAAGTAGTTTGCCGAAGGCGGGACTCTTCAGTATCTCAATCGACTGAAACTTCGAATGACCTGAATAAAGCACGTCGCTAACGGCGTGCAGTTGTAACAAGTTCTGGTTTATTTTATCGAAAAACCATTTATCGGGTTCGTCCATGTACCTACCTGATTACTTTTTCTTTTATCTCGACCATACCGCGGAACATCTGCACAATAGAATGGTTGCCAGGAGCGAATCTATCGATGATTATTTCTGCGGCTTTTTCCGGCATAACTGTGTTGCCGCAGGTGAAAATATCAGCCGCAGCATAGCCATATTCAGGCCAGGTGTGAATTGTGAGGTGAGATTCAGCGATGATGATGACTCCACTGATTCCTTGCGGGTTGAACCTGTGAAAAGATTCTCCCAGTACTGTGGCGCCGCATCCGACAGCGGCGGCAAGCATGATGTCCCTGATGGTATCAAGGTCGTTTAAAAGATCGCAGTTACAGTCATTGAGTTCTACGAGAAGATGTTTCCCTAAAGCATTCAATCACCTGCCCTCCTGAGAAGATTTTATGCTTGCCTTAACCCCCCAAGAAAAATCAAGGCACAAATTTAATAATATAACATAATTTCCGAAAATAACAATAGGGAAAAGGTCCAGGTTCAACCTCACTCCCTTCGACTTTCGATCAGGGTAGGCTCTTTAAAAAGGGAAAAGGATAAAATCCTCTCAATCTCCCTTGATTCGCATCGGGGCAGGCTCTCTCCGTCGACAGAGAAGGAAATCCTTGTGGGTCATGACTCGGAGTCCAGGATGGTAAAGGAGAGGGAGATAAACCAGGGAAATCTGAATTGCCAAATGTCAAAATAAGGAGCGATTACGGATTTGTATTGACCGTTTTGAGCGTAAATGCTGGCAATTCTAAAAACAAATAAGAAATTAATAATTGTTAACGTGCGCAGCCCCTCTCGTGCGCGACGGCACGTGAGGAGATCGGTGTCCCGGAACCGATAAAGCGACGCTAATATCGAAATTCGAATATCGAAGCACGAAATAATACCTAATGACCAAAAATCAAATTTTCGATTTTCGATAGGCAGCGGTTCTTTGAGGTTTAAAACCACTCAGGACGACGCTGCGGCGTCGATATTTTTCTAAGCGTGGGGCTGAGTTCTGACGATCAATTGCCCTCGTCGGCAGTCAATCAAATCAGGGTTTTCCCGTCTAACCTGAAATGTGACCTGGAGCGGCCAGAACAGACGGCGCGTTTCTTCGATGTTTCCGATCTCGCGCAAACGGTGAAATAATGATAAAGCAGTAAAGGGTGATGAGGCAAGGGAATTTTGTCGTTTTGCTCCAAGCTCAAGTTAGTCGCTTTTGCGTTATTTATATGAACTTATCTGGTAAAACGTATTATAGAGGAAAAGGTTTATTAATTAAAATAGGATATTCGTTCGGTTGATAGGTCGTTTATTTTAATATTAAGGGCAGGGACCTTTTGAATAAATACCCCTGCCCTTAATCACGGCAAACGTCGAGTTTCCATTCAGAAGATTTATTTGCTTGTGTCCGTGTCTATTGGTGGTTCGTATCCTAATTCATTAATTCGGGCTACCAATGTCTCGATATTGGCCAGTATTTCATCACCGGTTAATTTATTATCTTTGTTTTTAACAATTCTGGTCCCTTCAACTATATATTGACCCTGATACAAACCTTTAAGCCTATAAGCATCTTCTGTAACAGGACCCTCATATTTGATTAAAAAGAGTATCATTTTATCGCCATACCTGATAAATGGATCCTCGTGTGATTTAGTTTGAAGAATATTAATCGTATCTGGAACAGATCCTCTAACGACAGTCTCAACTCTGAATTTTGTAAGAGCGAACGGAACTTCACCGTATATTAATTCGACATTATCACTATCTACAACACCGATAACAATAATTGGTGAATCTTTAATTAAATCATCAATTGATTCGTAATTATCGACCATTTCTACTCTTCCGAAACTATTGCATGATGTAAAAGCGCATAATGAAATGATAATCATACAGAATAAAAGAGTTAATAAAGACTTTTTCATTATATTTAACTTCCTCCTATACATATTTTTTAATTTAATATTTTGCATCAATTCCCGCGATGTCACCAATGTAAGGGTTTGGACTTCCTCTGTTAATACACGGAGTGTGCATCAATTCTAACTCTTCCTCACAATCATAGTGATCTAATCCATGAGAGTGCCCCATCTCATGAGCTGCAACGATTGTCCATTTAGAATCACTTAATGTATAGTATTCGTTTAAATTATTATTACCATAACCTATGTATGGAATCATCTGACCGTACCATCCAGTATCACCATAATCTTTACTATATATCCTAAGAACCGAATTATCTTTATTGTCTACTTGTAACATATAAATTATAGTTCCGGAGTTGTTCCACGCCATCTCGGCAACGTGTATTATGTTGTGGTAGTCCTTCGTACCCATTTTGTCATACCACCACTCTACATCATCTTCATGCCCGTTCCAATCCACTCACCACATAAGTGAATAGTGAGTTGAGTGGTCGATCGCAAAGACGGTTGCACTTGGAAGAACGACTGCAAAAGCCATAATCAAGGCAACTATAGCAAATCTTTTAATTGTTTTCATGCCACTTTACTCCCTAATTATAATTTTATTTGAAATTAAATTTATTCATTTTCCACATATTATTCAGCGAGCTTCCGCCATCCACTTCCCACACTCCATAGACCTTTTGAAGTCTCATTTTATTCCTCCATGAATATTATTCAGGTGATAAAATGATAAACCCCAAAAAAACGAAATGTCACTGGAAAATCACTAGAAAGGAAAAAAGTATCTAGGACTATTTTTACTAACGAAGGCAGTCGAAGCGGTACCCTACGCGTGGTATATTTATAAGGTGTTTTGGATTATCAGGATCGTCTTCTATCTTTTTCCGCAGAGCCCGGATGTAAGTGTGGACATAGCCTTTTTCTTGCTGATAATTAGCACTGAATTCTATGTATGTCAGCCGGATTTCTTTACCGCAAGGCTCGCGCGCCTGGCTTGATAATTAATTACGAGAAGCCCGTAAGTGGTTTTGCAGATAATCGATTTATCTTCTTGCTCGTGTCGTAAACTTCCTTCAGTTTCATCGTTTGGACTATTCATCTCTGTTTACCTACGGTTCTACGGTAGAAATAAACATTTGGATAGACTTCACTCGAAGTTGGAATGGTGGAAGACTCTCTTGAGGAGGTTATGATTCAATTATAAACATTATAAAACACTATCTCTTACAAAACTCTTACCAAAATTGAGTTATGGTAAGTTTCGGGACTAAAGTACTAAGAATGTTGACGTAAAATCGATAAAAAATATTTCCTGAATTAATCACTTTTGGTCGTTGATTTATTATCGTTGCGGGGGAAGCGGAGCAATCTCCTACTTCGTGATTAATTTTGGGGATAAGATACAAGAAACAAGATACAAACAATGATCAAGAATCAATAAGATAGGAGCTCGTCATGGTCGTATTATTTTAAACAAAGGACGATTAAAGGCGAAGACTTTTCAATTCTTTATAACTGTCTGGCCGCAACCAGTCGTGCTTGATCAGATGGTGTCAGCGGACGAGTCTCACCCCAGAGTACAGGCGACGACGGATCGTGTTCTAAATTTCTTCTTTTAGCGGTTATATTTTTACGAGTCGCATAACAATAGGTACAGCCGTGAAGACAGGTATCGTTTATACCGATATCTTTGCTAACCGTGCAAAGACATAATGAGCGCTGCGTCGTATCTTTCCTTGAGTGTACTTTGAGAGACCAGATTTTTTGAATTAAGTCGGGATCAATGCAGCGACCGGGCATTACCCCAACACTCGAAAAATTGACTTCCTCGGCGCAAGTGAAAATTTCGATCCCATTTCGCTTGGCAATTTCCCCGAGCTTTCTCATCAAAATAGATGCTTCGGGGTTATATTCAAATTTTTTCTCAAACTCAAAACCACACTTGGTAAGCTCTTCCAATCGAGAATCGGTTTTCTGGTAGTAATCAACAAAGCTGACCATCACCCGGTTCGTATAACCCTTAAGGGATTCGGATATTTGTGAAAATTTGTTAAGGTGGTATGTCATCGGAGTCTGGTTCGATATAATTATCGGATCATATCGCCAGATAACTCTGAGACTGCCTAATCGTTCACTCAATTTTTTAAAAGTCTCTACGCGGACGTTAATAGGCGGCAATGCCGGTTCGAGTTCTACTGGATAATCATTAAGTGTGAACTGAAAATAATAGCGATAGCCTCGCTGGTCGAGTTCATCCAAACGCTTTATTAATGGTTCTGGATTTTTTGACCAAAATACTATGGTTGTAACTTCTTGTGGAGTCAAAGGCACGATGGACAATTGTTGGTAATTTCGAGGATTAGGAACGGAGCACCATCCTGCCCTGATACGGTTGATGAACCAATCAGAATAAAACGCCGGGATATCTGTTCTACGGCTGGCTGAAATAATCATAACGCATAACTTAAAACTAAGAACTTAACACTCAAAACTAAAATTATTTGGTTATAGTTCCATTTCTTTTAGATCGGGTGAGATAAGGAGTCTGGGTTCTGTAAGTTTTTGTACATCTTCAGCGGTTAGACCTGGTGCAACTTCTTTGAGTACCAGCCCACGAGACGTGACTTCAATAACTGCCAGGTCGGAAACTATCAAGTCAACGCAGGCAAGCCCGGTCAGCGGCTGCGAGCATTTTTTCACAATGCGCGGGCGTCCTTCACGGGTAGTGTGTTCCATGGCAACGATAACTTTCTTAGAGCCGCAAATTAGATCCATACTTCCGCCAACGCTTCCCACACCTTTCTCCAACCGCATCCAGTTCGCGAGGTCGCCTTTTTCTGAGACCTCGAAGGCTCCAAGCACCGTAACATTTACATGCCCGCCGCGTATCATGGCGAAGCCAGTGGCGCTATCGAAAAACGAAGCACCCGGTTTCAATGTTACCGGTTGTGAGCCGGCGTTGACCAATTCAGGATCGATCTCGTCTCCCTGGGCGATCCTTCCGTATCCGAGCATGCCGTTTTCGCAGTGGAGGGTGATATCTAAATCTTCAGGGATAAAATTTGATACCTGGGTAGGTAAACCGATGCCTAAGTTGACATAATCACCACTGTGAAATTCTTTAGCCACCCTTAAACAAATAAGCTCTCTAGTCAAACCGGATTTCATGTTTCTCTCCGATTACGATGCGGTCGACGTATATTGCGGGCGTAACAACGACTTCCGGATCCAGTCGCCCGACGTCTACAATTTCAGCCACCTCGACAATCGTGATTTCAGCTGCAGTTGCCATGACTGGATTGAAATTACGCGCGGCGCGGTGGTATACAAGGTTTCCTGATATATCAGCCTTGTGGGCTCGAATGAGCGCGAAATCGGCGCGTAAAGCATGCTCCATGACATGAGGTTTGCCATTAAAGATGCGTACCTCTTTGCCTTCAGCGAGTTTCGTGCCTGCTCCGGTAGGTGTATAAAAGGCAGGTATGCCAGCTCCACCGGCCCGAATTCTCTCCGCGAAAGTACCCTGCGGTACCATTTCCATCTCAATTTCACCTTTGAGAAAATGCTCTTCGAAGGCAGTAAAGCGGTCGGTATAAATAGGATAGGTAGTAATAAGCTTCTTCGCCTGTCCGTTTTTCATCACCAGAGAAAGGTCGAGATCAGGCAGCCTGCCGCCGCCACTGTTAGATACGATGGTAAGGTTTTTCGAGCCTTTGTCGGCGAGGGCTTTGATGAGATTGAATGGGACGCCGGTAACTCCAAATCCCCCGACCATTATCGTCGCGCCGTCGGGGATATCAGCCACAGCAGAAGCGGGACTGGTGTAAACTTTGTTCATCACGGGGTAATTTTATATGCCAGCGGTCTTGGAAAGCAACTGGAAGTCGAAGCCCTTAGACATTAGTTCCAGTATCTTGTCTACCTTACGTTTCTGATGAAACCTCGTTTTTAATATGTTCTCTTCAATCCGATTAGCAACAGTCGTGCAGTCGTAACTAGTCAGAATTACCGGTACCTTTTTATCTTCGGCGAGGTTTTTAACCTGCGGAATCATTGCATGTTCGCCGGTCACTACCATGGCAAGGGTGGATGTATGCAAAGCAGCCATTTGCATGTCAGGGCGTTCGCCGCGGACTATGGCTACTTTATTACTCATTCTACTGAAATAGGGAAGTCCGGAATCTACAGTCATAGCCCCTAGCATAAAGCTGGTGGGAATCTCTTCGGTTTTCTTGGTAGCGTTTGCAAAGTTCCCATTGATTAATCTGGCGAGTTCGTCAAGATTGAAAGTTAATAATGCCCTGTCTTCAGGAAGAACGCCCAGGATATTTACGCCAGCCTCTCTCATTGATGGCGCTTTGTCGGTCCAGACATCATGCAATTGGCTGGTTGGGACTTTATTGATCACGATACCGGCTGCTTGTTGTCCATAACCTTTGTAGACACCGATGACTTTATTATCGGTGAGTTCGGCGTGGGTGGCGACGAGGATGACTTTCGCGGTTGCTTCCCTGGCAGCCTTCGCGTTAGAGCTCTCTACCAAAACGATGTCTTTCCCACCGGATACGACCTCGATTAATTTCTTGATATTAGCAGCGAGTTGATTTTCATTCTCGAAATTAGGACAGATAAAATCGAGCGATTCCGGGAGTGCAAGTACTTCCTTCATAAAAGAGGCATCGGCTTTGTTATTATCTGAGCCAATTGTAGGACTCAAATAACCCACCTTTTTGCCATGGTTTATTAAATATTTTCCAAGACCGGCGCAGATGGCAGTTTTTCCGGCACCGTGAGACAGAGAGGCAACAAAAATCGTGACCACGCTATCGATACCTCCTCGTAAAAGTCAACAATGTCAGACTATTATAACGTGTCGATGGAAATTGGTAAAGAGGGTGAATGGGTTCAGTACAAGGCGTACACT